>JAABUX010003112.1_pt1 | contig 22392 bp, 23 predicted proteins | sample 5561851 | NCBI WGS metagenome assembly JAABUX01 (sample SAMN10711883, study PRJNA513361) | rock metagenome | isolation source: Antarctica rocks | place: Antarctica: Victoria Land, Richard Nunatak red sandstone | collected 2016-01-03 | reverse complement strand
ACGGAAGAACACCGTCACGCCATCGACGAGACGTATTACGCCGGCCGCTCGGCCTTCCAAGATATTGCCGTTATCCGTACGGCGACGTTCGGCAAGATGCTCGTGCTCGACGGCGATACGCAGAGTTCGCAGGCCGATGAGAAGATCTACCACGAGAGCCTCGTGCATCCCGCGCTCGCCGCAACCGCCGATCGTCGTGAGGTGCTCATCCTTGGTGGCGGCGAGGGAGCGACGCTGCGCGAGGTGCTGAGGCGCCGCGACGTCGTGCGCGCGACGATGGTCGATATCGACGGCGTCGTCGTCGACCTCTCGAAAAAGTTCTTGCCCGAATGGGCCGACGGGGCGTTCGAGGATCCGCGCGCGCGCGTGATCGTCGGCGACGCGCTCGCGTTCTTGCGCGACGACCGCGAGAGCTACGGCACGATCGTCTCCGATCTCACCGAACCGCTCGAAGATTCGCCATCCAACCCGCTGTTCTGCGACGCCGTCTTTCGCGACATCAAGGCGCGGCTCGCGCCGGGCGGCGTCTACGTGCTCCAAGCGAGCACCGCCGGATTCCACAACATGGCCGTACACGCGAAGATGGTGCGGACGCTGCGCGCGTACTACGCGCACGTGCGATCCTTCTACACGCACGTTCCGGCGTTCGATAACGACTGGGCCTTCATCGCTTGCAGCGATGCCGTCGACGTCGCGACGCTTTCGGACGAGCGCATTACGGCCTACGTAGGCGGCTTGCGCGGTGAGAACTACTTTTACGACGCAGAGACGCATCGCCGTCTCTTTAGTTTGCCACTGTATCTTCGCCGCGAACTCGCCCGGGAGGGCGAGACGTTTTGATCGGCGATCGTCCGCAGGGCGACGTCGAAGCGGCGATCGCGCGCTGGGATAAGCAGAAGGCGAAGTTCATCAAGACGCTCGACTTGCATCTCGTCGATGTGGGCAACGGCGAAGCATCGATGCGCATGCCGTTTCGCGAGCAAGTGCAGAACGGCGCCGGAGCCGTCCACGGCGGCGCGATCGTGAGCCTCTGCGATACCGTCTTTTGGGTTGCGCTCGCATCGATCTACGGGCCGACGCAGCCGACGGCGACCGCCGCGCTTTCGTGCGCGTTCCTGCGGCCGGCGCTGCCGCCGCACGATCTGATCGCACACGCGCGCGTCCGGAAGCCCGGCAAACGGATCGTCTACGGCGACGTCGAGGTTTTCAGTGCCGACAAGCTCGTCGCGCACGCGACCTTTTCGTTTCTCAATACCCCGCCCGACGAAGCGCGCGGTTGGAATCCGAGCCCGTTGCACGAGGACGGGCCGGCCCGCTGATGGCGATGGAGGCTGCCTCCCGGCGAACCGCCCTCTACGACGAACACGTCGCGCTCGGCGCGCGGATGGTGCCGTTCGGCGGCTTCGCGATGCCGGTTTCTTATGCGGGCATTTTGCGCGAACACGATGCCGTGCGCCGGCGCGTCGGGGTTTTCGATCTCTCGCACATGGCGCAGTACGCGTTCCACGGTGCGGGCGTCGGGGCGTGGGCCGACGCGCTCACCGTCAACGACGTCGCGTCGATGAAACCCGGACAAGCGCGCTACAACATCTTCACGAACGACGCCGGCGGTTGTCGCGACGACGTCTTGTTCTACCGAATCGATGGCGAGCGCTGGTTGCTCGTCGTCAACGCCGCAAACGCCGAGAAGATGTGGCCGTACCTGGTAGCGAGCGTCGCCGGACGCGACGACGTCACGCTCGCGAGCCATCACGGCTCGCACGCGCTCGTGGCCGTGCAAGGCCCACGTTCGGTCGAGCTCGTCTCGCCGCTATGCGATCGCGACGTGTCCGCGATGGCATATTATTCGTGCGCGGAACTGCACGTGAATGGCGAGCCCGCACTCGTCGCTCGCACGGGCTATACGGGTGAGGACGGCTTCGAACTTTTCGTCGACGGCTCATCGGCGCCGGTGCTTTGGCGCGAACTGCTCGCGCGCGGCGCGTCGCTCGGCATCGAGCCGGCGGGCCTCGGCGCGCGCGACGTCTTGCGCCTGGAAGCGGGGATGCCGCTCTACGGTCACGAGCTCGACGAGTCGATTTCGCCCGTTGCGGGCGGACAGCGCTGGGCCGTCAAGACGGCAAAGCCGCAGTTTCCCGGGCGCGACGCGATCGTCGCGCAGATCGCGAACGACGTACACGATCGCGTCGTCGGCATCGTGCTCGCTGGCCGCGTGCCCGCACGCGAGGGGTACGCGGTGTTCGCCGGCGACGCACGCGTCGGAACGATCCGTAGCGGTTCGACCTCGCCGTCGCTCGGGAACAAGAACGTCGCGACGGCGCTCGTACGCAAAGACGCGAGTACGGTCGGCACGGCGCTCGACGTCGAGATACGCGGGACGCGTCACGGCGCGACCGTCGTCAAACTCCCTTTTTACAAGCGCCCGACTTGAGACGAGGATCGATCACCGATGGCACAGCCGAGCGAACTTCTCTATAGCAAAGACCACGAGTGGATCAAGGTCGACGGCGAATCCGCGACCGTGGGCATCACCGACTACGCGCAAAATTCGCTCGGCGATATCGTCTACGTCGAGTTGCCGCGTGTCGGCGCCGAAATCAAGCAGCACGCCAACGTCGGCGTCGTGGAATCGGTGAAGGCCGTTTCCGATCTGTTCACGCCCGCGGGCGGTGAGGTGACGGAAGTCAACGCCGCACTCGACGCCGATCCCGCGCTCGTCAATCGCGACGCGTTCGGTGAGGGATGGCTCTACAAGATCAAGCTGACGGATGCGAGCATGACCGACGCGCTTCTCTCGCCGCACGAGTACGAAACGCTCGTCGCGGAAGGCGCACACTAGCGCGACGCGCGACACCAACGTCCTGGAGGCTCATTCCGTGTATACCCCACACACCGACTCCGATATTGCGGAGATGCTCGCCGTTATCGGCGCGTCGTCGCTCGAGGAACTCGTGCGCGTTCCCGAAGCCGTCGCGCTGAAGGCGCCGCTCGCGATCGATGCGTCGCTTCCCGAAAGCGAACTCTCGGCGAAGCTCGCATCGTACGCGGCGAAGAATACGGCGATCGGGTATACGTCGTTCCTGGGCGCCGGCGCCTATCGTCACTATGTGCCGCCCGTCGTGATGTCGCTCGCGATGCGGGGCGAGTTTCTCACGGCGTACACGCCGTATCAGGCCGAAGTCTCGCAAGGGTATCTGCAAGCGATCTACGAGTGGCAGACCTACGTCTGTCTGCTGACCGGATTAGATATCGCGAACGCATCGGTTTACGACGGCGCGACGGCGCTCGCGGAAGGGGCGATCATGGCGGTCAACGCGACCGGTCGTCGCGCGTTGCTCGTATCGGCGGCGATCCATCCCAATTATCGTAAGGTGCTCGCGACCTACGCGCGCGGGCTCGAACTCGACGTCGAAGAGTTGCCGGTTGCGGAGAACGGCACGACGGATTTCGCGACGCTCGAAGCGCGGCTTGCCGAGAAACGCTTCGCATGTGTCGCGGTGCAGTCGCCGAATTTTTTCGGTTGCATCGATACGCCCGGTACCGCCGAACGCGAGGCGCTCGAACGCACGGGAACCGTCGGCATCGCGGTGATCGCGGAGGCGATGTCGCTCGGCGTCCTCGCCCCGGCATCGGCTTGGGGCGCGACGATCGCGGTCGGCGAAGCGCAATCGTTCGGCAACGCGCTCGCGTACGGTGGCCCATACGTCGGCTTCATCGCCGCGGCGAAAAACCACGTGCGGCGCATCCCCGGGCGCCTGGTGGGTCGCAGCGTCGACAACCGCGGAAACACCGCCTACGTGCTCACGCTGCAAGCACGCGAGCAGCATATCCGTCGCGAGAAAGCGACGTCGAATATCTGCACGAATCAAGCGCACTGCGCGCTCGTCGCGACGATCTATCTCGCGACGCTCGGAGCGAGCGGGTTGCGTCGCGCGGCGACGCTCAATCTCGCACGCACGCACGCGCTCGTCGCGGCGGTCACGTCGGTGTCCGGCTTCACGCGCGCGTTCGACGCACCGGCATTCAACGAAGCGGCGATTCGCGTCGCATCGCCGCTCGCGCCGACGGAGGTGCTCGAAGCGTTGCAAGCGCGCGGAATCCTCGGCGGCGTGGCGCTCGGACGTTGGTATCCCGCCTACGCTGATTGCATCTTGATGACCGCGACGGAAGTCACGACGGAAGTCGAGATCGCGTCGTTGCGTTCGGCGCTCGCGGACATCGCCGTCGCTCGCGAAAGCGCGGTCACCCGTGTCTGACGCGAACGAGCGCCTGACCGCGGCGCACGACGAGCCGCCGATCTTCGCCATGGGGCGACCCGGTCGCGCGAACACCTACTTTCCCAACGGCACGCACGCGAGCGACTATCTCCCCGCGAGCGCGTTGCGCGACGACCTGCCGTTACCGGATAACAGCGAACTCGACGTCGTGCGCCATTACACGCGGCTCTCGCATCGCACGTTCGCGATCGACCTGGGCTTCTACCCACTGGGCTCCTGTACCATGAAGTACAATCCGCGCGTGAACGAAGCGATGGCGGCGCTCCCGGGTTTCCGCGACCTGCACCCCTACGCGCCGGACGAACTCGCGCAGGGTGCGCTGCAAGTCATGTACGAACTCGAACGCGCGCTCGCCGCGATCTTCGGAATGTCGGCGTTCACGCTCAATCCCGCGGCGGGCGCGCACGGGGAACTGACGGCGCTCTTCATCGCGAAGGCGTATTTCCAGAAACGCGGCGAGGCACAGCGACGCACGGTGATCGTGCCCGACACCGCACACGGGACGAACCCCGCGTCTGCGGCGATGGTGGGATATAACGTCGTCTCGCTCAAGAGCGATTCGCGCGGCCGCGTGGGGGTCGACGAACTCAAGGGGGCACTCGGCGACGATACGGCCGTGTGCATGATGACCAATCCGAACACGCTCGGGCTCTTCGAGGACCACATCAAAGAGATCACGGATGCCGTGCACGCGGCCGGCGGCCTCATGTACTACGACGGGGCCAACGCGAACGCGCTGATGGGGAACGCACGGCCAGGCGACATGGGCTTCGATCTCATGCATCTCAACTTGCATAAGACCTTTAGTATTCCACACGGCGGCGGCGGTGCCGGCCACGGCCCCGTGGGTGTCGCGGAGCGGCTCGTGCCCTATCTGCCGCGCCCGATCGTGACCCAAGACGCGGACGGAACGTTCGCGCTGGAACACGACGCCGACGATTCGATCGGGACGATGCGTTCGTTCTGGTCGAACTTCGCACACGCGGTGCGCGCGTTGACGTACACGTACGCGAACGGCGGCGAGGGGCTCACCCGCGTTTCGCGGCTCGCGATCCTCAACGCCAATTACGTTCGGGCGCAGGTCCGCCCGTTTCTCGACGTGCCGTTCGACGAGCCGTGCCGTCACGAATTCGTCGCGAGCGCCCAGGGTCTCAAGCGCGACACGGGCGTTCGAGCGCTCGATCTCGCGAAGGCGCTCCTCGATCGCGGCTACCACGCACCGACGATCTACTTCCCGTTGCTCGTGCCGGAATGCCTGATGATCGAACCGACGGAGACGGAATCGAAGGAGACGCTCGACGGCTTCGTCGCGGCACTGCGCGAGATCGTGGAAACTGCACGTGCCAACCCGCAAGAGATCCTCGATGCGCCGGTCGCGACCGTCGTCGGCCGCATCGACGAAACGCGTGCCGCGCGCCAGCCCGATCTCCGCTGGACGCCCGGCGCGTAACGCCAAAACAAAACGGGCGACGTCATCGACGTCGCCCGCTTCGGTTGCTGAGGTGGTCTCGTTATCTCGCGAAGCAGCGCGGGTCGCTCTTATTGAGGAAACGGCCCCGCGCGTCGCGGCAACGTGCCTTGTCGTTGCCGTAGCGGTGGTTGCGGTGCGACATGGAGTGATGCATCGGCATGCCGTTCATGGCCGAGCCGTTGTACATGCCGTGGGCGTTGTGGTTTTTCGCGAACGCCGCGCCCGTTGCGAGCGAAGCGGTGAGGGCGAATGCGAAGATTGCGGAAAGAATACGAGTCATAGGATTTCCCTTCGAAAGATGGCTCGATCGCAAGCGCGATCGTCTCTCTAACGTCGGCCGCGATGTTATCGTCGCCGAGGCGACCAGCGTTACATCTTTGCCGACATCGCGTCCTTACACTTCGCGAATTTGCCCTTGGCATCGCGGCACGGTTTCTTCATCATGACCGTCGGCGCGCATTTCGTGAACTTTCCCTTCGCATCGCGACACGCTTTTGCATGAAACTTCGGGTTCGACGGCCCGATCGATTGTGAAAGGGTATTTCGTCTAGCGGAAATAACCGGCTGGTGCGCTCGGCCGCATCGGCCGCCTCTTGGCTCGGGTTGCTATCATTAGTACCACACGGCGCCCGGCAACGGGCGTACTTCGGCGGCCCGTCGGGCGCCGTACGCGAGAGAAAGCGGCAGATGCGGATCAAGTACGAGGTCTCGGCAGGCGGGCTCGTTCTCCGGCGCAGTGGAGCGTCGCTCGACGCGCTGCTTATCGGCCGCGGGATGCCCCGCGTCTGGTCCCTTCCCAAAGGTCACGTCGAGGCTCGAGAAACGCACGAGATGGCGGCGCTACGTGAAGTCCGCGAAGAGACGGGCTGTTGGGCCGAGATCTACGTCAAGCTCTCGGAAATCTCGTATTGGTTCTACCTCAACGGAACGAAGCACAAGAAGTCCGTGCACTTCTACCTCATGAACTACTTGTCGGGCGATACCGCCAATCACGATCACGAAGTCGATGAAGCTGCCTGGTTCGAGATCGCCGCGGCAAAGAAAGCGCTCAAGTACGTCAACGAGAAGCGTTTGATCGATCTGGGTCTCGAGGAACTCGCAAAACTGGAAGGCGACCCAATGCAATTGGAAACGCTCGTGGCCCGCCGCCCGGGCGACACGGCGAAACAATCGGCGACGCGTTAGCCGGAGCCCCGGTACCCGACCCCGCTACGACGGCCGGACTGACCGTCCGGCTCGACATCTTCGACGGTCCGCTCGACCTCTTGCTGCACCTCGTGCGCGAGCAGCGACTCGATATCGCGAGCGTACCGCTGGCCCGCGTCGCACAGCAGTATTTCGAGTATATCGCGGTGATCGAGGCGCTCGACGTCGAGGTTGCGGCGGAATACCTCGTGATCGCAGCGACGCTCGTCTTCCTCAAATCGAAGTCGCTCTTGCCCGCGATCCCCGCCGAATTCGCACCCGCGGATGACGAATCGGCCGAGGACGTGGAAGAGCGCCTGCGTCACCGGCTCATCGCATACTCGACGTATAAGGGTGCCGCGAGCGAATTGCGCCGCCGACAAGCCGAGGCCGATTCGTTCTCCTTTCGCGAAGCCGGCGATAGCACGGCCGAGACGCAACAACGCTACCGGATCCTTCCGTCGAAACTGGCCGCGGCGCTGCTCGCGGCCGTTCGGTCGGCGAAACCGGAGAAACGGACGATCGCCCGCGAGCGCTTCTCGATCGCGCGACAGATGGATTTCGTCGCGCGGGTAGTGCGCGAACGAGGTGCCGTCGAATTCATCGCGCTGTGTCGCGATTTCGATCGCGGCGGCGTGATCGCAACCTTCCTCGCTATCCTCGAACTCATCCGTCAACGGCGGCTGGCCTACGAGCAGAGCGCGCCCTAAGAGCCGCTCCGGCTTCTCCCATTCCAACCGATGGACGTGCATGCAAACTGAGCTGATCGAAACGGGCTCCCTCCAGCGTTCGCTCGAGGCATTGCTGTTCGTCGCAAGCGAGGCGCTCTCGATCGAGGCCCTCACAAAGTTGACGGGTGCGGCGCACGTCGACGTCGCCGAGACCTTGGCGCACCTGGGCGAAGCCTACGCGGAACGGGGAGTCGTTCTGCGCGAAGTCGCGGGCGGCTATCGGTTCGCGACCTCCCCCGCCGCGCGCGCGGTGGTCGAGGCGTACCTCAGGCCCGCGAAGACGAGCCTGTCGCCCGCGGCGATGGAGACGCTCGCGATCGTCGCCTACCTGCAGCCTGCGACGCGCGCAGAAATCGAAGCGGTGCGCGGGGTAAACGTCGATAGCGTGGTGAGCACGCTCGTGGATCGCCGATTCATCGTCGAGGCCGGCCGTCGCGACGTCGCGGGCCGTCCGATGGAATACCGCACGACGCCCGAATTTTTGGAGTCGTTCGGCTTACGATCGCTGTCCGAACTGCCCGTCGTCGATCTCGAAGCGGAGGCGCGCGAACTGACGCTCGCGCTTCCCATTGCGACCGACGTCACGGTCGATCTCCCGGGCGCGCCGGTCGACGCAACCAACTTTCACCACGAGCCGCATGTTGCGGCGCATGAAGAACCCGCGGGTGCAGCCTCCGATGCAGCACCGGCAGAAGAGGAAGCACCACCATCCCCACACAAGTAACGGCCAAACCGAAAGCGTCGCCGAAGGCGAAGGCCGCAGCCCCGGTCGCACGTCCCGCCGCGAAGCCCAAGGCCGCGTCGTCGGCCAAGAAGTCAGCCGCCCAGAAGTCCGCCGCCACGCCGAAGGTCGCGAAGGTGACGGCCGCGCCGAAGGCCGCGAAGGCGCCGGTTGCGCCGAAGGCCGCAAAGGCGCCGGTTGCGCCGAAGGCTGCGAAGGCGCCGGTTGAGCCGAAAGCGCTGAGCGCGAAGCCTACACGGAAGGCCGTGAGCGTTCGGACCGCGCCCGCTGCGGCGGAAGCGCCCGCCGTTGCAGCTCCGAAGACCGCGTCGGCAACCGCTTCGAAACGGAAACCGAAACCGGATGCGAAACCGAAAGCCGCGGCTTCACCTGCCGTCGCGGTAGCCGTAGCCGATCCTATGCCTGCTCGGATGCCCGCGCCCGCGCCCGTACCGGAAGCACACGCGGATGCAAAGCCGGCAAGATCGGCGCAGCCGAGCGTTTGGGATACGATTCTCGCAAACGAAAATACCGTTGCGGTCGCGCACGAGTTGGTGCAGCCCGGCGAATCGTTCACGCTGACGGACGACCAGTCCAAAGCCGTCGCCGACATCAGCGCGCGGCTGGCCGCGGGACAGCTCGAATTTCTGCTCAAGGCTCCGACGGGCTCGGGCAAGACCGAAGTGATGTTCCGCGTCGCCGTGGCCGAAGCGCTGCGCAGCGGCGGGTACGTGTGCATCGTCGCGCCGACGCGCGATCTCGTGCGGCAAGATTGTACGTACCTGCGCGATCGACTCGAAGGCACGGGCCTCGGCGTCGGAGAGGTGCACGGCGGCATTTCGCCCGGCGAACGGCGTACGATCCTCGACGGTCTGCAGTCGGGCGCGATCCGTTTCGTCGTCGGCAGTGCGATGATGATCGCCAACGCCCCGCTTTGGGACATACTCGATCGCAGCGCGCTCACGATCATCGACGACGTCAACGCGTTCGACGAGCGCGAACACTTGCGACTGCTCGAAGATCTCGACTGTCCGTTGCTCTTCGCATCGGCCACGCCGCAGGAGTTGCAGCGTTTCCTCGAACGCGTCGGCGCCTTCGCAAACACGATTTCGATGCGCGCGATGCCCTTCGATAATCCGCCGACAAAAGTGCATAAGATCGCGGGCGTCTGGGGCGAGCCCGCGGCCGAACAGCTCGCGCATGCCGACGCCCTCATCCGCGACCATCTCGAGCGCAAGTCGCGCATCTTCGTCATCGCGCGCACGCGCGGCGACGTCCCCAAACTTGCGACGCGACTCGAAGCGACGTACAAGTTGCCCGTGCAGCAACTGCGTGGCGACATGGCAGATAGTGCCGAGCACAAGAAGCGCAATCGTCGTAGCGGCGTCACCGTCTACGGCACGTCGACGCGCGTCGAGGAGATGGCGGCGTTCCGCGACGGAGCGCCCGCGATCTTGGCGGCGACGAATCTCGTCGGCAGTGGCCTCGATATTCCGGCTGCTGACCTCATCGTGATCACCGATTCCGATGCGTTCGGCGAAAGCGAAGTGGAGCAGCTCATCGGCCGCGTCGGCCGCCGCAGCCGCGAATCGGACGCCGTGTTGCTCGTCGAGACGACCTTCGAAAAGAATCCGTCGCGCGCCATGGGCGCGAGTGGGCGCGCGCAGACGTTCATGCCGCGCGGCATGCGGTCGAACTCGCTGCGTTTTCGGCGACGCTAGGAACCGATGCACCTCGGGCTTCACGTGGGCACCGGCGGCGGGTACGACGAGACGATCGCGTACGCCCAAAAGCTCGGGTGCTCGTCGATCCAGATCTTCTCGGGCAATCCCAAGACGTACCGCGTCGGTAAGATGAACGTGCCCAGTCTCGAGCGCTTTCGTGATGGGCGCCGCGCCGCGGGCATCGCGACGACGGCGATCCACACGTCGTATCTCATCAACCTCGCGAGCGACGATCCGAAGATCACCGCGGGTTCGCTCGGGCTCCTCACGAACGATCTCGCGGTTGCGGCCGTGGGCGGCATCGATTTCGTAAACACGCACCTCGGTTCGTACGGTAAACGAGACCGTACCGAAGGCTTCGCAGCCGTCGTGCTGTTGCTCGAGCGCGCGCTCGAAGACATCAAACCCGGCGTGTTCCTCGTGCTCGAGAATTCGGCGGGCGCGGGCCAACTCTGCGGCGGGACGCTCGACGAACTCGGCGCCTTCGTGCGTGCCGTGAACCATCCGCAACTCGGCATCTGTCTCGATACGGCGCACTCGTGGGCGGCGGGGTACGACATCGATTCACGCGACGGCGTGGAGCGTTTCGTCGCGCTCGCCGAAGAGACCGTGACGCTCGAGCGCGTGAAGATGTTCCACTTTAACGATACGCAGATTCCGCTCGGGGCACACAAGGATCGCCACTGGCATATCGGCGAGGGTAACATCGGCTTCGCGGGGTTCCGCGCGCTCGCCGCACATCCGGAACTGCGCGGCAAGACTGCGATTCTGGAAACACCCGGCGACGAGGCCGACGACGCACGCAACATGGCGTCGATCCGCATGATCTTCGAGGGCGCCATCGCGTGAGTGCGAACGGATACGCGCCGACCGGCACCGTCGTCGAACGCCTCGCCATTGCCGAAGCGTCGACGACCTTCTGTGCGCAGCTGCGCGCGCGCTTCGGGCTCGTGCCCGGCCGCGTGGCCGCGGGTCCGGAGGCGATGCCGGGGCTCGCGTATTGCGGTCGCGAGTTTCGCGCGTACCCCGGGATGCGCATCGGTAATGCCGTTCGCTTTTATGCGACGATCCACGCGCGTTGGAACGCCGCGCGCTTGCACGAAGCCTTGCGGCTCGCGGGGCTCGACGAGCGTTTCGAGATCGGGCGGATGAAGCGCGCGTATCAGCGCGCGCTCGTGCTCGCCTTCGCGCTCGCGAGCGATCCGAGCGTCCTCGTGGTCGAGAACGCCGAAGAATTCGACGAGCCGGGTTCGCGCGCGCTGCTCGAACACGCGATCGCGCTCGTGCCGCGCGCGATCGTGACGTACGGCGTCAACGTGACCGCGCCACTCGCCGGCATGCCGGGCGACGTCGACGCGGCAGACGTTACGGTGGAATCGCTATGATCCGCGAACTTTCGCGTAAAGAATACGTCGAGCGTAAGCCGTTCCTTGCGATCGGGTTCGTGCTCGTGCTCGTGCTCACGGCAGTCTTGCCGTTTTTTTTCTCGTTCTCGCTTCAGCGCGCGATCGCGAATCCGCTCAACGAGAACGCGCAGAGCATCTTGCGCAATTTCCGATCGTACGCATATTTTCTCGAATCGGATTGGCTCGCGAGCAATCTCTCGCACATCCTCTGCCTGCTCGCACTGATCGCGGGTGCCGGCGCGATCGCGGGCGAGCGCGAGAACAAAACACTGCCGTTGCTGTACACATCGTCGGTCAGCTTGCGCAGCATCGTCATCGTGAAATTCCTCGTCATCGCGGCGTGGCTCTTCCTCGTGACGTTCGCGAGCCTCGGCGTGCTCGCGGCGCTCTCGCTCGTGAAGGGGCAGACGCTGCCCGCCGCGCCGATGCTCGTGGCGTCGGTCGTGGCGTGGGGCAACGCGCTCGCGTTCCTGGGCGTCGTCTTTGCCGCGAGCGCCTTCTCGAAGCGGACGATCGTCGCAGCCGTTTGCGCGCTCGTGCTCGGATTTGCAATGGCGGCCGCGTTGTCGCCGCTCGGCCTCAACGGAACGGCGTTCGCGACGAACATTTTCGCGGTCGACGGCACGGTGCGTTGGCCGCAGGCCTGGAGCGATCTGCTGCTGGCGCTGACGATCGCCGCGGCCGGCGTGCTCGCGACGTTCGTGGAAGTCGACCGCCGGCGCGCGACGTAGGAGCGCGAGCGCACACGTGATCGCGCACTTCGATCTCGACGCGTTCTACGCAAGCGTCGCGCAACTCGACGATCCGACCTTGCGCGGCAAACCGCTCGCGGTTTCCGGAGACAGTCGACGTTCGGTGGTTTTGACCGCGTCGTACGAGGCGCGTGCATTCGGCGTGCGGTCGGCGATGCCGCTCTTCAAAGCGAAGTCGCTCTGTCCCGGACTCCTCGTGGCACCGCCGAATTTCGCTCGCTATAAGGAATTATCACACGCCGTGTTCGCGATCTACGAACGCGGCGCGCGCGCGATCGAAGCGCTGTCGCTCGACGAGGCCTACGTCGCAATCGGCACCGATGATTTCGACGAGGCGGTCGCATACGCGGCGACGGTTCGGGCGGCGATCCGGGCGGAAATCGGACTGACCGCGAGCGCGGGCGTGGCGTCGCAAAAATTGGTCGCGAAGATCGCGAGCGACGCGGCGAAGCCCGACGGCCTCCACGCGATCGCACCGGGCGACGAGCGCACGTATCTCGCGCCGATGGCGGTCGGGCGTCTGTGGGGCATCGGGCCGAAAACGCAGGCGCGACTCGCCGAGCGCCACATCGCGACGATCGGCGAGATCGCGGAACTCTCCGACGATGCCGCGTTCGGGCTCTTCGGTCGTAGCGGGCGAGCCGTGCGGGAAATGGCGCGCGGCAACGACACGCGGGCGGTCGAAAGCGGTCGCGAGACGCGTTCGGTATCGAGCGAATCGACGTTCGAGTACGACGTGCGCGATGCAGAAGTGTTGCGCGCGAACGTCCGGGAGCTCAGCGTCGAAGTCGCGCAACGTTTACGAATGCATCGCCTGCGCGGTTCGACGATCGGGGTGAAAATCAAGCTTTCGAATTTTACGATCACCGGCCGCCAGACGACCGTCATGGTCGCGACCGACGACGCCAACACGATCGCGGCCGCCGCGCTCCACTGCCTCGATCGTGCCGCGCTCGATGGCGCGGCGGTGCGCCTCTTAGGCGTACGAGTCGCATCGATCACCGAGGAGCCGGTGCGGCAGATTTCGTTTTTCGATGCGTGACGTTTTTCGGTACGGGGCGCGCGATTCGTTGGGCCCTCACGTGCGCTTACGAGCGTTCGGCGACGATGAGAACCTGGCGAACGCGTTCCGTTCCCTGTTCGGCTCGGTCGCATCCAGCGCGGGCTTCAGCCAGCACGTCGCTAGCGTCGTCACCCAATTCACTGCGAAATGCCAGCTCGCGTTCGAGAATCGCGCGATGGAGCCGGAGAGTCTGATCGCGGCTATCGATTGAATCGGCATGACTGCGGATCGTAAATCCGGCGCGCTCGAAGAACGGTCGGTAATCCCGAACGAGGGTCGGCATAAACGGTTCGACGAGAGATTCGGCGGCCGTCACGACGACGGTCGCGCCGGGTTTCGCAAGCCGGGCCATTTCGTCGATGGCGCGCTGCGGCTCGACGAACATCAACGCGTCGATGCAGACGATTGCGTCCGCGCTCGCGCATTCCAGCGGCGTTTGCATCAAATCTGCGACGTGAAAGCGTGCCTGAAAGCCACGTCGTTCGGCACGCGTGCGCGCGGACGTGATCGCATGCGCTGAAAAATCGACGCCGACGAGCGATGAACGCGCATGCTGTGCGAGCCAGATACCCGGACCACCGCCTCCGCATGCCAGGTCGACGAGCGTCTGGCCTTCGCGTAAACGGAGTTCGCGCTCGATCCGATCGAGCAGCGTCTGGCTGAGCGAGCTGAAGGCTGCGACCCATTCCGGCAGTCCACTTTGGGATGCTTCGAGCGCGTCCCGATACGCAGCGCTTCGGTACACCGACGCGTAGATGCGGTCGAAAGCTTGGTCTGCCGTCATCGCGCTCGACAAGGATTGCTGTCGCGTCGAAGCCGCAGCGAGCACACGCGCTCGTGCAAACCTAACGCCGCAACAACCGCAAATACGCGCGTTCGGGGATCGATGCGTCGCTTTCGATGCGGCGGAACGTTTCGAAGCGTACTTGCGATTCGAGCGCGCGTTTGCGTTCGAGGGCGTCGCCGAGTTCGCGGTACGCATCCTCGAGCTCGTCGCCATCGAGGTTCGCGAGCGCGCGCTTGAGATGTGCGACCCGCTCGTCGGCTTCGGCGGATAACTCGTGGGCGACGTCGCCCTCGACTTCGCGAGTGCGGCGGATCAGTGATTCCATCTCGCCGACGCTGGGAAGTCCGCGCGGTTGCTGCGTGGCGGGTGCCGGCGCTTTCGCAGTCCGCGGGCCGGACGACGTGCGCCTCGGGGCGTCGAAGCCCGGGTAGATGCGAACGATCGATGCGATCCGTTGCGGACCTTTGGGCGACTGCAGGCCTTCGGCGAGCCGCGTCTCGACGAGCTTCGTGCGCAGCGACGTATCGTCGATCCGCCGCAGGAGCGCCCGATCCGCGTCGTGCGGCGGCTTGCGGTCGCCGACGAAGTCGGCGTCTTGTGCTTGCGGCAGCGCGAGCGCGCGCTCGAGAAGGCGTTGGCGGTCGCTTTGGGCCATGGCGCCTGCATTTCGGCGAGCGGGCGAGCCCGCCTCGTGATCGTTTCGGATGACGAGTTCGACTGCCATGGGAAGGCGGACGGCGCGATCGTGATCGCACTTCACGGCGCGGTCGTCAATCGCAAGACGTGGCTCCCGCTCGCGCGCGTGTTGCCGCCGGAGATCGCGCTGTGGTGCCCCGATCTGCCCGGTCACGGGGCTCGCCGCGACGTGGGATTCACGCTTGCCGCGTCGCTCGATGTGATCGACGCGCTGCTCGCGCGCGCGGCTCCGCGCCGTGCGATCGTCGCCGGCGATTCGCTCGGCGGCTACCTCGCGCTGGTCGCGGGCGCACGTCGCGATCCCCGGATCGCGGGCATCGTCGCGGGCGGATGCACGTGGTCGATGACGGGTTGGCGCGGGATGCTCGCGCGTGCGAGCGACGCACCGACGCGCATTGCCGAAGCATGCGTCGGCGGCGAGCGGATGGAAGCGGCGTTCGCGGCGGTGCTTCCGCGCGTCACCGACTCCGCGACGGCACGCGCGATCGTGGCGGCCGGATTGCGCGCGCGCTCCCGCTCGGAATCGCTGGACGAACTTCGCGGCATCGACGTCGTCGCGTTGGCACGGCAGATCGACGTTCCGCTCGCGATCATGAACGGTCGCTTCGATTATCCGACGCGCGCGCTCGAACGCGCGATGCGACGCGCGAACCCGGGAGCGACGTTGACGCTCGGACGAAGCGGCCACGCGGTCGGATTCTTCGCGCCGACCGCGTTTCTCGAGGCGATCGTTGCCGTCGTCGGCGGTGGATCGCCCCTACCGCATCGAACGTAACAACGCGACGAGCGCGTCGCGATCGAACGCACCGCCGAGGCCCGTCGCGATGACCGTCACGGCGTTCGGCGATCGAGGGAAGACGCCCGTTTCGATCCGTAGCGGGCGCGTGCCGCCCTCGCACGCGAGTGCCGCAAATTCGATCGTCCGATCGTGTAGTGCGATCCGGTCGACCTGGGCGTGCGGCGTGCAACGCACGATTTTCGCCGCGAGACCGAGTGCGATCGACATGCCTTCTGCCGTCGCCTTGGGATCGTCGCCGAGGCGCGACGTCTGCAACTGCAACGTGAAACCGCGTCGATCGGAACGGTCGGGCGCGAGCGTCACAGTTTGCTGGAGACCGATGTCGCTCGCAGCGACGATGCTATACCCGCGCGGAACCGTAAAATGCGCGATCTTTGCGGCGGTCGCCGACATTGCGGCGGGATTCTGCTCTTGCGCGATCGTGTTCGCCATCTTCGAACCGAGCACGACGACGCCGGCGGCGGCGACCACGAGCAGTGCGAAGAGCGAGCCGAAGACGATCAGCACGATCTTCCACTCGCGGTTCATACGTGGTCGGCCGCCCACGTTGCGTCGGAACGGCTCGCGAGCGTCGCCTCGCGCATGGCGGCCCACCACGTGCGTCCGAGCGGTGAGAGCGGTGCGATCATGAGGATCGCGTCCTTGCGCGGTCGCACCGAGCCGCGCGGCAATGCATCGCGCGCGGCCGCGGGCGGGAGCCATCCGCCGACGCGACGCAGATCGCCCGCGGCGGCGCGCAAGACCGCGGGCAACACCGCGCGGCCTTCCTCACCGTCGAACGCGAAATCGTCGATGACGAACATATCGTCGCGCAGCGCCCGGCGGCCGATCGCATACGCGACGACGTTGCGCGCGCGGCGCACGACGAGATGCACGGGTTGCGTCCCTTCGCGCGACGGCGCGATCCACCGCGACCGCATCCAGTTCCACACGAGCGGCGTGCGGCGCAAACTCCACGGCCGCAGACGATCGAGCGATTCGAAGCAGCGCCGAATGCCCGTCCAATCGGCAGCTTCGACGGGACGTGCGCCGACGGCTCGGCCGTCGAGGGCGTCTGCGCGCATCGTTAGGAGTCGCGACGGCAACGCGAGAAAACCCAGCTTCGCATAATATTGCGGATGGATATCCGAATACAGATAGGCGACGTCGCGGCCGGCGCGCCGTTCCGCATCGAGCAAGGCGCCGAGCATGACGGTCGCGTAGCCGCGTCCGCGAAAGGCCGGAAGCGTGAAGACCGCGGCGATTCCCGTCGCGCGCAGCGACGTCGACTGCCAGCGTAATTCGCGATCGTAGGTCTTGCACGATGCGACGAGCGCATCACCCTCGCGCAGTCCCACCGTGAACGCGCGTCGTTTCGCATACGTCGACGAGGCGACGCTACGGAAGTCGCCCGCGTAACGCTCGAACGTACGGCCGTCGTGCCAGAGTTCGAACGAATGCGGCAAGACGTCGCGCACGTATTCGTCCTGACCGATCGCCTCGAGGCTTATCGTCGCGCGCATCGTTCGTTCACCCGCCGGGTCTAAGACGCGCGACGGCGTTTCCCCCGCCGCGCGCCGCGCCTACACGAACGCGACGGTGTCGAACGAACCCGCGATGATGCCGGAGCTCTCGCGACCGAGCCAACGCTGCAACGCCGTCGCATACACGGAGCGGAAATCCGTCGCGAATTTCAGATCGCTGTGATCGAGATCGGTCAGCGAGGGATGCGTCCCGTAGACGCCGCCCTTGACCTTGCCGCCGATCACGAAAAGCGGCATCGCGGCGCCATGATCGGTGCCGTTGGAAGCGTTCTGTGCGACGCGCCGACCGAACTCGGAAAACGTCATCGCGAGCACGTTGTCCGCGAGTTGGTGCGCCGCAAGATCTTCGTAGAACGCGCGCAAGCCGTTGCCGAGATAGCCCAGGAGCCGATCCTGCTGCGCGCGTTGCCCCGCGTGCGTGTCGAACGAACCGATCGAGACGAAGATGACGCGCGTGCCGATGCGCGAGCCGACGATCTGCGCGGCAAGGCGCAACTGTTGCGCGAAGTTGTCTTTCGGATATTCGACAGCGGGTACGTAATTCGCGATCTTCGCCTTGAGCAGATCGCCGCCGTGCATGGCGTTGCGCGCGGTCGCTTCGATCATCGCGAGATACGGCGATTGGCCGGGTTTTGCACCGTCGTACAGCACGCTCGCCGTCTGCTTCGAGGCCGCGTCTTTGCCGACGTTGAGGCCGTACGTGTTGAGTGCGCCGATCGCGGGCACGTCGACGTGTTGCGCGATGAGCGCCGTCGGCACGGTATCGCCGAGACTGACGGCGGGGAAGAGGTGTTGGACGTCGCTCGGGTGCGCGGTCGACGGCGGAATCTCGCGATCGAGATAGCGCCCGAGCCAGCCGTTCGTCACCGGACGATCGGGCGAGGCCGTCTCCCAAATTTGCGTCGCTTCGAAGTGCGAACGATTGGGATTGGGGTAACCGACGCCCTGGACGATCGCGACGCGACCCTCTTTGTACAGTGCGTCGAGACCGGCGAGTGCGGGATTGAGGCCGATGCGATCGTCGATCTTGAGAACGGTGTCGTCTGCGATACGAATTGCCGGACGCACGCGGTGGTACGCGTCGTCGGAATACGGCACCACGGTGTTGAGACCGTCGTTGCCGCCGCCCATTTGGATGACGAGGAGGACGTTGTTCGGATCGATGCTCGAGCCGAGCGCGGGCAACGCTTGCGCGTGCGCGGCCGAGCCGAAGAACGACGGCATCGTGCCGCCGAGGATCGCGACACCGAGCGATTTCGAGATGAAGGCGCGACGAGTGGACACGGGTGCGACCTCGTTAGTTGAGCTGGTTCGAAGGGAGTTGGAGTACGAGCGCGAGCGCGCCGCGGATCTTGTCTTGGTAATTCTCACCGGACAGCGGCGCAGGAACGGTCGCATCGGCGGACGCGAGATACGCCGCGAGCGTGGTGCGGAAGTCGCTCGTCACGTCGTCCTGCACCGCATCACCGACGAGCGTCGCCAGCACGCGCGCGGCGTTCAGGCCGCCCGCACGTGCGACGATGACGTCGGGTGTGAGTGCGGGATACGTGGCGAGCACAGCGGCGTTCGGTGCGCTGGTCATCGCGGTCATTGTCATCGGAGAAGCTTGCGGCGCGATACTCGACGCTGGTGCACCGGCCATTGCGGGCGGCGCGACGGCGCGCGGCGGTGCGGCTTTGACGATCCGGTTGACGTAATTGAATCGTGCGAGCAGCGTCGACGTGTTGATCCACGTCGGGCCGCCGTCCCAGCCCTTCACGCTCGGCGGCGAGAGCAGGTCTTGCCCCATGCGTTGCAGCCAGGACGGCGTGTCTTTGGGCACCGCGGCAACGTTCATGAAGCGCAGCGTCCCCACGACGAACTCGACCGGACTCTTCGGCAGCGCACGATACGCGCGCGGCGAGTAGAAGACGTTGGATCGTAAGATCGTCGCGACGGTTCGCGCGATGTCGAAACCCGAAAGCGCGTAGGTTTGCGAAAGCGCATCGATGAGTTCGGGTTCGGGATCGGAGTATACGAAATATTCGAGCAGCTTGCGGCAGATGAAGCGCTGATGGATGTTTTGCCGCACGATCGTCGCGACGACGTCTTCACCCGTCAGCTCGCCCGTGTTTCCGAGCACGGTCTTCGCGCCGTCGTCGTGCGCTTTGACATTGAAGACGAACGCGAGATTCTTGTCGAGCGTCCATCCGGTAAACGCGCGCGCCGCATCTTTGATGTCGTCTTCCGTGTAGTTGCCGAGGCCGAGCGCGAAGAGTTCCATGATCTCGCGCGCGTAATTTTCGTTCGGATGCGCTTTGTTGTTGTAGCGATTGTCGAGCCACACGAGCATCGCCGGATCTTTCGACGCGGCCAAGAGCAAGGAACGGAAATTGCCGAGCCCTTGGCGACGGAAAAGGTCGATCTGCGCGACCATCAGTTGCGCGGGCACCTTGCGAATGCTGGTGGCGAAGTGGCCGTGCCAGAAGAACGCCATCTTCTCCGCGAGCGGATGTTGCGTACGCAGCATGCGGTCGAGCCACCACATCTGCGCCGTGGCGATGCGCATTTTGGGATCGTAGAGCGCCGCGACGTCGGGGTAATCGGCAAGGTCGACGTCGGGCATGCGCGGGTGTAAGAGATCGTCGACCGCGCCCTGTGGGCCGCGCGCCGCAGCCGCGTCGATTTGCGCGGGCGTGCCGCCGAAGCCGCCACGTCGCAGGAGATGCGCCGCCTGACGCCGCCCGAACGTGCCGACGAACGGCGCGAGGGCGCTCGGCACGTCGAGCGGACCGGGTGGTCGGTAACCGACTTGGGGATCGGTCGAGGTGTCGAGCTTCACGAATTCCTCGCTGGCGTTCGAACGCGGTACGCGTGCCTCATGAACGCACGCGCGTCGAGCGTCGTCGTTAACGTTCGATGAGAGTTCCGCTAGGTCGCGCGCTCGAGTTCCGCTAGCAACTCGGGTGCGGAGACGCCGCGCGTCGGACGGCCGGAGGCGCTGAGAAAGAGGCGCTTTCGCGCGCGCGTCGCGGCCACATAAAACGCGCGCCGTTCTTCGGCATTATACTTCTCTCGGAATTTCTGACGGTACATCGCGTAGGTGAATTTCGCCGTCCGTGCCGCCGTCGCGTCGCCGACGTTGTCTTTGGGCAGCATGCCCGTCGTCGGGCTGAAGAGAAACGCGTCGGGGGCGTAGTAGCGGGGCCACGCTCCGGCGCGTAGATCCACGACGAACGCCGCTTCGAACGAACGACCCTTTGCCGTCTCGACGTCCACGACCCACACTGCATCGCGCGTGCGCGGCGCGACGCGTAGGAGGTCGGCTTCGGCTGCGGCGAGGCGCTCCGCGTGCGCGAGGTAGTCGCCTAGCGTCGCTAGCGGCGCACGCCGTTCGAATGCGTCGATGTCGTCGATCAATCGCGCCACGAGGCCGGCTTCGAACCGTGCGCGGGCGCTGCGATCGCGCGTGGCTTCGACGGATTCGCATAAGACGAGCCGCGCGTGTTCGCCGAGTGCGTGGGTTCGTGCGGCGGCAACCCAACGCTCGCGCGCGCGACGAAACGCGACGATGCGCTCGCGAGCATCGGCGGAGAGGTCGAGATCCACATCGCCGCGCGTAACGTTGCGTCCCAAGCGTAGATCGCGTCGTCGATCCCAGCGCCCCGCGCGCGCTTCGTCGATGTCGTCGTCGGGAAGCGCGAAGAGAAGCGGTTGCGGCTCGGCCGCGTCGCCGCACAGCGTCGCGATCGACGCGTCCGCGAGCCGCAAGAACGGCGCTTCCAACACGCGCAAGAGATACTCGTGACGGAACGGGTCGACCGCCGACCACAGAACCGCGAGCGCGTCGAGCGTTGCGGGGAAGGCGTAAAGGCTCGCGGCACCGCCCACGTCGACGGGCACGTCGCGCGCGAGCAGCGCATCGACGAATCCTTGCGCGCACGCGAGCGTCCGGACGATTATCGCAATGTCACGCGGCGCCGTGCCGCCAGCGATCAAACGCTGGACTTCGCTCGCGACGAAGGTGGTCTCGTCGCGTTGCGACGTCGCACGGTACACGACGACATCGTCGTGCGTCGCTCTCGGTGCCGGTCGTGGCTCGTCGCTCGCGGGCAGGCCCGCTCCGATGCGCGCAGCGCGCACGATGGCGGTCGGTCGCGCGGGGCCGTCGTCGAGCGTGACCGACGTTTTTGCAAGCCCGAGTGCATCGGCACCGCGGGCCCCCGTCGCGAAGCCGCGCGTGCTTTGCGCGCCGTCGCCGGCGAGCGTCACGCCGTCGAGTGTCGCACCGTAGATCGCTTCGAGCAGGCCGATCTGTCCCGTCGTGAGATCTTGCGCGTCGTCGACGAGCGCATACGGTAGCAGCGCGCGCGTCTGCGCCGCGAGTCGCCCATCGGCGCGCAGGCGCATCGTCGCTTCGTAGACGGCGTCGATTTCGGTAAGCATTCCGTCGTGCACGAGCTCGACGTACGACTCGTACAAACGCGCGAGGATTTTCGCCAGATCGATCTCGCGCGCGTACTGCCGCGCGAGTTCGGCTGCATCGACGCGCAGCGAATCGCGATACTTCGCTTGCGTTTCGAGCAGTAAGCTCGGATCGGCGAAGTTCGGCGGCTGACCGTAGAATTTGTTCGCGCCCTGAAGGCACGCGGTTCGAAAACGTTCGAGCGACACGAGCGAGCCGCGCAATTTGCGAATGAGGCGGAAGGCCGCCGCGGAGAAACGTTCGGGACTGCGCAGACCCGTAATTTCCGGATCGATTTCGTCGGTAACGAATTCCGTCCACTCGAGTGCGAAGAGCGCCGCCCCCGCGCGTTCGAAATGCTGCGATGCGACGGCGTCGTCGACGAGCACGAGCGGTGCGTCGCCGGCGATCGGATTTGCGCGGAGCAAGCCGAACGCGAACGTCCCGAACGTGGTGCAGCGTATCGCCGCATCGGAGGTCATTCGCTCGCGCAACCCGGCCACGCCCGTATCGCTCGGGGAAGTGAGCAGAACGCGGCCGGCTTGCGTCGAGCCGCTTCCGAGCCGCGCCGCGCGCTCCACGAGCGCTCGTGTTTTCCCCGTCCCCGCGGCGCCGAGGATCGCGAATGCGCCGCTCGCCACGTCGCGCGCGACCGCATCGTGGCGTCGCGCGTCGAGATCGGCGACGACGTTCATCGACCGAACCGATCTTCGCGCGGTAAGGGTCGTTCGCGACATGCGATTTTGTACGCGCAGTAGCCGCACGCCTCAGGATCGTCGGTTGCGGGAAATCGTTCGATCGGCGCATCGGCCA
>JAABUX010003111.1_pt1 | contig 22392 bp, 8 predicted proteins | sample 5561851 | NCBI WGS metagenome assembly JAABUX01 (sample SAMN10711883, study PRJNA513361) | rock metagenome | isolation source: Antarctica rocks | place: Antarctica: Victoria Land, Richard Nunatak red sandstone | collected 2016-01-03 | reverse complement strand
GGGGAAGAACCCGGGGAAGAACCTGGGGGGGGGAAACCCGGCAGGCACGTGATACCGGTGCGCCGTCGTTCCTCACGAGGGATGTCGGCGGCCTGTATGGGAGGCTCCGGATTAAGGCAGCACCGATGTCACAATTTGGAACCGGAGAGGCCCCGACCTGCACTCTGCATAATGCCTCACTATCTGTTACTGTCCTCTCACCAACGGAGCCTGACCAGCGCGCCGCCTCGGCGTCTGCGTGATCGGCACCGGCCAGGGAACATGATGGACGAACCGATCGCCCCGACGCGGCCACGTGCTGATCTCGTCAAGCCTGGACCAGCCAATCCGGGATATGCCGACCCGGCACGCGGCCCGACCCCCGCCGGACCGACGCCGCCCGGCATCCCGCCGCGCGGCCCGCGCCGGCGCCGCCTGCTGCCGTGGATCATCCTGGCGCTGGTGGTGGCCGTGATCGCGTGGGCGCTGCTGCGTCCGCATGCCAAAACCGGAGACCAGTCGGGCCGCGCCGGTCGCCATGCCGGCGCCTCGGGAAACGTGGCCGACGCCGCGCAGCCGGTCACCGCCCAGGCCGCGCGCATCGGCGACATGCCGATCACCCTGACCGAGCTCGGCACCGTCACTTCGCTGGCGACGGTCACGGTGCAGTCGCAGATCTCCGGCTACCTGATGCAGGTCAACTTCCAGGAGGGACAGGAAGTGCATCGCGGCGATCAGCTCGCCCTGATCGACCCGCGCCCGTACGAGGCCACGCGCGACCAGTATCTCGGCCAGCTCGCCCGCGACACGGCAGCACTCAACCAGGCCCGCGTCGATCTCGACCGCTACCAGGGCCTGCTGCGCCAGCACAGCATCGCCAGGCAGCAGGTGGACGACCAGGCCTACCAGGTGGGCCAGTATCAGGGCACCGTCCGCACCGACCAGGCACAGATCGACAGCGCCAAGCTCAACATCGCCTACTGCCACATCACAGCACCGGTGGACGGGCGGGTCGGCCTGCGTCAGGTCGACGCCGGCAACTTCATCACCCAGGGCATGACCAACGGACTGGTGGTGCTGACCATGCTGCATCCGATCTCGGTCATCTTCTCTGTACCCGAGGACAGCCTCGACGCGCTGAATGCCCGGCTGCGCGCCGGCGCGGTGCTGCCGGTGGAAGCCTTCGACCGCACCAACACCATCCATATCGCCAGCGGCCACGTGGCGGTGCTGGACAACGTGGTCGACACCGCGACCGGCACAGTGAAGCTGCGCGCGGTGTTCGACAACAACGACGAGCGGCTGTTCCCGAACCAGTTCGTGAACGCCCGGCTGCTGGTCGACACCGTGCATGGCGCCGTGCTGGTGCCGACGATTTCGGTGCAGACCGGACCGCAGGGCCAGTTCGTCTACGTCATCAAGCCGGACAGCACGGTCGAGGTGCGCACTGTGACCACCGGCGTCGCCTCCTCCACCGACACGGTGATCGCGACCGGCCTTAGCGCGAACGAGCGCGTGGTGGTCGACGGCACCGATCACCTGCGGGCCGGCTCGAAAGTCATGATACCCACGGCCCAACTGCAGCAGGGGGCGAGCGCGGCCACCCCAGGAGCGCGGCATAAGCATGCGCAGGCCGCCGAGTAGCCACCGGATCCGTCGTTGAACATCTCCCGCATCTTCATCGAGCGTCCGGTCGCGACCACGCTGCTGATGCTCGCCATCATGATGGCGGGCGTGCTCGGCTACCAGTTCCTGCCGATATCGGCGCTGCCGCAGGTCGAGTATCCGACCATCCAGGTGCAGACCTTCTATCCCGGCGCCGGGCCGGAGGTGATGGCGACTTCGGTCACGGCGCCGCTGGAGACGCAGCTCGGCCAGATGCCGGGGCTCGACCAGATGACGTCGCGCTCCTCCGGCGGCGCCTCGGTGATCACGTTGCGGTTCGGCCTCACCGAGAGCCTGGACGTGGCCGAGCAGGAGGTGCAGGCGGCGCTCAACCAGGCCAACTCGCTGCTGCCCACCGACCTGCCGGCGCCGCCGATCTACGCCAAGGTCAACCCGGCCGACAGCCCGATCCTGACGCTGGGCATCACCTCGCGGACGCTGCCGCTGACCCAGGTCGAGGATTATGTCGACAGCCGCCTGGCGCAGAAGCTCAGCCAGGTCAGCGGCGTCGGGCTGGTGACGCTCACCGGCGGCAACCGCCGCGCGCTCCGGGTCAAGGTGAACACGCGGGCGCTGACCGCGCGCGGCCTCGGCATCGACGACCTGCGCACCACCATCGCCAACGTCAACGTCAACTCCCCGACCGGCACCTTCGACGGCCCGCTGCGCTCCTCGCAGCTCAAGATCGACGGGCAGATCACAGCACCCGAGCAGCTCGCGAGCCAGGTCATCGCCTACCAGAATGGCGCGCCGATCCATCTCGGCGACGTCGCGACCGTGGCGGAGGGTCCCGAGAACACCCAGCTCGCGGCGTGGTCGAACACCACGCCGGCGATCATCCTCAACGTGCAGCGGCAGCCGGGCGCCAACGTGATCGGCGTGGTGGACGACATCAAGTCGGTGCTGCCGGAGCTGGAAGCCACCATGCCGGCGGGCATACGCATCACGCCGCTGACCGACCGCACCGTCACCATCCGGGCCTCGATCCGGGATGTCGAGCTCGAGCTGGGGCTCTCCGTGGTGCTGGTGGTGCTGGTGATCTTCGTGTTCCTGCGCAACCTGCCGGCGACGCTGATCCCGAGCCTGTCGGTGCCGCTGTCGCTGGTCGGCACGCTGGCGGCGATGTACCTGCTCGGCTTCTCGCTCGACAACCTGTCGCTGATGTCGCTGACCATCGCCACCGGCTTCGTGGTCGACGACGCCATCGTCATGATCGAGAACATCGCCCGCTTCATCGAGATGGGCGAGAGCCGGATGCAGGCGGCGCTGAAGGGCGCCGGCCAGATCGGCTTCACCATCATCTCGCTGACGGTGTCGCTGATCGCGGTGCTGATCCCGCTGCTGTTCATGGGCGACGTGGTCGGGCGGCTGTTCCACGAGTTCGCCATCACGCTCGCGGTGACCATCGTGATCTCCGCCGTGGTTTCGCTGACGCTGGTGCCGATGATGTGCGCGCGCATGCTGCGCGAGGAGGCGCACGGCTCCGGCAACGCGCTGTCGCGCTGGCTGGAGGGGATGCTGGACCGCGTCATCGCCGGCTACTCGCGCATGCTCGCGGTGGTGCTCGACCACCAGCCGCTGACCCTGGTGGTCGCGACGCTCACGGTGGTGCTCACCGTGGCGCTGGCGGTGGTGATCCCCAAGGGCTTCTTCCCGGTGCAGGATACCGGCGTGATCCAGGGCATCTCGGTGGCCAGCCAGGCCACCTCGCTCACCGCCATGAGCACGCACCAGCAGGCGCTCGGACGGGCCATCTTGGCCGATCCCGACGTGGTCAGCCTGTCGTCGTTCATCGGCGTCGACGGGCAGAACATGACGCTGAATTCCGGCCGCTTCCTGATCAACCTGAAGCCGCACGACGACCGCGATCTGTCCTCCGTCGGCCTGATCGACCGGCTCGGCCGGGAGGTCGCCGGCATTCCCGGGGTGCATCTCTACATGCAGCCGGTGCAGGACCTCTCGCTCGATACCTCGACCTCCGCCACCCAGTATCAGTTCGTGCTGGAGACGCCGGACGCGGCCACGTTCAAGCAGTGGGTGCCGAAGCTGATGGACCGGCTGCAGACGGAGCCGGCGCTCGCGGACGTCGCCAGCGACATGCAGGCGGATGGCCTGACCGCCTTCATAACGCTGGATCGCGCCACCGGGGCACGCTTCTCGATCACCCCGCAGACCATCGACAACGCGCTCTACGATAGTTTCGGCCAGCGCCAGATCTCGACCATCTACACCCAGTCGAACCAGTACCGGATCATCCTGGAGGCGGACCCGGCCTTCCAGTCCGACCTGTCCAACCTCAACCAGATCTACCTGCCGGGCACGACCAGCACGAGCAACAGCACGGCCGCGGGCGGCGGCGGCGTCGCGCACTCTCCGACCGGTGGCCTAGTGCCGCTGACCGCGGTGGCCTCGGTGCATCTGCGCACGTCGCCGCTGCTGATCAGCCATCTCGGCCAGTTCCCGGCGACGACGATCTCGTTCAACCTGGCACCGGGCGCCTCGCTCGGGCAGGCGGTCGATGCGATCGAGCGCGCGGAGCACTCGGTCGGACTGCCGGCGAGCTTCATGACCTCGTTCCAGGGCACCGCGGCTGCGTTCCAGAGCAGCCTCGGCAACGAGGTCTTCCTGGTGATCGCCGCACTGGCCGCAGTCTACATCGTGCTCGGCGTGCTGTACGAGAGCTTCATCCATCCGGTGACGATCCTCTCCACGCTGCCGTCCGCCGGCATCGGCGCGTTGCTGGCGCTGATGCTGGCAGGCATGGACCTGGACGTGATGGGCATCATCGGCATCGTGCTGCTGATCGGCATCGTGAAGAAGAACGCCATCATGATGATCGATTTCGCCCTCACCGGGGAGCGCGAGGGCGGGCTGTCGCCGCGCGACGCCATCGCCCAGGCGGCAGCTTTGCGCTTCCGGCCGATCCTGATGACCACGCTCGCCGCCATGCTGGGCGCGCTGCCGCTGATGCTCGGCACCGGCACCGGATCGGAGCTGCGCCGCCCGCTCGGCTTCGCCATCGTCGGCGGCCTGCTGGTCAGCCAGCTGCTCACCCTGTTCACCACCCCGGTGATCTACCTGGCGATGGACGGCATCAGCCGCCGCACGCGCCGGTTCTTCGCGCGCCGCGAACGCGGCACCGGCGATGCGCCCGGGCAGCTGGCCGAGTGAGGCAGGCGTCATGAACATCTCGCGCCCCTTCATCCTGCGCCCAGTCGCGACCACGCTGCTGACGGTGGCACTCCTGCTCGCCGGAGCGTTCGCCTACGTGAAGCTGCCGGTGGCGCCGCTGCCGGCGGTCGATTTCCCGACCATCATGGTGCAGGCGCAGCAGGCCGGCGGATCGCCGGACGAGATCGCGACCTCGGTGGCAGCTCCCCTCGAACGCCATCTCGGCCAGATCTCCGGCGTCACCGAGATGACCTCGAGCAGCGTGCAGGGCACCGTGCGCATCGTCGTGCAGTTCGACTTCTCGCGCGACATCAACGGCGCCGCCTCCGACGTGCAGGCGGCGATCCAGGCGGCGCGTGCCGACCTGCCCTCCTCGCTGCGCAGCAACCCGGAGTACTTCAAGTTCAACCCGGCGAACTCGCCGATCATGATCCTGACGCTCACCTCCGCGACCCGCACCATGCCGGAGCTGTTCGACTACGCGACCAACGTGCTGCAGCAGAGCCTGTCCTCGATCCGTGGTATCGGCCGCACCGAGCCGGGCGGCTCCTCGCTGCCGGCGGTGCGCGTCGAGATGAACCCGTTGCCACTGTTCAAGTACGGCATCGGCTTCGAGGACGTGCGCGCCGCTCTCGCCTCGGCCAACGCCGACAGCCCGAAGGGCTTCATCGACCAAGGTAACCGCCGCTACCAGCTCGATACCAACGACCAGGCCAGCAAGGCCGCGGAATATCGCGACCTCGTCATCGCCTACCGCAACGGCAACCCGGTGCGCCTGCGCGACGTCGCCGAGATCGACGACAGCGTCGAGGACCTGCGCAACAAGGGACTTTATAACGGCGTGCCGGCCGTCATCGTCCTGATCTACCCGCAGGCGAACGCCAACGTCGTCAAGACCACCGACCAGATCAAGGCGATGCTGCCGACGCTGCGCGCCGCACTTCCGGGGGGCGTCGAGCTCAACCTGGCGATCGACCGCTCGGCCACCATCCGCGCCGCCCTGGCCGACACGCAGTTCACGCTGGGCGTGTCGGTGGTGCTGGTGATCATGGTGGTGCTGGTGTTCCTGCGCACGTTGCGCTCCACCCTGATCCCGGCCGTCGCCGTGCCGACCTCGATCATCGCCACCTTCGCCGCGATGTATATGATGGGGTTCTCGCTCGACAACCTGTCGCTGATGGCGCTCACCATCGCCACCGGCTTCGTCGTCGACGACGCCATCGTCGTGCTGGAGAACATCGCCCGGCACATGGAGGCCGGCATGGGCCGGCTCGAGGCGACCCTGCTGGGCGCGCAGGAGGTCGGCTTCACCGTGCTGTCGATTACGGTGTCGCTGGTCGCGGTATTCACGCCGATCCTGCTGCTCGGCGGCATCGCGGGCCGGCTGTTCTTCGAGTTCTCGATGACGCTGACGCTGACCATCCTGATCTCGTTCGTGCTGTCGCTGACGGTGGTGCCGATGATGTGCGCGCTGCTGCTGCGGGTGCGCCCGCATGGCGCGCTGCCGTCACCGAGGCAGGTCGGGCGGGTCGGCCGCTTCTTCGCCGGCATCTCGTCGCGTATCGAGATCGCGCTGGCCGGCATGCAGGAAGGCTACGAGCACAGCCTGGCCTGGGCGTTGCGGCACCGGCGCCTGGTCGTGCTGACGCTGCCGCTGAGCATCCTGCTGACGGTGATGCTGTTCCGGGCGATGCCCAAGGGCTTCTTCCCGAACGAGGATGTCGGGCTATTGATCGGCACCATACGCGGCGAGCAGTCGATCTCGTTCCAGAACATCAGCGCCAAGCTGGTCGACGTGGAGCGGGTGATCCAGGCCGATCCGGACATACAGAGCGTGTCGGGCTATACCGGCGGCGGCGACCACGGCGCCAACACCGGGATGGTGTTCATCCAGCTCAAGGATATCGGGCTGCGGCACGACAGCACCGACGCCACCATCGCCCGCATCACACGCAAGCTGTCGCACATGCCCGGCGCGCAGTTCTTCTGCCGCTCGGCGGCCGACGTGCGCGCGGGCGGCCGGCAGAGCAACGCCAACTACCAGTACACGCTGCAGGGAGACAGTTCGGACCTGCTCTACGAGTGGATGCCGAAGCTGGAACGTGCCCTGCGGAAGCGCACCGAGCTGACCGACGTAAGCTCCGACGTGGAACAGGGGGGTGCTGCCACCGAGGTGGTGATCGACCGCAACACGGCCGCCAAGCTGCAGCTGACGCCACAGCTGATCACCAACACGCTGTTCGACGCATTCGGCCAGCGCACCGCATCGGTGATCTACAACGCCCTGAACCAGTATCACGTCGTGCTGGAGGTGGCGCCGCGCTTCTGGCAGAGCCCCAACATCCTCAAGCAGATCTGGGTGAGCACGGCCGGCGGCACGGCGAACGGCAGCACCGCGAGCAACACCATCCGGGTGGCGGCGGCGGCGACCTCCGCAAACAGCAAGGGCGGCGGCTCGGGGGCCCAGACTGTCGGCAACCAGACTGTCGGCAACCAGACTGTCGGCAACCAGACTGTCGGCACCCAGACTGGCGGCACCCAGACCGCGACCACCTCCAACTCCGCCAGCGCGACCGGCTCCAGCCAGGCTGCCACGCCGGTCAGCAGCACCCAGTCCGGCAGCACGCTCTCGACCAGCGCGCAATCGTTGCAGAACAGCATCAGCAACAGCCTCGCCAACGGGCGCGCCACCTCGAACGGCTCGGCGGTGTCATCCTCGGTCGAGACGATGGTGCCGCTCTCCGCGGTAACCCGGATCGTCAGTTCCACGACGCCGCTGCAGGTCAACCATCAGGGCAACTTCGTCGCCGCCACCGTCTCGTTCAACATGGCCGCCGGGAAGTCGCTGTCGGACGCCTCACGGATCATCCAGGAGACCATGATCGCGATCCACGTGCCGAGCTCGATCCATGGCAGCTTCGCCGGTACCGCGGCACAGTTCCAGAAGACCCTGGCCAGCGAGCCGCTGCTGATCCTGGCGGCGCTGGCGGCGGTCTACGTGACGCTCGGAGTGCTCTACGAGAGCTACATCCACCCGCTGACCATCCTCTCCACGCTGCCATCGGCTGGTGTCGGCGCGCTGCTGGCGCTGCAGCTGTTCGGCGAGGAGTTCTCGCTGATCGCCATGATCGGCGTCATCCTGCTGATCGGCATCGTCAAGAAGAATGCCATCCTGCTGGTCGACTTCGCTCTCAGCGCCGAGCGCAACGACGGACTGGCGCCGCTGGAGGCGATCACCCGCGCCTGCCAGCTTCGCTTCCGCCCGATCATGATGACCACTTTCGCCGCCGCGCTCGGGGCGCTGCCCCTGGTGTTCGGGCATGGCTACGGCAACGAGCTGCGCCGGCCGCTCGGCCTCTCCGTGGTCGGCGGCCTCGTCGTCAGCCAGGCGCTGACGCTCTATACGACCCCGGTCGTCTATCTCTACCTCGACCGCATGCGACACTGGTGGAACGCGCGCTGGCGCCGGACCGGCAGCCAGGGCCGCGGTAGCGCCGGTCGCGGATCATCGCCACAGGATGCACCTGCCGAATGATACAGCGAAGGTCGCCTATGTGCGTCGCCCGGGCGGCGCGCCTGCTGCTGGGTGCCGCTCTGCCCGCGGCGGTCGGCGGCTGCATGGTCGGACCCAACTATCACCGCCCGGCAGCGATCATCTCGCCGCATTACAAGGAGCTGCCGCCTCCGCCCGGCTGGGAGCGTGCGAGGCCGGCGATGGCCGAGCTCGATCGCGGCAGCTGGTGGCAGATCTATAACGATCCGATACTCGACGCATTGGAGGCTCAGGTCGTCGTCTCCAACCAGAACGTGAAAGTCAATGAGGCGAACTTTCGCAGCGCCCAAGCCATCACCGACGCTGCCCGCGCCGGCCTGTTCCCCACCCTGAGCGCTTCCCCGAGCATCGCGCGAAACGGGACGGGCGGCGGCAGCCGCAGTTTCAACTCCACGACCTACGAGCTTCAGGGCTTCGCGAGCTGGGATCTCGATGTCTGGGGACGTATACGCAGGCTGGTCGAGAGCGACGTTGCCGGCACGCAGGCCACTGCCGCCGACCTCGCGAACGCGACGCTCTCCTACCAGGCAGCGCTCGCAGGCGACTATTTCAACCTGCGCGCCCAGGACCAGCTCCAGGATCTGCTCGACCGCACCATCGCCAGCTACGAGCGCTCGTTGCGGATCACCCAGAACCAGTATGATGCCGGCCTCGCCACGACGACGCCGATCGCCCTGCTACAGGCACGGACCCAGCTCGAGCAGACCCGGGCGCAGGCGATCAATGTCGGCGTGCTGCGCTCGCAGTACGAGCACGCGATCGCCGTGCTGACCGGACGTCCGCCCGCCGCCCTGGCGCTGGGGCCGGCCCCACTGACGCATTTCGTGCCGGCGATCCCGGTTATGCTGCCGGCGACGCTGTTGCAGCGCCGGCCGGATATCGCCGCCGCCGAGCGGGCAATGGAGCAGCAGAACGCGCTGATCGGCGTGCAGGTGGCGGCCTTCTTCCCCAATATCAGCCTGTCCGCGGCGTACGGCTACAGCGGCAACCCGATCAGCTCATTGATCCAGGTTGCCAACCGGTTCTGGTCGCTCGGCGCGAACGCCACCGAGATCCTGTTCCAGGGCGGTCTGCGCTCGGCCGAACTGGATCAGGTGCATGCGCAGTATGACGCCGCCGTCGCGACGTACCGGCAGACCGTGCTGACGGCGCTGGAGTTCGTCGAGGATGACCTCTCCGCGCTGCGTATCCTCGCCCAGCAGGCAGAGGCGCAGGCAAGGGCGGTCGCACTGGCAGAGCAGGCGGTCACCGTCGCGCTGAACGAGTACCGTGCCGGCGTGATCGACTACACCACCGTGGTCACCAGCCAGGTCACGGCGTTGAGCAACGAACAGACCGCGCTGTATATCCAGCAGCAGCGCCTGTTCGACAGCGTGTCGCTGATCCAGCAGATGGGCGGCGGCTGGAGCGTCGCCGACCTGCCGAGCCGGAATTCGCTGCAGACAAGCAACCCGCTGATCCCCTCCTTCCTGGAGCACAGGCCCTGACCTGATCCCGTCACCGCCGCATCGTTCCGGCGACGACCTCCAGCGGAGCAGGCGGCCGTATCTCGTGCGGGAACCGCTTCGGTCCGAGTATCGCGGCGATGGCATCGGCCATCACCTGTGCGCCGGGACCCTGGAACAAACCCTGATGGTGATCCACGAAGGCGGTGCCCTGATCGGCCGGCACCGGGATGACGTCGATCTTCCCCGTCGCCAGTTCCTCCCAGCCATAGCTCGGATCGAGCGCGCCGCCATGCGGCTGCTCGGGACCGTGGAAGACCAGCATGCTGCCGGAATAGGGACGCGGCACGTAGCGTCGAGAGGCGTTATCGAGATAATTGACGATCAGGTTGTTCTGCACCCCGGGCGGTACGCTGTCGCGCCGGCCGGTGCGACGGAGCAGCTCGAAGGCGGCGTTGCGCACGCCCCGCATGATGGCGCGGTTGGCCAGGAAGCCACGCAGCGAGAGCGTGCCCTCGCGGATGCGCTGCAACTGCCGGCCGAGCCGCATCGCCCGCAGGCTGAGTCGAGCGCGCAGCCGCTGCCTCGCCGTCATGCGCCGGAAATGGCCCGGCGCCCAGCTATCCACCACCGCGAGCAGCCGGACCTCTTCGCCGGCCGCACCCAGTTGCCGTGCCGCCTCGAAGGCCACCCTGCCGGCGGCGCACAGGCCGATCAGGGCATAAGGACCGTGCGGCCGCACCTGGCGGATCACCTCGACATAGCGTGCCGCGATCATCCGGAAGTCGCTTGGCAGCAGCGACGGCGAGACCTGCGGATCGAGCGCCTGGATGGCGGCGAACGGCTGGTCGGTACCGAGGTGATGCGCCAGCGTATGGAAGATACCGGTGTTGTTGATCGCGAAGATCGGCGGCTTGCTGCCGTGCGGCTGCACCCACACTATCTCGGAGGTTGGCTCGGAGGTTGGCGCGACATCCGAACCCGCCGCTGGCACCTCATCGCGCAGGAGGGCGGCCATGGCGGCCAGGGTCGGCGCCCTGAACAGCTGGCCCAGGCTGATGCTGCGGCCGAGCGTCTGCCTGGTCAGCGCCAGAAGCTGAGCCGCCCGGATAGAGTCGCCGCCGAGAGAGAAGAAGTTCGCGTCGCGCGGCACCGTCTCCTGGTGCAGCACCTTGGTCCACAGCCCCGCCAGCCTTCGCTCCATATCGCCCGGCGCGCCGGGGGTGACATGGAGGGAAGCGGGCTGTTCCCGCAACCAGGGATCATTGACCAGCGCCATGTCGGCAGGACGGCAGCCAGGGTCCATCGAGACAAGTTCGAGCACGCGCAGGAACGAGCGCAGCAGCCAGTCGATCCGGGGTCGATCGAACAGCTCGGGATCGAACTCGCAGGACGCGCGCCGGGCGCTCGACCAGGAACAGGTTCAGATCGTGTCGCGATCCGGGCGATGCGTTCGGCACGCCCTTGAAGGCGAACTCGCCATGGGCGGTGTCGCGGGTAAAGGCGCGCTGGACCAGGAAGTTGACTGCCGTCAACGTATCTCGACGCTGCGCGGACGGGCTGATCCTGTCGAGCCGCTGCACCACCCGTTCGATCGGCACTGCGCCATGCTCCAGCGCCTCGCCGACGATCTCCCTCACATTCTCGAGCAACGATATGAAGCTTGGGGCAGCCGCCACCGCGATGCGCAAGGCGACGGTGTTGACGAACGGACCTACCACGCTCTCGAGCTCCAGCTCGTCGCGACCGGCAACCTGGGTGCCGAACACAACCTCCGCGGCGCCGGTCCAACGATGCAGCACCGTCGCCATCGTCGCGACGCCGAGCATGAAGAAGGTGGCCCCCTGCGTACGTGCCAGTGCCTGGGCCGCTTCCGCCAGCGCCTTCGGAACCGGCATTCCCACGATGTCGCCGGTGCCCGCGGGGCGCATCGGCGGCTCCCGGTCGGTCCGCAGGTGAAAGCCCGGCAGGTTAGCGAGCTGGCGGTGCCAGTAGGCCTCCGCGTGGTCCGCTCCGCCTTGTTCGAGCCACGCCTGCTGCCAGCACGCATAATCGCCGAACTGCATCTCCAGGACAGGCAGGTCCGGGACGTGGCCCTGATGCAGTGCATCGTAGATATCGGCCGTCTCCTGCGCCAGGATGCCGTTGGACCAGCAATCCCCGACAAGGTGATGCGTGGTGACCAGCAGCTCCGATACGGCCGGCTCCAGCCGCACCAGCATCGCACGCAGCAAGGGAGGCCGGCCCAGGTTGAACGGGGTGCACGCCTCCTCACGTGCCTGCCGGGTCATGGCTTCCGCTCGCTCGGATCCGGCAAGACCGCTCAGGTCCACCGATCGCAGGCTGAACCGGGCCGCCGCCATGACGATCTGCACCGGGGCGGCGTCGCGCTCGATGAATGCGGTACGCAGCGTCTCGTGGCGGTCGACGATCATCTGCAGCGACTGCTCCAGCACGAGTGCCGTCACCTGGCCATCCAGCCGCCAGCGCGCCGCGATGTTCAGCGTCGGATCGCCGGGGTTGGCCTTGTCGAGCGTCCAGTGCATCCGCTGCGCGACCGTGCACGGAAACTCCGCGCTGGCATGCATGAACGGATCGTCGTCCAGCGGCGCTGGCATCAGCATGATCCTGGGCTCCCTTTCAATCGCGACGTTCAACACGGCGGAACTGGCTGAGCTTCGGAAGCCCCGTTGCCCGGCCCGATCTTGACGATGGCAGCTCCAGCGCCGCGCCGAGGGCGGCGACAGTGCGGTGGCGCAGGATGTCCTTCGCCGCCACCGCTATCCCGGCCCGGCTCGCTCGCGCGACGATCTGGAAAATGTGGATGGAGTCTGCGCCGAGCGTGAGGAGATCGTCGTCGGCGCCGACCGTCTCGAGGCCCAGCACTTCCTGCCAGATGGTTCCGAGCTGTCGTTGCAGGGACGTGCTGAACGCAACCTTGGCAGCGCTGCCGGCCACCTGGGCATGCTCGTCCGGCACCGGTAGGGCATCGCGGTCCACCTTGCCATTCGGCGTCAACGGCAAGGTCTCGAGCCGTACGAACGCGGCCGGCACCATGTAGCCAGGCAGGATTTCCGAGACCGCCACCTCCAGCTCGGCCGGCCCGCGCGGCCTGTCGGGCAGCTCGACGTAGTAGGCGACAAGACGCGCCGCACGCGGCGGATCCGTGCGCAGCAGCACCGACGCCGCCGCGACGCCACCTGCCGAGAGCAACGCTGCCTCGATCTCGCCCAGCTCGATACGGAAGCCGCGCAGCTTAACCTGGTTGTCGAGCCGTCCGAGCAGCTGGATCTCGCCATTCGGCAATTGCCGGGCCAGATCGCCGGTGCGATACAGCCGCCCGCCGCGCATGAAGGGATCCGTGACGAACCCGGCCGCAGTCTGCGCCGGATCCGAATAACCGTCCGCGAGCCCCTCGCCCGCGATATGCAGCTCGCCGCGCGCACCGGGTAGCGCCAGCTCGTCCTGGCGATCGAGCAGGTGGAACCTCGTATTGGCAATCGGGCGGCCGATCGAGATCGGGTGCCGTCCTGGTTCCACCAGTCCGGTCGACGACCAGATCGTCGTCTCGGTAGGACCATACATGTTCCAGAGCGTGCCCCCGCCCTCCGATAATCGGTCGGCGAGTTCGCGCGGCAGCGCCTCGCCGCCGCACAGCATCTTCAGGCCGGGATGTGAGCGAAAGCCGGCCTCGAGCAGCAGCAGCCACATCGACGGCGTCGCCTGTATCGTGGTGATGCCGCGCGACATCATCTGCGACAGCAGCGCGAACCCGTCGATCAACTCGTCACGGCGCGCGATCAGCACCCGTGCGCCCACCGTGAGCGGCAGGAACAACTCGAGTGCAGCGATGTCGAACGAGACCGTCGTGAGCGCCAGCAGCGCGTCGTCTTCGTGCAGGCCTGGTCGTGCCGCGATCGAGACCAGGAGGTTGGTCAGGGCACGGTGGCCGATCTCGACCCCCTTCGGCAATCCGGTCGATCCTGACGTGTAGATGACGTAGGCGAGCCGATTGGCCGGACGCGGCGCCGTATTGGCCACGCTGACCGCGACCGGATAGAGCCGATGACTGAGATCGATCAACCGGACGGTGCAATCGGGCACCGGGGCAAGGCCGTCTGTCAGCAAGGCTGCCAGATCCGACCGCTCGATGATGCGGCGCAGCCTCGCCGGCGGCTGATGCGGATCGAGCGGCACATAGGCGAATCCGGCTTTTGCCACCGCGAGCAGCGCGGCCAGCAGATCGAGCGAGCGTTCCATCAGCACGCCGATCCGCACGCCGGCTTCCGGCAGGCTGGCGCGCAGGAAGGCAGCCACCTCCTCGGCCTGGCGGTCGAGCTCGCGATAGGTCCAGCGCGTCTCTCCGCACTCGGCCGCGATAGCATCCGGACGGCGCCTGGCCTGTTCGGCAAAGAGATCATGAAAGCCGCGATCGTCGAGGACTGCCGTGGTGTTGTTATGCCTCGACAGCATCTCGCGCACGTCGGCTTCGCCCAGCATCTTTGCTCGCACGGCCGGCGACCCGGCATCCGTCGTGATGGTCGCGAGTAGAACGCGGTAGTGCCCGATCCAGCGCCGTACCGTCGCCTCGTCGAACAGGTCGGTGCTGTAGTCGCACTCCAGCCGCAGGCCGTCTCCCGTCTCCACCAGATTGAAGAAGAGGTCGAAGTTGACGAACGCCTTCGGATTGGCTGCCGCCGCGACACGCAGCCCGCTGAATCCATCAAGCCCGTCCAGACGCTCCAGGTTGAACTGCACGTCGGTCAGCGGCAGGCGGTTCGGGTTCCTGGCCATGCCGAGCCTGCGCACCAGCGTGCCGAGCGTACACCGTGGATGCTCGCGCGCCGCCACCAGCGTCGCCTGCACCGCGACCATATGCTGCGCCAGCGTGGTCGTGCCGTCCCAGCACGCGGCAATGGGCAGGAAATTGACGCAATGCCCGATCAGTGCCGCGTCGTCGAGAAGTGGCTGGCCGGCTGTCGGCACGCCGACCACGACCTCCTGCTGGTCCGCGAGACGCCCTAGCAGCAGCTGGAACGCCGAGAGCAGCATCGCAAACGGCGTGCAGCCGATCCTGGCTCCTGCGCTTCGCACGGCTTGATAGAGGGTATCGTCGATGGTCTCACGCAGCGTCGTGCCGCGGAACGTTTTTATTGGCGGTCGAGGCCGGTCGGTCGGCAACTCGAGCGGCGCCGGCAGAAGAGCGAAACGGTCGATCCAGTAGCGCTCGTCGATAGCCGCCGCCGCGGCTTCCGTCTTGCGCCCGGTCAGGGCATGCGCCGCGAACGAAGGTGCGGTGGTCAACGCCGCGTGGCGACCGATACGATGCTCGTCATAGAGCGCCGCCAGTTCGGCGAGCATGACGCCGGTCGACCAGCCATCGCAGATGATGTGATGGAAGGTGACCACCAGAACATGATCATCGGCCGCGCGTCGCACCAGCATGGCGCGCAGCAGCGGACCCGACGCGAGGTCGAACGGTATCCGCGCCGCGTCCTCCAGTGCGGAAGCCAGGGCTCCGTCGGAACAATCCCCCTCGCCGATTGGCACCGCAAGATGCGGCGCGACGAGCATCCGGTCGCCATCGATGCGCGTGCGCAACGCATCGTGGCGTGCGATCACGTCGTTGAACGCAGCCTGCAGCGCCACCTTGTCGAGGGGCCCTGCGAGATCCAGGCTCAGTGATTCATTATAGGCGCAAGAGGCATCGTCGCCGAGTTGCGCCGAAAGCAGGATTTCGAGCTGCGGTTCGGTCAATGGCGCCTCAGAGACGGCAAACGGGATTGCCGCGGCGCCTCCGGGGCATAGAATGCCGACCGATCGCAACTGGTCCACCGCCGCCTCGAACGCTTGCTCGATGGTGGCGATGTCGGCATCGCTGTGGGCAGTGGTGAGGAACAGCGGGAAGTTCTCCTGCACGTAGATCCCGCGTTCACGCAGCAGGTAGAACAGCAGGCTCGCGCGCCGGTCATCGGCGGCGGGATTGAAGTGGAACATGCTGCCGCAATGCTCGATCCGGCTGCGTATGCCTCGTGCGTCCAGCAGCGCGTTCAGCCGGACGACCATGCGGGCGGTGCGCTCGCTCAGGCGGATCTGCAGTTCGGGACCTTCCGCCTTGAGATGCTTCAGCACCGCCCAGGCAGCGGCAAGTGCGAGCGGATGGCGCACGAACGTGCCTGCGAACACCGTCACCGCCGCCTCGGGCGCGGAAGCGTCGCCATAGCGCCAGAAGCCGCCATCGAGCGCATCCATGAAGTGCCGCTTGCCGGCCAGGATCCCGATCGGCATGCCACCGGCAACCACCTTGCCGTACGTCGCCAGATCGGCGCGGATGCCGAACAGCGCCTGGGCGCCCCCCGGATGCAGACGAAAGCCGGTCACCACCTCGTCGAAGATCAGGGCGGTACCGGAAGCCTCCGTGATGGCGCGCAGTTCGTGCAGGAACTCGCCCGGCTGCAGGGCGGGATGCCGGCTCTGCACCGGTTCGACGAGCACCGCGGCAAGCTCGTGGGCGTGAGCACGTATCCAGGCGAGCGAATCAGGTTCGGCGTATTCCAGCACCGTCATGTTGGCGACAGCCTCCGGCATGATGCCAGGCGCCGCAGGAAGCGAACGTGGTCCACCGTCGATGCGCAGGCCACGCACCAGCACCTCGTCGAAGCCGCCATGATAGGCGCCGGCGAACGAGACGACACGTTTGCGGCCGGTGACGGCCCGCGCGAGACGCAGCGCACCCATCACCGCCTCGGAGCCGGTGCAGCAGAAGCTGATCCGCTCGTCGCCGGTGAGGTCGCTGATCAGCCTGGCGACCTTGCCGGCGAGATCCGACTGCGGGCCGATCGGGAAGCCCCGGCGCATCTGCTCGCCTATCGCGTCGATCACGAAGTCCGGACTGTGACCGAATGCCGTGAGGCCGAATCCATTGACCAGATCGATGTATTCGTTGCCATCGACATCCCATAGCCGTGCGCCGGCGGCGCGGTCGCAGACGATCGGGTAGACGATTTCCTTCCATTCCTGCCGGAAGCCTGAGGCGGCGCGAGGATCGGCGAGGACCGCACGATCGGCCTGGGTCATCGCCTTGGAACGAGCGGTACGCGCGACGTGGCGCGCAACGAGATTGTCCAGGAAGCGGACCTGCGGCCCGGTCAGCACGTCACCGGGCGGGCTGGCAGATGCGGGAGAGCTGAAACGGCTGAACCGGCTGGTGAGCTCGACGGCACCGGTGAGCGATGGGACGGTAATCGGCACGGGCGCTGCCACCATCGCTGCTGCCGGCACCGACGCGCCGAGACTGTCCTGCTGGCCAAGCTTGCGCAGCGCATCGAGCTGGGCGGCCATGACCTGCTGCATCGTCTGCAGCTGGCCGTGCAGCAGGCGCTCGATGGCGCCTTGGTCGGGTGGCGGCGAAACCGGCGCGGGCGCCGGCAAAGCTTCCAGGATCGGCAGGACGCCTTCCGGCAGCCTGTCGCAGATGAAGCGCACCAGCGCTGTGACCGTGGACAGTTCGCCGAGCAACTGGCGGAAGCTGACCTTGACCGCGAACTGCGCCTGCAGGTCCTGGGCTACCTGGCTCAGCAGGAGCGAGTCGAACCCCAGTTCGAGAAAGCTCGTGTCGGCGCTGTCGTCGGACAGATCCGAACCGGACAGGCCGCGCAGGATCGCGAGCACGGCAGCCTGGATATCGCCGTTGCGGCTCTGGATCACGACGGGGACTTTTGTTGGGTGTGTCGGCAGCTCCGGCTCCAGGTGGTCGCGGGATGCGACGGCGATCGGTGCCATCACGGATCGAGGCGCCTGGATCCAGTGCCGTGTGCGTTCGAAGGGATAGGTCGGGAGCGAGAGCATGCGCGGGTCCGGTGCGGTCAGCGCCTGCCAATCCGGCGCGGTGCCCGCGATCCAGAGTTGACCCAGTGCCGCGGCCATCGTCCGGTGATCGGTGCTGCCTCGCGCCGCATCCGGCAAGCTGGTCACGATGGTGGACGCGACACCGCCCGCACGTGCCGCGGCGGCGCGCGCGAACGTGCTGAGCGCTGTTCCGGCGCCTACCTCGAGCATTACACAAGGCGCATCCTGGTCGGCGAGCAGGGTCGCCAGCCCGTCCGCGAACCGTACCGGCGCGCGGCAATGGCGAGCCCAGTATCCCGGCGAACCGGCCTCCGTCGCGGTGACCCAGTCGCCGGTGACACAGGAGACGTAGGGGATCTCAGGCACACCCAGCGGGATCGGCCGGACCAGGGCCGCCAGAGGTTGCAGGATCGGGTCCATCATCGCCGAGTGGAAGGCGTGCGACGTGTGCAACCGGCGCGATATGGTGCCGCCGGTCTGCAGCATCTGCTCCAGCACCGCGATCGCAGCGGCGGCACCCGCGACCACGCACAGGGTCGGACCGTTGATCGCCGCCAGATCGAGTTCCGACCCGAGCAACGGGCGCAGCTCCGCTTCGGACAGGCGGACGGCCAGCATGGCCCCACCCGGCAGGGACTGCATGAGCCTGCCACGCGCCGCGACGATGCCGAGCGCGTCTTCCAGGCTGAAGACGCCCGCAAGACAGGCGGCGACGAACTCGCCCATGCTGTGGCCGAGCATCGCCGCAGGCCGTATGCCCCAGGACATCCACAGCCTTGCCAGCGCATAGGATGTGGAGAAGATCGCAGGCTGTGCCAAAAAGGTCTGCGACAGCGTGTCGGCCGCCGAGGAAGCGCCGCCGTAGAGCACCGCGCGCAGGTCATGGCCCAGCAGCGGCTCCAGGATCATGGCGCAGCGATCGATCGCGGCACGAAAAACCGGCTCGTCGCGGTAGAGGTCGCTGCCCATTCCGGGATACTGCGAGCCCTGACCCGGAAACAGGAACAACACCGAAGGCGGCTGATCGGCGGCGAGCGCCCCAGGCAAGGGCATGACAGGCACGCGCATGGCAGGCGCCGCGTTCAGCAGCGCGGCGGCCTCGACGATGTCCCCTGCGACGATAGCACAACGATGCGCGAAACCGCGTCGGCGGCGCAGCGAATAGGCGACATCGGTCAGATCCAGTGCCGGATCGTCAAGCAGCCTCGCAGCGAGCGCCCTGCGGGCCTGAACGAGCGCCGGCTCGCTGCGCGCCGACAGCGTCAACAGCTCGCAGGATCGCATCGATCCGGCCGCACGCTGCGTCGCACCCGGAGCCGTCGGCGCCTGCTCGACCACGACGTGGACGTTGGTGCCGCCAACGCCGAGCGCACTGACGCCGGCACGCCTTGGACGTTCCGCCTCACTCCACGGCATCAGCCGGTCGGCAACGAAGAACGGGCTACCCGCGAGACCGAGCCGTGGATTGGGCGACCGGAAATGCATGGTCGGCGGGATGACGCCCTCCCGCACCGCGAGCACTGCCTTGATCAGGCCGGTCACGCCGGCGGCTGCGTCGAGATGGCCGATATTGCCCTTGACTGAGCCGATGGCGCAGAAGCCGGTCGCATCCGTGGTCTGGCGGAACGCCCGGGTCAGCGCTGCGACCTCGATCGGATCGCCGAGCGGGGTCGCCGTGCCATGGCACTCGACGTATCCGATGCTCGACGCCTCGATCCCGGCAAGGGCATGCGCGGTGGCGATGACGGCCGCCTGCGCCTCCACGCTCGGTGCGGTGAAGCCCGCCTTGGCAGCCCCGTCGTTGTTGATGGCGAAGCCCCGGATCACCGCGTGGATCCGGTCGCCGGCCGCCATCGCGTCGGCGAGACGCCTGAGCAGCACGACGCCGCTGCCGCTGCCGAACACGGTGCCGCCGGCCTGTGCGTCGAAGGGACGGCAATGCCCGTCGGCGGAGACCATGCCGCCCTCCGTGTGGCGGTAGCCGCGCTGCTGCGGGAAGGTGATCGAGACGCCGCCGGCGAGCGCCATGTCGCACTGCAGCAGCAGCAGCGCCTGGCAGGCCTGGGTGACGGCAACCAGCGAGGTCGAGCATGCCGTCTGCACGGTCATGCTGGGTCCATGCAGGTCGAGCTTGTAGGACACGCGGGTTGCCAGCACGTCGCCGAGGGCGCCCAGCAGTTGCTGGTAGTTGTCCACCTGGTAGCCGCTGGTGAAGGCCTCGACGGCGCCGCGGTCGGCAAGGATATTCTGGAGAAGATACGTCGGCATGCTGCAGCCGGCGAACACGCCGACGCTGGAGCCGGCAGGATCGTAGCCCGCATCCTCGAAGGCTTCCCAGCAGCATTCCAGAAACACGCGGTGCTGCGGGTCGATCAGCGCCGCCTCGCGGGGATGCATGCCGAAGAAATCGGCGTCGAACAGCTCGACGCCGTCGAGCACGGAACGAGCCGGAACATAGGCCGGATCGGCACGCTGCACAGCGCTGAAGGCGTCGTCGATCGCTTCGGGAGCAAAATGGGTTATGGACTCGACGCCGCTGCATATGTTCCGCCAGAACTGCGGCACGTCCGCAGCACCTGGAAAGCGACCGGCGATCCCGATGATGGCGATGGCATCGAGAGCCGCCCGGTCATCCACTTCAGGTTCGCTCATGACCCATCTTTCAAGAAGTGTGCCCGCATCGGCATGTTCATCCGCGACGACACCCGTCTCAGGGCTTCGCCCTGCCGTCGGGCACGTTCACGCGCCTGAGACATCGGCGCAGCATTCGGACGTGGCGCCTGCAGACTGATGACATGGTCGGCGAGCGCGATCACCGTTGGGTGAGTAAAAAGGTCTGTTATCGGAACGTCATGGTCGAGTTCGCGCAGGATCACCGCCTGTATCTCGATCATCTGCAGAGAAGTGCCGCCGAGATCGGAGAAGTTGCGGCGTCGATCGACCTGCGCGACCCCGAGTACCTTGGCCCAGATCCGCGCCAAGTCGTGTTCCAGATGTTTCTCCAGGCTGACGGCTTTCCTCGCCGGCGGGGTCGTGGTCCGCTCGACCTTCAGCAGGGCATCACGGTCGATCTTGCCGTTGACCGTGAGTGGGAGAGCGTCCAGCACGATGATCACCGACGGACACGTCCAGGCCGGCAGGGAAGTCGCGAGGTGTCGCCCCAGCGCGTCGTCCAGTCCAGGTCGTTGCTCGGCCACGGCGAAGGCCAGGATGCGCACGGTGGCGCCTGCCTCGTGCAGGATGACGACCGCGTCCCGCACCCCGTCAGCGGCGCGCAGCAGCGTCTCGATGCCTTCAGGCTCTATCCGCTTGCCATTGACCTTGATCTGGCGATCGGTCCGACCGACGAACTCGATCACCCCATCAGTCCCGCGGCGAACCAGGTCGCCGGTGCGGTAGAGCAACGCGCCGGATGCTCCGGATGGATCCGGCACGAAATGCCGTTCGGTCTGCATGGGGCGGTTCAGGTAGCCGAGTGCCACTCCCGCGCCGGCCGTGCACAGCTCTCCCACTTCGCCGTCGGGCACTGGCAGCAGGTCGTCATCCAGGACATGCACGGTGCCGCCATTGATGGCTCTGCCGATCGGGACGGTGCCGAGACCATCCCAGTCTGCCGGAACGGTGTGGCAGCAGGTGAAGGTGGTGTTCTCGGTCGGCCCATAGCCATTGATCAGGCGGCAGCTCGGCGCCTGCCGCAACATGCGCCGGACATGGACGGGAGACAGCGCATCGCCGCCCGCCAGCAACTGTCGCAGCCCACGGAGGGCCTCCGGCCGTTGATCGACCATCAGGTGGAACAGGCCGGCGGTCAGCCATAGCGTGGTGACGCCGAACCTGCCGATGGCGTCGGCGATACTGTCGAGCGAGACGTGCTGCGCCGTGTAGATCGCCAGGGTGGCACCGTTCAGCAGGGCCGCGAAGATCTCGAAGATGCACGCGTCGAAGCCGAGCGGCGCGAGCTGCAGGATCACCTGGTCCGGTCCGAGCTCGACGTAATCGGCATCGACCACCAGTCGCAGGACGCCTCGATGCGGTACCGCGACGCCTTTCGGCTGGCCGCTGGAGCCCGAGGTGTACATCACGTAGGCCGGCGCCTCGGGGTCTGCGGGTGTCGGATCGTAGGACAACGGCATTCGCTGCCAGTCCGGCAGCAGGTCGAGGCTGAGTGTAGGGGCGGTCCAGAACGGAACCCGTCGTGCGGACCGGAGGGGATCATCGCCGACCACCAGCATCGCCACCAGCTCGCATTCCAGTGCCATGGCGGCCTGCGTGGCGGGCGGATAATCAGGATCGAACGGGACGAACGCCGCGCCGGTCTTGAGGATGCCGAGCATCGCGATTACGGCCTCCGGCGAGCGCCGCAGCAGGATCCCGACGCGGCGACCGGGGCCGGCCCCATGCGCGAGCAGGACCGCAGCGCACGCATCCGAGGCGCGGTCGAGTTCGGCGTAGGTCAGCGCGCGCTCGCAGGTCAGCAGGGCTGTCACCGAGGGAGTTTTTCTGGCCTGGCTACGAAAGATAGTATGCACGCCGCCAGGCGTTCCTGGGTGCAGGGTCGTCTGCGAGACCTTGCCTTGTGCCTCCGCGATATGCATCGACCCTCCTCCTAGCACCCCGAGTCATTCACAACGTCGGGTAGAGGCGCTTCAGTTTGACGCGGGCGTCGGCGGTGGTGAACTGCCAGTCGGCCTTGGCGTGCTTCTTGTTGCGGTCTCCTTTCCATGCGGCGAC
>JAABUX010003110.1_pt1 | contig 22407 bp, 21 predicted proteins | sample 5561851 | NCBI WGS metagenome assembly JAABUX01 (sample SAMN10711883, study PRJNA513361) | rock metagenome | isolation source: Antarctica rocks | place: Antarctica: Victoria Land, Richard Nunatak red sandstone | collected 2016-01-03 | reverse complement strand
GGCGGACGTCGTCGCGGAACTGGCCGTTCCAGACCGACCAGCGGTGCCCGCCGGGGAAGCTCCCCACCTGATACAGCCCGGCGGCGTCCCAAGGCTCGGCGATCATCTTGGTGTCGGAAAGGAGGGCGTCCTCGGAGATCTGCTCGATCACGGGAGGCTCGACCAGGACGTTCCCCCGTCGGTCCCGGCCCAGGACCGACGCCAGGTCGAACCGGAACCCGTCCACCCCCGACTCGGCCACGGCGGCGCGGAGGCACGACAGGATCAGCGAGCGGACGACCGGGTGGTTGCTGTTGACGGCGTTGCCGCACCCCGAGAAGTTCAAGTACCGCCCCGAGTCGTCGAGCATGTAGTACAGGCTGTTATCAAGCCCCCGGAAGTGGATGGTCGGGCCGTCGCCGTTCCCCTCGGCGGTGTGGTTGAAGACGACGTCCAAGATCACCTCCAGGCCCACGCCATGCAGGGCGGCGACCGTCGAGGCGAACTCCTCGCGGGGGGCGCTCCCTTCCCAGTGGCTCGCGTAGGCCGCCTTGACCGCCGCGAAGGCGATCGTGTTGTAGCCCCAGAAGTTCTTGAGCCGCTCCCCCGTCAGGGGGTTGACGAACGGGCAATCCATCTCGTCGAACTCGTCGATGGGGAGCATCTCGACGGCGGTGATCCCCAGGTCGCGGAGGTACCCGGCCTTCTCGGCCAGCCCGGCGAACGTCCCGGGATGGGGGACGCCCGAACTCGGGTCGGCGGTGAACCCCCGGACGTGCAGCTCGTAGAGGATCGTGTCGGCCCGGGGGGTCCGGGGGTTGATGTCGTCGCGGCGCTCGATCGGGTTCCGGCTCAGGAGGCTCCGCCTCGGCAAGTTCCCCGACGCGCCCCAAGGCTTGCCGCACGAGAGCGCCCGGCAGGTGGGGTCGATCAGGACGACGCTCGGGTCGTAGGCGTGGAGCGGTCCGGTCGGACCATCGACCCGGTAGCCGAAGCAGAACTCGTCGGGCAGGCCGTCGACCTGGATGTGCCAGTGGTCGCCGGTCCGGTCGAACCGGGGGTGGAGCGGGATCTCGGTGGCGATCTCGGCGTTGCACGGTTCGGACAGGACCAGGCTGACCGACGTCCCGTGGCGGCAGATCAGGACGAAGTTGACACCGTCCCTCGCCCGGCTCGCCCCCAAAGGGAGCGGGTGCCCGCGCGACACTTGCAAGGCATGGTCGCGGAACCGGAACCGGGTGGCGAAGTCGGCGGGAGTGTCGTCGGGGAAGTGGGTCGTCGGCATGGTGGGATCGGCGGGGTAGGATCGGAAGATTGAAGCGGCCACGGATGAAACACGGATGAAACACGGATAAGAGATATTTTAATTAACTTATCCGTGTTTCCATCCGTGTTTCATCCGTGGCTTATAGGATTTTCCTCGGTTTACGTCAAACCAGGACTTCGGCCTTTTGCGGCTCGGCGGCCACGGCTTTTTGCTTGGACTGGACCTTGCTTAAGACGTCTTCGAACGGGCCGGTGATCAGCCTGGAGCCTCGGTTGTGGAACAGGTAGAGGACCACCCACTCGAACATCACCAGGAGGCGGCTCCGGAAGCCGATCAGGAAGAAGATATGGATCAAGGACCACATCGCCCAGGCGGCGAAGCCGGTGAAGTGGACCTTGCCCATCTCGCCGATCCCCTTGGCCCGACCGATCGTGGCGAACGACCCCTTGTCCCAGTAGTCGAACGGGGTCGTCGGCTGCCCCTTGATCCGCTTGAGGATGTTCTTGGCGGCGAGCTTGCCCGCCTGCATCGCGGCGGGGGCGACGCCCGGGACCGGCTTGCCGTCCTTCTGGGTGGACGAGATCATGTCGCCGACGACGAACACGTCCGGGGCGTTGGGGACGCTGAGATCGGCGTTCACCTTGACCCGGTGGTTCTTGTCGAGCTCGGCGCCGAGTTTCTCGCCGAGGGACGATCCCTGGACCCCCGCGCCCCAGAGGATCGTCCGGGCGGGGATGTAGCCGTCCTTGGTCGTCACCCCTCCGTCGTCGACGCCGGTCACGGGGGTGTTGACGCGGACCTCGACGCCCAGGTTTTCGAGCTGCTTCCGGGCGCTGGCGGACAGGTCTTCGGGGTAGGCGGGCAAGACCCTCGGCCCGGCTTCGACGAGGATCACCTTCGACCGGGCCGGGTTGAAGTTGTGGAACTCGTGGACCATGTCGTTCCGGGCGATCTCCGACATGCTCCCGGCCAACTCGGCGCCGGTCGGCCCGCCGCCGACGACGACGAAGGTGGTCCAGTCGCGCCGGGCCTTGGGGTCGGCCTCGCGCTCGGCGGCTTCGAAAGCGAGCAGGACTCGGCGCCTAATGTCGACGGCGTCCTCGATCGACTTGAGTCCCGGGGCATGCTTGGCCCACTCGTCGTGGCCGAAGTAGCTGTGCGAGGCCCCCGCCGCGACGATCAGGTAGTCGAACGGGATCTCGCCGTCGGTCAGCTTGACCACCTTGCCCGAGACGTCGATCCCCTCAACCTCGCCGAGCAGGACCTCGACGTTCGGGACGTTCCGGAGGATGTGCCGCAAAGGGCTGGCGATGTTGGCCGGGTTCAGTGTCGCGGTCGCTACCTGATACAGCAAAGGCTGGAACAGGAAATGGTTCCGACGGTCCACGAGCGTGACCCGGACCTTCCCCCCTTTGAACGCCTTGGCCGCTTCGAGCCCGGCGAAACCGCCGCCGACGATCACCACATGGGGGACGTTGGTGGGGAGAGCCGCCGCCTGGTGATTCTGTTCCGCCATCGTCTCGAACCCTTCTATGCTCGAAAAACCGACCGCCTCCCCCGCCTTCGAGATTGGAGGCCAGGCCGACGTCGGTTTCTTACTAACCGCAAATGCGCGACCAAGATTAACTCCAATCTACGCGTGAAGCCGACCCGAGGCGAGTGGTACGCCCCGAATCGGCTCGTTTGGAAGTCCGAGATTCGACCACCCATTCACTCGATCGAAGCGACCTCGCCCCCCGCCCGGCTGGCCAGCCCTCGCCAGACTGGTAGGCTGATCGAGTCGCGGGCGAACCGGACGGAACCATCCATCATCAGCACGTTGACCCCGCCGTGATGATAGCTGGTCGGCGGGAATAAGCCGAACTCGATTGGAGTCGCAATGAGCGCCTCGGTACCGACCGCGCAGGACCAAGCATATTTGTTGGGGGGAGCAACGTGGTTGTAGTTGGAGCAGTGATTGCCCAGGTAGAACCATGATTCTCCTCCCTTCGAGTCCACCCGGATGTCGGGGGTCGGCATCGTAAGGCAAAATTGAATCATCACATCTGGAGTGTAGTATGGGTGTTGGTCGACGATCTCGGCAGAGTAATAGTCGCCCCCGAGCTTGAACGGCCCCTTGATCCAGTCCCCCTGGAGCCGCTCCGATACTCCGACGGTGTTGCTCAGGCCGTCTCTGACATCAGCTGCGTGGATCAAGCTACCCAAGTGGCCAACGAACACCCCGGCTTGACCGCGTGGTTCCGGAGGATACGGCGACCTGTAGACGTTCGGCCCGAAGCAGTAGCGGTAATTGTTCCGCCCGTAGCCGGCGACCGGCGGCGGCGGATCGGACGGGCATAAGAAGGTTCCGACCGAGGAAAGGAGGACCGTGAAATTCTCGGCCCCTCCGTCTTGGGGAACGACGTTGAAGTTGATCGCGTTGAAGAGAGGGCCTTGCTCGATCCCCTCTAGGATGCTGACGTGCGACCCCATGCTTTGACTGACCTGGATAAGGCCCGTCGCGGGGTCGGGTGGGACCGATGAAAGAATCGAGCCGGGATTGGCTGGCGGAAAGTACCCCCGGGTCGCCTCGTGGTTGCCGACGGCCAGGCCGATCTGCTTGAGGTGGTTGACGCACTCCGCCCGCCTCGCCGCTTCGCGGGCCGTCTGAATCGCCGGGAGCGTGATCGCCAGCAGGATCGCGATCACGGTGACTACGACCAGCAACTCGACCAGCGTGAACCCGCGCGGGGTCGGCAATGAGCCGCGCGGGTGATCGCGGTCGGGCCGAGGGTGTTGACTTGAAGTAAATCGCAACATGAGCTTCCTCCTTGATCGTCCCGTCGAGCAAATTCATCGACCTAGCGGCTTGGGACCGATCCACGATCACCGCCACGACGCATCCGACCGACGATCGCGCCGCCGAAGGCTACGACCCCCGCGCCAACGAGGAAGATCGTCGTCATCGGATAGCGCGGCGCCGTCAGCTCGCCCAGCATCGGCGGCAAGATGGCGGCGGGCCGTCCGGCCTCGGCCTTCGATTTCGGCCTGGGCGTCGCCATCGGCCTGCTCGGGCCGACCGAGGGGAGGTTGTCGAGATCCCAGACCTTTTGCGGTTTGGGATAGGCAACACCGGTGATGGGGTCGGGAAGGAAATCGGGTTCCGACAAGGTCAGCTTGAACGCGCCGGGCGGCAGCGGCTTGTCGAATTCCGCTTGCTCGACGATCGTTCGCCACGTCCGCCCCTGATCGCTGAAGCGTGATGTGTGGGTATAAGGCAGCCAACCATGCCCAGGGACGAGTCGGATGTCGTCCTGGAACACTTCCGTCCAACTCCCCGAGTAGTTGGTGGATTTATGGTAAACCGCGATCCCGCCCCGCTCCAGGTCGATCCAATCTTCCCAAAGGTTTTTATCGCGGGCGATGATGACCTGAACGAGCGAGCGACCCTCTCGGACGGCGTTGGGGTCGAGGCGGACCAACTTGAGTTGGGTCGACCCGGCCAGCATCATGCGGATACCGCCGATGAAGTCGCCCCGACTTTCCACCGGGCAACCCAGCATTATGGGGAAAACCAGACTTGAGTCGAATGAATTACGACCGGCATAGATGCCGCGGCCGTAGACCGGCGTCTTGCCGTCCCTACCGGCGGAGATATTCTCCTCGATCGTGGCCTTGCCGTTGGTCGCCACGCGACAACACGCCAACCGCGAGGACAAGTGGTTAGCATCGACCCAAGTTGTATTGGCCACCAGCACGTTGAATGGGAAGACCCGCTCGTACTTGCCGTGGTTTCCCTCGAACAGATAGGAACCCGTCCCTTCGGCCAGCCGGTCGAGGCGACCCGCCCGCGCATCGTCTAGCGTCGCGGTGTAGCCATCCTGGTGGCGAAAACGACACAGACCGTGGGGGAATTTGGCATCGTTCTCCACGGCGATCCCCATGATCGCGCCGAGGATGGCCCGATCGTTGCCGCTCAGAGACTGGGACGTAGAATCTTTCTCAACCGCGAGGATGGGTTGAGCATGGGCTAAGGCCACGCACAGCACGACGATGATCCGTGATCGCATCGCTGCCGACTCCTTTTGGGACCAAGTTGTCGATCGCGGCGATGCGATCAGAAGGGTTTGTTTTCAGGAGAATTTACTGAGTATTGGCTGCTGCCGTTTCTGTCTGTTGTGTCGCAGAGGGTTTAAGGCTGTGTCGCTAAGGGCTTACACCCGGGCTGCGTCACCGAGGAGGTGCAAAGCTTAGTACCGCTACACTGACCGAACGCGTTGATGTCGGTCCAGCCCGTGCTGGTGCACACCGGTGCAGCGGGGATCAAGCAAGTATTGCCTGAAGTGGTTTCATAAGTACAATCGGCGTACTGGCCAGCCACTTCCTCGACGAAGGGAAAATAGCCAGTGCCATCCGTGCAAGTGCCGCTGCCGCCGTAGCAAGTCTTGGTGTGCGGGCAATTGAACCGGGGGTCAGTCGAAAAGTGGGGGGTGCCGCAAGTGCCGGGCAGTGTGGTATCGGCGAATGCCCTGTCGGCCAGCAGGCAGCCGATGGTCAGACCAACCAGTGTGAGGCCACCGAAGACGAAATGGGTCCGCTTCATCATTGATCCTCCGAAATGTGTGGTGAGGCTTTGTCGTAAATTTGCCGGGGCAATCATCCCCGTTGAAAACTACGGGGCGATGGCCGACCAGGGGAGTCGCAAGGTGGGCATCTCCGGGTGGTCGGTCTGGACGACGACTTGGCCCGCTTGGTACTTGGGGGCCGACGGGCTGCGCTGATAAGCGATCTCCACCGTGTGCCGGGTGGCGGTTTGCTTCGGTTCGGCTGCCAGGTTCGGACCAGCAACCGCATCACCGCTGTCCGCCGCGACGGACAACACGCGGAACGGTCGGTCATCGCTCGCGAGGATGACGAACTTGCGTGATTCTCGCGTCCCCACGTCGCGGACGATTCCGAACGACACGCTCGACGGGGCTACGATGATGGGCGTCCGGGTGTTCCAGGCGACGGCAATCGAGGTGTTCCCCCCCGCAGTGGTTTTCGCGGAGATGGTCGCGGCCTGCGTGCCGGAGGGGAGCTCTGATACCGCCGACAGCCGCAACCCGACGCGGATCGGATAGCGGAGGCGGCGGACCACCCCGCCGTCGATCAACTCCACCTGAGGCTCCGACTCCCGCTCAACGGCCAGGAACGCGGGGACGCCCAAATCGAAGGCGGTCGCGGCGGGACGGTGTCCGTCCTGGACGCTCGCCGGTTCGAACACATCAAACCAGGTGGTTTGCGTCGTCGGCTGGCTTACCGCGCCACCTCTAGCCATCTTGACGGTGCCGAGGTTGATCGTAGCCTTCTCGAACTGGGCCGGCGGGTGGGTGCGGAATCTGAGGTGGCAGGTCCAGAATGGATTGACCGGGTCGTCAACCTCGAGCGCACCGACGGCATCCCACTGACGGTCGATCGGTTGCGACGTGACCTTCATGGTCAGGTCGACCGATTCACCCGGGGGAATCGTCTTCCGGTTGACAGTGGCCACGGTACAGGTGCAGGAGCGTTTGACCTCTTTGACTTGAACCACCCGATCGGTCGGGTTGATCATCGTGAAAGTGTGGACGACCTCGGGAGTGGTCTCGTAGAAGACCGCGCCGGCGTCGTACGTTTCACTTGGGACGGCGGTTGAGGTCTTCACTTGACCGCAACCCGCCGTCAACACAATCGCGAGGCCCGCGATGATCCAGCTGTGCTGTGCTGTGCTGTGCTGTGCTGTGCTGTGCCAAGGGGCTACTCCGTTGGAACCCGCGTTATCGCCTCGATGCTCCGGCAAGGTACCGCGATCCTTCGGTGGGGTCAAGGCCTCCTGAAAGAGGAATTTGGCAAAAACAGTCCGAATTTCGCCCTATTTTTGGCGTGAAGTGATGAAACACGTTTGTCGGTAATCAATTGCGTTGATCCCAGATTTGACCGAGGGGCGATCTCGTTCCAGGTTTCGCCGTCGGTGATGATCGTGATCGTCCCCCGCTCGTCGGTCCGGTCGAGGGGAACGTCGGCGGCTCGGAGGCGTTGCAGGGTTTCGGGGTGGGGGTGGCCGAACTCGTTGTTCAGCCCCAGGCTGGCGACGGCCAGGGCGGGCTTGGTCAGCTTGAGCCAGGCGGCGGAGGTCCCGTTGCGGCTCCCGTGGTGGGCGAGCTTGAGGACCGAGACCCGGGCGCAGAGGTCGGGGGCGTTCCGGGTCCACCAGGCCCGCTCGGCGGCCTCGGAGTCGCCGGTCAGGAGGGCCGAGAAGTCGCCGAAGCTGACGCGGAGGCCGATGCTGTTGTTGTTCTCGTTGTGAGGGTCGACCGGAGGCTGGGGCAAGATCGTCAGGAGGACCGAGCCAAGCTCGACCCTCCGGGGCGTTGACTCGGGCTGGATCGCGGTCATCCCCGAATCCCGGACTTCGCGGAGGAGCGACTCGTACGCCTTCGACGAGTGCGGCGAGGGGGCGTCGAGGAACACCTTGGGCCGGAACGCCCGGATCACGGCGAGCATCCCGCCGTAGTGGTCGGAGTGGTGGTGGCTGACCACGACCAGGTCGAGCCGCTTAATTCCCCGGTTTTTAAGTAAGCCGACCACCCGGTTCGACGGCCCGGCATCCACCAAGGCGAGCTTCCCCTCGGGCGACCGGATCAGGGCCGAGTCCCCCTGGCCGACGTCGAGGAACTCGATCGTCAGCCGCCCCGAACCGACGGTCGACTCGACCCTCGGCTCGGGCTTCCGGAGCGGGTCGACGGCCCGGGGATGCCTCGACAGGACGAGGAACGCGATCACGCACGCCAGGGCCAGGCCGAGCAGGATCGGCGGCCAGAACGGGTCTCGGCGGCGAGGGGGGCGGTTCATAGCTTGATCGTCCCGCCGGGGTCGGTCTTCTTGAGGTCGCCTCGGATCGCCTCGGTACTTTTGGCGGCCTTGGCGGTCGCGGAGGGGTCGCGGGCCAGGGTCATCGCCAGGGTTTCGCCGGGCTGGGCGTCCTTCGGGAGCAACCCTCGGGGCACGACGATCGAGGCCCCGTCGTCGGTGACGAGCACGGCCAAAAGTTCGCCGTCGCGGCCTTCCTCGACCCGGTCGAACGCCAGCGAGTGGTTCATCCCGCCCCCCTTCGGTGGTCTTCGACGTGCGCTCATCGTGACGTTGCAACCTCGCGCCGGGATGGTGTCGCCAATCGGTCGAGGATTGTAACATGGCGGAGTCGCCCCTTGGATTTTCCCAGAGAACCGGGGTCCAGCTTTCGCACCTGGAGATCCCGCGGGATCACGAATGGCAGGATCGCGGATCACAAAATATTGAAGGATTTCTATCCCTGATTGATCTGCGATCCGCGATCCTGCGATTTGGCATTCCGAGTCTCCGGATTCGAAAGCTCCGCACCCAGAGAACCTCCACCGATGCCGACCAACCCCCTCCCCGCCTCGACCCTCGTCCCCGACGCCACCTGCCTCGGTTGCGGCTGCCTGTGCGACGACATCGAGGTGGCAATCGCCGGCGGGCGGGTCGTCGGGGCGGATCATGCTTGCCCGGTCGGTGTCGACTGGTTCCTCAGCCCCCACCCGGGCGAAGGGCACCCCTCGGCGCTGGTCGAGGGGCGGGCGGTTTCGCCGGACGAGGCGATCGACCGGGCCGTTTCGATCTTGCGGGCCGCGCGGTCGCCGATGGTCTGGGGCTTGACGGCATCTTCGGTGGAGGCGGTCGGCGAGGCGCTGGGGATCGCCGACCGATTGGGGGCGACGGTCGACCTGGCGGGTTCGGAAGGTCGAGCCGGCCAGAGGGCCGCGTTCGTCCGGGTCGGCCAGGTGTCGGCGACGTTGGGCGAGGTCGGGCAGAGGGCCGAGGTCGTCCTGTTCTGGGGCAACCACCCCGACGCCACCCACCCCCGACACGCCGATCGGTACTCGGTCCGGCCTCGGGGCCGGTTCCTCGGAGGCGAGCGGTCGGTGATCGTCGTCGACGTCGGCCCGGTCGGATCGGGGGGGGACGCCGACCTCCGGATCTCGATCGCCCCGGATCGCCAGGGCGATGCGTTGGCGGTCCTCCTTGCCCTGGCCAACGGGGTCACGCTCGATCCGGTCCGGGTCGAGCGGGCGACGGGCCGGCCGCTTCCAGCCTGGGAGGACTTGATCGGTCGGCTCAAAGGTGCCCGGTCGAGCGCGATCTTCTTCGGCCCGGTCGCCGGGATGCTCGGGGCGACCGGCTGGGACTCGGCCTTGGGCCTGGTCCGCGACCTCAACTCGGGCGGTCGCCGATGCGTCGGGCTTCCCTTGGGCGAACCCGGCAACGTCGCGGGGGCCGAGGCGGTCTTGACCTGGCAGGCCGGGGCGCCTTCGGGCCTCGACTTCTCCCCGGGCTTCCCGCGTCATCTCCCCGGCGAGGCGACCTTGCCGCTTCGGCTCCGAAGCGGAGAGGCCGACGCCGTGCTTGCCGTCGGGCTTGATCCGACCATCGGGCTGTCGTCCGATGCGCTCGACCGATTGGGGGCGATCCCCTCCATCCTGATCGCGCCGGGGGCTTGCCGACCATCGAACCGGTCGCCTCGCCCCGCCGTGGCGATCGACGTGGGTCGACTCGGGATCGAGTCGGGGGGGACGGTCAGCCGGGTTGATGGCGTGATGCTCCCGCTCCGACCGCCTCTGGCCGGTCCTCGACCGACCGACCTGGCCATCCTCCGGGCGGTCGCGGCCCGGCTTTCTTGAAGTTCGCTTGAAGCCCCCGGATTTTCCCGGGATCGGGTCGAGAAACGCGCCGGTCCGGCCGATTGCTTTGATGCGATGGTCTCGCCTCGGGATCGATGAGGATGTCGCGGATGGGCATCACCCGTGGCTCGGGTCTTCATCCCTGGCGGCTTTTCGAGCCGCAAAGGAGGGATTTCATGTCCAAAGGCACCGACTTCGGGCCGCGTCGGGCGTTGCGGATCGGGGTGCTCGCGCTGCCGATCGCCTTGCTCGCGGGTTGCGTCAAGGAAACGACCGACGGGTCGAACTCGACGTTCCGCTATGAACTCTGGGTCCCCTTGGCCGTGTTCTTCGGGGGGGTCGCCGCCGCCCCGCTCGGGTGGGCGATCCGACGCCGGATCAGGCGGATCGGCTGGATCATGGTGCTGGGCGGCCCGTTCTTGTCGATCTTCGTGGCCCCTTGCGTGTTCTGCGATCAGGTCAGCCTGGGTCGGGACGGATTCTGGGTCCAGACCGGGTTCTGGGGCATGGAGACCCACCAGGTCAAATATGACCAGATTCAGGCTTTCAAGGTCCTTCAGGAAACCCGGTCGACCCGGAGCGGACCCAGGACCGACACCTTCTACCTCTTCGAGATGAAGGCCGGCGTACCCGTGAAGATCGGGGTCAACGACGACCTCACCCGGACCGCCGCCCCGCTGATCTTGGCCCGGGTGACCGCCCGTGGGATTCCGGTCGAAGGCGAATCCGCGCGTTAACTCGGTCCTTCGGGCCACTTCGCCAGGACGTCCAACAGCCGGATATGGTACGGGCCGAGCTTGCCGCCGTAGTTCCCCGCCGTGATCCGGACGACCCCGGGTTGCCCCGCCCCGGCCCTGATCCCGCTCGCCGTGGCCTGCTCGACGGCCTCGAGCGTGAGGCCGTCGACGACGATCTCGTAGCCGCACTCGACCTCGGGGGGGAGTTCGGTCGCGACCAGCCCCCGCAGGGTCGGGGCGTACGCGGTATTGCTGCTCGCCCGGAGCGCCTTGTACTTGCTCCCGACCTTCGATCCCGACCGGGCGATCCCCCCCGGGAACGGCAAGATCACGCCGGGGACTTGGCGCATCGCCCCGGCCGCGACCTCGGCGGCGTGTAAGGTCGCCTTGGGGTCGGTCCCGAGCAAGATCAGGTTCCCCCCGGCGACCCCCTTGGTCGTCCCGAACGTCGACTCGCAGGTAAACTCCCCGTCCATCACCGGGATGCGCCAGTATCGCCGACCCGCCAGTTGCTTGCTGATCTGCCAGCCGTCGCCGAAATACCGGAGCCGATCTCCCACGCCGATGGACTTCCCCTCGACGATCGCCAGGCCGTTGTAGCAGGCGGTGGTCGGGCAGGTCATGACGCACTGGCCGACCCGGTTGCTGACGGCTTTCTCCAGGGCATCGCGGCTGAACGCGAACAGCAGGACCGCCACGCCCGGTCGACCGTCGGGGGTTTCCTCGGGGGTCAAAACCCGCTCGATCGCCGCCTCGGCGTCGCAGCCGATGACGCTCGAAGCATACCCCGACATCGTCCGACCCGCGACCTCGGCCCACTCCGGCGAGTCGGCGGTCACGATCGCCCGAGCGGCGGTCATCGGGAACGCCTCGGCGAAGGTGTCGACGACCGTGACGCCTCCGAGGTTGACCCCGCTCATGGCTTCCCCTTCGGTCGACAAGCGACCTCCAACGGGGACGACACTTCGTCAAGATCGACCGCGTAGTTGGCGAACTGGATCGACGATGACGCCTCGAACCAGGCGGCGATGGCGGGCTCGTCGGTGGGGTCGACTTCGGGGGCGGCGATCAGGGTTTGGCCGTCGGGCCAGGCGAGGAGGTCGCCGTCGTCGACGATCACCACTCCGGCCTTGAGGACGTAGCGGGGGATCGAGAACATCCGCTCCTTGTCATCATCCGGGGCGTAGATCGTGACGTCGGCGTCGGCGCCGGGTCCGAGGTGGCCTTTGCGATCGAGGCCGAGGATTCGAGCCGGGCCGGCACGGGTCACGATCGCGATCTCGGGGAGGGTATATTCGCGGGTCAGGTCGCCGAGGCCGGATCGGGTCCGGACCGACTCGGGGAGTGCCTTGAAGCGGTCGGAGCGGTGGCCTCGGTCCATCAGGAGGGCGATGATCTGGGGGTAGGCCAGGAACGAGCCGCCGTTGGGGTGGTCGGTGCCGAGGGCGACTCGCCAGGGGTCGTCGACCCGGAGGAACCACTCCAGGCCGATGCTCCACTGGAGGGCGTGGACGGCGTTTTTGTCGTCGTAGGTGATCGGAACGACGCCGCAGCCGGTCTCAAGTTCGACGTCGTGGCTGATCCACTTCCGACCCGTCACCTGGTGGAGGTACTGCCCCAGGGCGCCGTCGGCGGTCATGCTGGTAGTCTCGCCGAACATGACCTGGCCGACGTCCACCGTCAAGTTCGGGTGCGCGTTGATGTATTCGGCGAGCGGCCCGACTTGCGAATCCATCTTGCCCAGGTCGCTCGGACTTCCCCCGTAGCTGTGGAACTGGATGTGGGCCAGGTGGGCGCGGTGGCCGTCGAGTGCCCTCATGGTCTCCAAGGTAATCTCGGCGTTGCCCGGCAGGCCGAGGTTGAGGCCGTGGAGGTGGATCGGGTGCGGCAAGCCGAGGTCTCCCGCCGCTTGGGCCAGCTCGACGAGGATCTGCCGGGGGGTGACGCCGAAGTGGGGGACCTCGTCGTCGAGGGCCGCCGGTCGGCCGTTTCCCCCTTGTTTCCAGGCTTCGACCCCGCCGGGGTTGACCACTTTGATGCCCAAAGCCTTGGTCGCATTGAGCATCCAGGCGACGAACGCCCGCAACCGCTCGCGTTCGCCGAGTTTGATCCGATCCATCGCGTAGTGGTTGTTGCCCATCAGGATCAGGAACGCCTTGTCGATGATCGGCGTGTCGGCAAGCTCGCGGTGCGCGGGGCGGGCACCCAAGGGGGCGATCGCGGCGTCGACGGCGGTCCCATAGCCCAGCCCGGCATACTTCGCCCCGGTGCTGAAGCTGGTCGGCACGCTCCCCAACGTCCCCGACCGAGCTTTGGCGAACCTCCGGTCGAGCGGCAACGCCCCCCGCCGCGCCTCCTCGGGCCGGAGCGACCGGGCCGAGTTCACCTTGGGGCCGACGATGTGGCAATGCACATCCACCCCCGCCGCCATCACCACATACCCCCGGGCGTCGATCACCCGATCCGCCTTGATCTCCGGGTCGGTCGGGGCGTCGATCACCCGACCATCTTCGACCCAAACATCCCCCACCCCGTCGACCCCCCGGGTCGGGTCGACGACATGCCCCCCGGCCACCTTGAGCCGACCCGTCATCGCGGCCAGACCTCCGACAGCCGCACGGAGAACTCCGGCAGGAGCGGCGACTCGTAAATGCCGTCGTGGGCAATGACCCGCTCGTCATACCCCCCCGGCCCGAGCGTCAGGACCGTCACTTTGCGGTCGAAGCGGTCGACGATGACGTACTCTCGGACGCCGACCTTCAGGTAGTCGGCCCGCTTCTCGACGTAATCGCGGCGTCGGTCCTTCTTCGACGGGCTGACAAACTCGAACATCAAGTCCGGGACCTGGTCGGGAATATCAGGTTCGTCCGAGGTCTTAGCGAGGTAGACGCCGATGTCGCCGATCCGCTCGGTGTCGGCGTCGATCCGGACCCAGGCATGGGACGCCACCCGGCGCACCACGTCGGGCCGACCCAGGGCATACGCCCCCAAGTGGTCACGCCAGGGTTCGCTGGCCGAAACGTGGTGTTTCCCCTCGGGCGACTTGAGCCGGAGTCTCCCTTCAACTCGTTCATAGACGTAGGGCGGGTCGTACTCGGCGTCGGCGAACTCGGCGGCGGAGAGGGTCCGGCCCTCGTCGTTCGGGCCGAGCCGCAACTGGTCCGACTCAAGCACTACCGTCGTTCGATCGGTGTCCATCGTTCCCTCCTTGTTATCGCGGCCAAATCCCGGCGAGTTGCAAAGAAAACCCCGGCAGGAGCGGAGATTCGTAGATGCCGTCGTGCTCGATGACCCGCTCGTCGTACCCGCCCGGCCCGAGGGTCAGGATCGTCACCTTGCGGTCGAAGCGGTCGACGATGACGTACTCGCGGACGCCGACCTTCAAGTAGTCGGCCCGCTTGAGGACATAGTCGCGGCGGCGGTCTTCTTTGGAAGGGCTGACGAACTCGAAGATCAGGTCGGGCACCTGATCTGGAATGTTGAGGTCGTCGAGGCTGCCGTTCAGGTAGACGCCGATGTCGCCGATCCGCTCGGTGTCGGCGTCGATCCGGACCCAAGGGCTGGAGATAACCGCTTGCACAAGCTCGGGGTGGAAGTAGCCGTAGACGTCCAGCCTGGTCATCCAAGGGGCGCTGGTGCGGACGTGGTCATTCCCTTCGGGCGACATGACGCTCAGCCTCCCCTCGACTCGTTCGTAGACATAGGGTGGGTCGTACTCGGCGTCGGCGAACTCGGCGGCGGAGAGGGTCCGGCCCTCGTCGTTCGGGCCGAGTCGGAGCCGGTCGTCGAGTCTTTGGGCGGCTTCGAGGTCAATCTCGGGTCCGGGCATCGGGCGTTTGCTCCGATCGAGGATCAAAGGGGACGGGATCAACCGGAGTCCCGTCATCCCACGATAACCGCAACGAGACGATCCCGCGAGTCGAAGCCTTCCCGGCGTCGAGTCGACCCGAACCATCGCCCCCGCCCTTCGGACGAGGTAAGATCGAAGAGAGGACATCGAGCCGGGCGATGGGGGCGTTGCGATCATGCCGCTGGTATTGCGTTGGCGAGGGGCGACCTCGGACCCGGTCGGCGGCGAGGTGATCCGGGCGGACCGGCTTGGCGGGCCGGTCGAACTGGCCGCTCGCGTTTCGATCCGGGTCGGCAATGCCCACGCCGAGCTGGCCGAGTTGTTCGACCTCGAAGGCGATGGGGGCGGCGGCCTGATCCTCCTCGAAGGCGACTTGCGGACGGTCCACGGCCTGGGGGAGGGGATGACCTCGGGTCGGCTGGAGGTCCGGGGCGACTTGGGCCACCGGCTCGGCGAGGCGATGGCGGGCGGTTCGATCGAGGTGGGCGGGTCGGCGGCTTCGGGGGCGGGGGCCGACCTGGCGGGCGGCACCCTCCGAATCCGGGGCGACGCCGGGGCCGACCTCGGCGCGGCCCGGCCGGGGAGTCGCGTCGGGATGCGAGGCGGGGTGATCCTGGTCGATGGGAACGCAGGCTCGGGCGTCGGCGCGGCGATCCGACGAGGGGTCATCGCCGTGGGCGGTTCGGTCGGCGAAGGGGCGGGCCGGGGGATGATCGCCGGGTCGATCTTCGTTGCAGGGCAGGTCGCCCCCGGGCTGGGGGCGGGGATGAAGCGGGGGACGATCGCCACCCTCGGGACCGGCCCGTTCGAGCCGTCCCCGACGTTCGAGCCCAGCGGGACGCTCCGCCCCCCGGTCCTGACGATCTACCTCCGGCAACTCCGCGAGTGGGGCTTCGCGGTGCCGGAAGCCGCTTTCCAAGGCCCGATCCGGCGGTACAATGGCGACCGAAGCCTCGGCGGCCAAGGCGAAATCTGGGATCTGGGAAGAAAAATTTAGCCACGGATGGAACACGGACGGGACACGGATAAGATAGGATTGATTTATTGACTCTGATCCGTGTCCCATCCGTGTTTCATCCGTGGCTCATTGAATCTTTTTGGGGTGGGAGCGAGGGGCGGCTTCATGGACTTGAACGCGCGGGCGAATCGCTTGGTCGAAGGGCTTTTGGCGCTGGCTTTCGAGCGGCAGGTGCGGGCTTCGCCGATCGATGGCGGGGGCCGGTTCGTCGACTGCGGCTTGGCGGCCCGGGGGGGGTTGCTGGCGGGGCTGGACCTGGCCCGGATTTGCCTGGGCGGGCTGGCCGAGGTGGCGATCGTGCCCGGCGACGTCGACGGCCGCCCGGTCCCGATGGTCCAGGTCGCCACCGATCACCCGGTCCTGGCGTGTCTGGGGAGCCAGTATGCCGGGTGGGCCTTGTCCGAGGGGAAATATTTCGCGATGGGGTCGGGGCCGATGCGGGCCGCCGCGCCCGACCGCGAGCCGTTCTTGCGCGAGCTTGGCCTGGTGGACGATCACCCCGGTTCGGTCGTCGGCGTGCTTGAGGGGCGGACCCCGCCCCCGCCTTCGGTCGTGGCGAAGGTCGCCGAGGCTTGCGGCGTCAGCCCGTCGTCGGTGACGTTGCTGGGCGCCCCCACGGCCAGCCTGGCGGGCGGGGTCCAGGTCGTCGCCCGGTCGGTGGAAACCGCCTTGCACAAGCTCCACACGCTCGGCTTCGACCTCAAGCGGGTCGTCGCCGGGCATGGCGTCGCCCCCCTGCCCCCGGTGGCCCACAAGGACCTCGCCGCGATCGGCCGGACCAACGACGCCATCCTTTATGGCGCCCGGGTCGTCCTGTTCGTCACCGGCGACGACCCCAGCTTGGCCGAGGTGGCGCCCAAGGTCCCGTCGACCGGCTCGAAGGACCACGGCGAGCCGTTCGCCGCGATCTTCGCCCGCTCCGACCACGACTTCTACGCGGTCGACCCCCTCCTGTTCAGCCCCGCCGAGGTCGCCTTCCAGAATGTCGAGACCGGCTCGACCTTCCGATCGGGCCAGGTCTTCCCCGACATCCTCGCCCGGTCGTTCTTCGGTGGATAAGCGCCCAAAACGACTGGTCGCGCTGGTGTCCGGGTTCGGCTGGCACGTCGAGGATCTGGCGAGGGCGGCGGCGAAGGTCGGGGTCGGCTTCGAGGCCGTCGAGTTCCCCCGGGTCGTCGGTCGGGTGGCGATGGGGCCGGGCCGGGTCGAGGCGGGGGGGATCGCGCTCGACGATCCCTCCAAGGTCGACGGGGTCCTGGTCCGGATGATGCCGCCGGGGACCTTGGAGCAGGTGGTGTTTCGGATGGATGCGTTGCATCGGCTCGAAGCGGCCGGGGTTCCGGTCCTCAACCCGCCGAGGGCGGTGGAGGCGGCGGTCGACAAGTACCTGGCGCTGGCCCGGATCGAAGCGGCCGGGCTGGCGGTCCCGCCCACCTGGGTCGGCGAGTCGGCGGCGGACGCTCTCGAAGCGTTTGGCCGACTCGGAGGTGACGTGGTGGTCAAGCCGCTGTTCGGCTCGGAGGGGCGAGGCTTGGTCCGGGTATCCGACCCCGAGCTTGCGTTCCGGGCGTTCTCGACCCTGGAGCGACTCGGGAGCGTGATCTACGTCCAGGAGTACCTGGCCAACCCCGGCCACGACGTCCGGGTCTTCATCTTGAACGGGGAAGTCCTCGGCTCGATCCGCCGCCATGCCGCCTCGGGCGATTGGCGGAGCAACGTCTCGGTCGGCGGCCGCCCCGAGGCCATCGTCTTGGATTCAACCCTCGAAAATCTGGCGGTGGGCGCGGCCCGGAGCGTCGGCGCGGTGGTGGCGGGGGTGGACCTCCTGTTCGACTCGGCCCGGCAAGCCTGGGTCGTCCTCGAAGTCAACGCCGTCCCGGGCTGGCGGGCGCTGTCGAGCACGACCGGCGTCGACGTGGCCGCCTCGATCCTGGCCTTCCTGAGAGATACCCGGAGGGGGACATGACCCCCCTTCCCGCCGGGATGATCGCGCAGGCGGCTTGCTTGCTCGAAGCGACCGCGAGGAAGCCGGGCAACGTCCACCGGTTCCGCGACTTCGACGACGCGAGCTACCTCGACTTCGCCCTCAGCGCGGGGGCGATCGTCGGGCCGCTCGACCGAGGCTCGACGCAACCCCTAGGCTCGACGATCCTCCAGGCCGTCGAGGCGACCCGGCAACTCGTGGCGACCAACACCAACCTGGGGATGATCCTCCTCCTGGCTCCCCTCGCCGCCGTCCCCCCCGAGCATTCGATCCGCGACGGCCTGGCCCGGGTCCTGTCGCAAACCACCGTGGCCGACGCCCGGGACGTCTACCGAGCCATCCGACTGGCCCGGCCGGGGGGGCTTGGCCGGTCCGACCAGGGGCAGGACGTGCTCGACGAGCCAACGGTGCCCTTGCTCGAAGCCATGAGGATGGCGAGCCACCGCGACCTCGTCGCCCGCCAGTACGCTTCGGGGTTCGCCGACGTCTTCGACCGATTCGTGCCGGCCCTGGCCCGAGAGTCGGCCCGGCCCGGTCGGACCCTCGAAGCCGCCATCATCCTGGCGTTCCTCGACTCCCTCGCCGACCATCCCGACACCTTGATCGCCCGGAAACGGGGCCTCGCCGTCGCCGAGGAAGCCTCCCGCCGGGCCGCCGCCGTCCTCCGATCCGGCTGGCCCGACCACCCCGGAAGCGCCCAAGCCCTCGCCGACTTCGACGCCTGGCTCCGAGGCGACGGCCACGCCCGGAACCCCGGCGCCTCGGCGGACCTCGCGGCGGCCGGCTTGTTCGTCGCGCTCCGAACCGGGATAATACCCTTACCGATCGCGACCCGATGGGCCGAGTCCCTCTCCTAATCCCGATTTTCCCATCCGTGCCTCGTCCGTGGCTAAATCTTAATCGTTCCGTGGAGGATCAACCGCCGTGCCCGGTTCTCGGTCCTACAAAGTTCGGGTCACCAAGGATGACCTGGTGTTCTCCTCGGGGCACTTCATCACGCTCGCCGGGGGCCTCTGCGAGCGGCTCCACGGCCACAACTACAAGGTCGCCGTCGAGGTGGAGGACGACCTGGGAGAAGACCGCTACGTCTTCGACTTCATCGCCCTGCTCGACCTGACCCGGGCGCTCGTCGGCGAACTCGACCACCGGATGCTCTTGCCCGGCCGCTCGAGCCTGATCCGGGTCGAGCCCGAAGGCCCCAACTGGCTGGTCCGGTTCGAAGGCCGACGCTGGAGCTTCCCCCAGGATGAATGCGTCGTCCTCCCCCTGGGCAACACCACCGCCGAACTCCTGGCCGACTACCTCGCCGGCCGCCTCCTGATCGACTTCGAGGGGCGGGGGTTGACAAGCCCCCGAGTCCTCCGCGTCGAGGTCGAGGAATGCTTCGGCCAGTCCGCCCAGGTCGAGTGGCGGCGCGACGCTTGATCCTCCAAGGCGGGGGGAACGACCCGGGATGACGCAAGCATCGGCCCGCGAGTTGTCCGGGATGAAGGTGGCCGTCCTCGGCTCGACGTCGGGGATCGGCCGGGCGGTCGCGCTCGCCCTCGCCTCGGGGGGCGCCGACGTGATCGTCCACGGCCACACCTCGCGCGACCGGGCCGAGGAGGTGGCGAATCTGGCCCGACTCGAAGGGGTCCGATCCGCCGTCCTGATGGCCGACCTCGCCGACCGAGCCGCCGGCGACGCCCTGGTCGAAGCCGCCTGGGACCACTGGGGCGGCCTTGACGCCTGGCTCCAGATCGCCGGGGCCGACACCTTGACCGGCGCCTCGGGCAAGCAGCCGTTCGACGCCAAGCTCGACCGGCTCTGGGCGGTCGACGTCGTGGCGACGATCCGCCTCTGCCGCCTCGTCGGCCGGAAGATGGTCAAGCAAGGCTCCGGCTCGATCGTCACCACCGGCTGGGACCAGGCCGAGACCGGGATGGAAGGCGACTCGGGCGAACTCTTCGCCGCCACCAAAGGCGCCATCATGGCCTTCACCCGAAGCCTGAGCCTGAGCCTGGCCCCCCACGTCCGCGTCAACAACCTTGCCCCCGGCTGGATCAAAACCGCCTGGGGCGACACCGCGTCGACCCCGTGGCAAGACCGAGTCATCCGCGAAACCCCCCTCGCCCGCTGGGGAACCCCCAACGACGTCGCCCAAGCCGCCCGCTTCCTCGTCGGCCCCGCCTCCAGCTTCCTCACCGGGCAGGTCTTGCGAGTCAACGGCGGCGTTGTTCGTTAGGGAGGTTCGTCTCGGGACGGGTTAAGCAATATAAGATGATGTTTTCGCCCATTTACCGCGTCCGTCACGGATCGGGGCGAGCATCTTCTGGCGCCTGGCCCAAGAGCGCGACACATGCCTGTGCATGGCTTAGTTTCTTAATCTCCCGAAGCTGCTCGTATTTTTGGAGAAACTCGAAGAATTTCATGCGGCCGGTACGATCCGAGGGCAAACTCCGCCAGGATAGCACGCCCTGGAGGACTTGATCCGGGTGCGGTCTTTGGTCGAACTTATGCAATTGGGCAATCACTAGGATCGTCGTTTCGCTCGCCTCTTTCGATGTCAAAGCATAAGCATCGGCCACTTTATCGACTAAGCCGCCATAATACTCCGCGAGCGGATCATCCTCGCGGATGAGGTCGTGCGATTCAACCATGGCGAGCCGGCAGCCCGGGGAAGCGGCTTCAAACGCCGCCTCAAATTTGGGATCAGGGTCCTGTTTGCTCTGCAAGTGCACCGATGAAGCGAGGTAGTGCATCTCCCGGATTGCTTGCGCGTGGCTCAGCTTCTGTTGGATACGGTTCATGAGATATAGGGCGGAATATTCCGTGAACTCGCTTCGCTTCTCCCGAGAGAAGTAGCCGGGCATCGGCCAGTGGAGAGAGCCTTCAAGGGCTTCGGCGGGAGTGAGCGTCTGACCCGCCCGCTTCAACTCATTAATCATATATACGACAATTTGGGCGATCTTCTCCGCGTCCTCGGAATACGCGGCGTCCACCCTGGCCAGCAGTGCGCGTAATCTCTGCTCAGCCGGATCTCGCGCCTTCGGCACCTCCGCTACGGTTGTGGCAGGTTTCGGCTCAGGCTGGATTGGCGTGGCGGCAGCCTGGGAACTCACGGCCGGGGCGGACGCTTGCCGTGGCTGCGTTCGGTTCAAGATCAAGAACACGGTGGCTGTGCCCAATCCGCCCACAACGAACGCCGCAATTGCGGAAAGCAGAATCGGTTTGCTGAGGGACTTCCGCGCTGGGGTCGCGGTTACCGCAAGGGGCTCCGAGGCGGGAGGGCGGTCGAATGGTTTTAGTGCGGAATAACCAACCGTGTCGGCTTGTTTTGCAACGGGGACAGCGATGGATGTTCGGCACTTCGGGCAGCGCAACCGCTTCCCCGCCGCTTCGTCGCTCGCTTTGAGTCGGGTACCACACTCGCAGGTGATGCGTATTGACATCGACTCGTTTCTTCCTGAGGTCCTGAACCACAGCGCTGGGAGAAGAGCGGCCGGGCTTTGGGTCTAACCATATCATGGGGTTCTCCTTGCCACCATGAACGTTTGGACGTCTCCCCGCAGGCCGAAATGGTAAAGTATAAATCGAGATTACTCGCCGGGGGACGACTCAAAAACGATTTCCTCGCTTTGCGGCCCGTTCTTCCACTTAAACTGGATCTCCGTCTCGAAACCATTCACCCTTATTCCGGCAGGACGGAACGAGGCCGAGTCGAACACCGAGGGTATGCTTGGTGCTAATCCCAACATCAAAAGGGTGAATTCGAACCCGAAAAGGATGACGCGGAATTCGCCGACCATCGTATTGTCCACGGATGGGACGGGGGCGACTTGCAGGACCATATGATCCGACGTCACCGGATTTCCTGGCTTGGGCGGTATCCAGAACATCCCCGTTCGGGCAGGAAATTCCGCCCCGCGATAAAGGATGTGGAGCATCTCAAGGGTGGGCGGTTCGCCCTTCATCGTCATTCCGGTCGGGAGACGAAAGTTGCCACTGTAGAGGCCGCCGATGAATGCCTTCAGCATGAACCGCTCGAAGGCGTCTCCATCGATGACCCTGATCGAGCGATCGGAAACTGGCTCTCGGCCTTCGTCGTCGAGCGCGTCCAAAGCTTCGTACAAGGCAAGAAAAGCGGCATCATAATCAGACAAGGCGTTGTTATGGATTTTGCAAAGCATTTTCGAGGCCAGATTGCCGATACCCATCGCTTCCAAGAGGTCGGGTTGCTTTTGGAAGGAAAGATTACGAACAAGCACAGCTTTGCTTTTAATAACCCTTCGATCAGGAATGCGTTCGAGAATGGCTTGGGAGATGTAATGCTCGCCATCGGTCTGGAGAGAACAACCTTCCAGTTCTCGCGCGTAGCATTTGGGATTCTGGTGACCCGGAATGGCTTTCGTCTTGTCTTGTCCACACGTCGCCACGGGATGCTCCGAATATAGATCATTTGTTCATGCTCTCTGATCCTCCCAAATTTTGCCTCCTACAGCAAGTCGGGCGTCGGGCGGCAGGAGTAAGCTTGTTCACACCAGTCGGCGAAACGCACATCCTGAAGACTGGGGTAGCCGAGCTTACCCCTGCCACCCATCGCTTGAACAATGAGGGGATTCCTCGATTTGGTTGTGCCAATGACCTCCGTCGCCCGGAGTCCCGCCCTTCCAAATTTCTGACAGCCCGGTTCGCCAAGCCCTCGAAAAGCGATAATAATTCGGCTCATGTAGGTTAACTGGTGCGACGGTCCAATGGAGTCTCGCGGGAACGGGCACTTTCTCAAACGCTCCTTGATTGGGAGGTATTTACTGGACAATTTGCGTCAAGGTCTGTGCAATCGTAGGTCTGACCTCTGGATTGACCTCTAGCGAGTGTCGCCCATGCCTACCAT
>JAABUX010003109.1_pt1 | contig 22415 bp, 24 predicted proteins | sample 5561851 | NCBI WGS metagenome assembly JAABUX01 (sample SAMN10711883, study PRJNA513361) | rock metagenome | isolation source: Antarctica rocks | place: Antarctica: Victoria Land, Richard Nunatak red sandstone | collected 2016-01-03 | reverse complement strand
CGAGGACGAAAGCTACGGCCTGCTCCTTATACTCAGGAGTGAAAGCCCTGCGCGTCGAACCCATTTCTTATTCTCCCGACACATCGGGCAGTTTACTCGAGTGTCCACCAAAGCGGGTACGGTCCAGCCGGTGCCGTACTCGCTGGTGATGACCAGCGCACCTAGCACGCCGAACGCGACCTGGGACAGGTGCACTCCGGCGAGGGAGAGCCGGACCCCGTCGGTGCTGGCCGTGTCCTGCGCGCTGAGGTGAGAGGGGATGAAGATCGCGGCCAGCGCCGCGATCATGACATTGGACGCCACTGCGGCGCTCAGCGTCCAGAACGTGGAGGGCACCGAGCGGAGCTTGCAGAACTCCGATCGGAGTACCTCGGCGACATGACCAGCGCGAGTCGGCGCGAGACGGGTCGGCGCGATCACCGTGTCAGCTGTCATCAGTTCACCCTCCGAGTCGGGACCAGGTCGTCGCCGCCCGCGCGGAAGTCGACAGACTCGCCGGTGAGCTCCAAATACCGCTGTTCGAGCGAGGCCTGTTGGGTGGACAGTTCCTGCAGGCTCAGCCCGTTCGCGCGGGCCAGCCCACCCACGATGTCCGCGCTCACGCCGGTGACGCGTAGCGTGCCGTCGGGTTGACGGGCCACCGTGGCGCCCCCTGCCGTGAGCAGCTCGGCCAGCCGGTCGACCTCTGTTGAGCGGGCCTGCACGAAACTGCCCGTCCCCCCTTGCAGCAGCTCCTCGACCGTGCCGTCGGCGATGAGCCGGCCGCGCCCGATGATGATCAGCCGGTCGGCGGTGATCGCCATCTCGCTCATCAGGTGACTGGACAGGAACACCGTGCGGCCTTCGGCGGCGAGCGACTTCACCAGGGTGCGGATCCACAGCACCCCTTCGGGGTCCAGGCCGTTGACCGGTTCATCCAGAAGCAGCACGTGCGGATCGCCGAGCAGGGCGGTCGCGATGCCCAGACGTTGGCCCATGCCGAGAGAGAACCCGCCCACCCGCCGGCGGGCCGCCCCATGCAGGCCGACGAGGTCGAGGACTTCGGCGACCCGGGTCCGGCTGATGCCGTTGCTCAATGCCAGGCAGAGCAGGTGATTGTACGCGCTGCGCCCGCCGTGCATCGCGCGGGCCTCCAGCAACGCGCCCACCTCGAACAGCGGGCGGCGATATCCGACGTACGGGCTGCCGTTAACGGTGACGCGTCCTCCGGTGGGTGCGTCCAGGCCCAAGATCAGGCGCATCGTCGTCGACTTCCCGGCACCATTGGGTCCGAGAAATCCGGTCACCTTGCCCGGCGGCACCGTGAAGGAAAGGTCATCGACCGCCACTGCGGAGCCGTACCGTTTGCTCAGCCCTACTGCCTCGATCATCGGCGCCGCTCCTCAGTTACGTAGCGCACTAGTGGCCGCCCGGGCCGAGCACGCCGGCCAGGTGCAGCACGACGAACAGCACCACCACGGTCACCCCGACGATCCACCACACATACATCGAGCGCCGCGAACCAGGACTCAACTCGGGCTCACCGTCAGGCTCGGGAACGCCGCCGGGACGCTCGCCGGGATAGCGGGGCACTTCGGGCACGAAATCGTCTCCTTCATCAGGTGCTGGCGCACTCCACGGAGCGCCGCCTTAGTCTTATCGATACATTGTGTCGCTGTCAACTCATAGTGTCAACATCGCCGATGCGTCATACTGAAGATGTGCCGAAGCTGTGGACTGACACCATCGAGGCGCACCGCCAAGCGGTGCGCGAGGCCACCCTGGATAGCACGGCGACTCTGGTAGCCGAGCATGGGCTCAGCGCCGTGACGATGTCGCGGATAGCCGAAGAAACCGGCATCGGCCGCGCCACGCTGTACAAGTACTTCCCCGACGTCGAAGCCATCATGACCGCGTGGCACGAACGCCACATCACGCAGCACCTACAGCAACTCGCCGCCGTGCGAGACCAGGCAGCACCGCCCACCGCGCGACTTGAGGCGGTCCTCAGGCACTACGCCGAGATCTCCTACCAGCGCAACGACACCGAACTCGCCGCCCTACTGCACCGCGGCGAACACGTCGTCCGAGCACAACACCAACTGCGCGACCTCATCCGCGACCTGCTCATCGAAGGCGCGAAGACCGGCGAACTACGCGACGACGTGGCGCCCGACGAGCTCGCCACCTACTGCCTGCACGCCCTCACCGCGGCCGGCAACCTGCCATCCAAAGCAGCCGTCCAACGACTCCTCGAAGTCACCCTCAGCGGCCTACGCCGCCACGCCTAACGCCGACCCACAAGCGGAACCTCCACCGGAACGCCTCAAGCTCGGCCCGACGCGAACCAGCTCACCTGGTCTGCCGGCAGTATCGATTCCCGTAAGACCCGTCCGCTTCAATGCCCGGTGACGGTAGCTCAAGCGGTACGGTTCCCAGCATCGCCGCGATGCTGATCGGGTACGCCCGCTGCTCCACCGGCACCCAGGACCTCACCCCGCAGCGCGATGGCCTCGCCGCGCTCGGAGTGAAGACCAACCGCGTCTATGTCGACCACGAGCTGACCGGACGCAACCGTGACCGGCCGGGGCTGCGTCCGGCCCGCGCTGCCTGCCGAGCCGGTGACACCCTCGTGGTCACCAAGCTGGACCGGCTCGCCCGCTCACTGCCCGACGCCCGTGACATCGTCGAAGAACTCACCACAGCCGAGGTGAAGCTCAACATCGGCGGGTCGGTGCACGACCCGGACGACCCGATCGGGCGGCTGCTGTTCAACGTGCTGGCCATGATCGCCGAATTCGAATCCGACCTGATCAGGATGCGCACCCGCGAAGGGATGAAAGTCGCCAAAGCGAAAGGCCGACTCCGGGGGAAGGCGCCCAAACTCAGCCCCGCCCAAGAGACCCACCTCATCGGGCTCTACCGAGCCGGGCAACACATCACCGCCGAACCTGCCGAACTTATTCCGACGCGTCGGGCGCACCGGGCAAGGCGAGCGCGGATTCCGACATCGTCGAGGCCCGCTTCGTCGACATCGTCCCCGGCGAGCGGATCGTGCAGGCGGTGGACTTCGTCTCCGATGACCGTGCCAACGCCGGCACCATGACCATGACCTGGCAGGTCACCGCTGTCGATGCAGGGACGCGCGTTGACATCATTGCCGGAGACGTCCCGGACGGCATCTCCGCTGCGGACCACGCCGCGGGGCTCGCCTCCTCCCTGACGAAGCTCGCCGCCTACCTTGAGCGGTAGCCCCTCGCCCCGGCCGGCAAGGAGCCGCCCGGTACTGTTCCTGCACGGCAGCGCACGGTTGCACGCAGACACCCCGGCCTCACGATCCGGCCGGGGCTCCGCGACCGGGTATTCACCGCAACAACAAGGCGAACATTGCCGGATGCGGCACTAGCTGCTGCGCAGGACTGCGCCGGTCTGGCGGGCCGCCGCTGCTACGGCGGCGTCCCTGGTGGCACTGGCTTCCGCCGCCGTGAGCGTCCTGTCTCCCGCTCGCAGGCGCAGCGAGTAGGCCAGCGACTTGCGGCCCGCGCCGACCTGCTCCCCGGTGTACTCGTCGAACAGCCGGATCACCTCCAGTGCCACGTCAGAGCCGGTCGCGGCCGCTCCGGCCGCCAGCGCGCTCTGCACCTCGGCGGCGGGGACATTGTCAGCGACAATCAGCGCCACGTCCTGCACTGCGACCGGGTACGCCGAGATAGCCGGCACCTGCACCGGGCCCAGGGCGGCGGCGGCCGTCTCGATCACCGACAGGTCCAGCTCGGCGGCGCAGGTACCCGGCGGCAGGCCGGACGTCTCGAGCACCCGCGGGTGCAGCTCCCCCGCATGCCCGGCCAGCCACTCGCCGGCCTCGCCGGCGTCGATGTACAGCGCCGCGCACCGGCCCGGATGCCACGGCTGCGCCTGCTGCGCCCGGACCGAGAACGACACCCCGCTTAGCGTCAGCACCTGCCGTGCCGCCTCGACCGCGTCGGCGAAAATAGCCGGCCGGCCGCTGCCCCACCAGCCCGCGGTCTCCCGGGCGCCGGTCAGGATAACGGCCAGGTGCAGCGGCTGGTCCGGCAGCGCCGCGTCCAGGGTCGCCGCCTCGGCCGCGGTCGGCCCGCGGTCGACTCGCAGGATCGGCGCGGCCCGCTGCCCTTGCGGCCGGGCCGCGAACACGGCGCCCAGCTCGAACAGTGCCACGTCCGCGAAGCCGCGGCCGATGTTACGGCTCAGCACCCGGCACAGGCCGGGCAGCAGCAACGTCCGCATCAGCGGCTCGGTCTCACTGACCGGGTTAGCGACCGCGACCGCGCGCCGCCGCGGGTCCGCCAGGTCCAGCTGCATATTGTCCGCGTCGGCTGCCGAGCCGAACGGGCTGCCGATGACCTCCACGTATCCCGAGGCGGCCAGCGCCTGGCCGATCGCCCGGCGCAGCCGCTGCCGACTGGTCAGGCCGCGGCCGGCAGCCGCGCGCGGCAGCCGGACCGGGATGTTCTCGTACCCTTCCAGCCGGATGACTTCCTCGGCCAGGTCGCTGGGGTCGGTCAGGTCCGGCCGCCAGGACGGCGGCAGCACGGCGAGCCGTCCGGCCGCCCGATTCGCGCCGCCGCCGGAGCTGTCACCATTCTCGCTGGCGCCGCCGGAAGCCATGCCCCGGTCCGCGCTTACCGTGCAGCCGACCTGCTGCAGGCGGCGGATGACTACGTCGCGGCCGTAAGCCATGCCCGCCACCTGATCGGGGTAGTCGGCGGCCATGATCACCGGCGCGGCCGCCGGCGGCGCGGACGCGTGCGTGCAGCCGGCCACGACGGTGCCCCCGCCCAGGCTGGCCAGCAGCGCCGCCGCCTTCGCCGACGCGCGCAGCGGCAGCTGCGGGTCGACGCCGCGCTCGAACCGGGCCGAGGCCTCGCTGAACAGCCGGTGCCGCCGGCTCATCCGCGCCACCCCGGCCGGCGCGAAATGCGCCGCCTCGATCACCAGGTCACGTGACTGCGCCGTGATCTCGGTGGCCAGGCCGCCCATCGTGCCGGCCATCGAAATCGGCCCGGACGAGTCAGTGATCAGGATGTCCTCGGGATCGAGCTTGCGGACCACATGGTCGAGCGTCTCCAGCACCTCGCCGGGGCGTGCCCGGCGGACCACGACCGGCCCGGTCAGCGCGGCCCGGTCGAACGCGTGCAGCGGCTGGCCCAGCTCCAGCATCAGGTAATTCGTGACATCCACCGGCAGCGAGACACTGCGCATCCCCGCCCGCGCCAGCCGCACCCGGATCCTCAGCGAAGCCCGCGCCGACTCGTCAATGCCGCGCACCTCCCGCAGCACGAACTGATCACACGCCGACGGATCCGCGATGCTCGCCGGATACACCCCCGCCGACACGTCGGCAGCGGCAGCGGCAGCCGTAACAGCACCGGCAGAACCGGCGGCATCGCCCGCCCAGCCGTCACCTGCCAGGCCCGTATCCGCCGGGTCGGTGAAGTCCGCGCCGAACGCGATCGCCAGCTCTCTCGCCACCCCGCGCACCGACAGCGCGTACCCCTTGTCCGGCGTCACGTTGATGTCGAGCACATCGTCGCGCAGCCCCGCGTAGGCGGCGAAGTCCGCGCCCAGCGGCGCGTCCGGCGGCAGCACCAGGATGCCGTCGTGGTCATCGCCGATGCCCAGCTCGGCGGCGGAGCAGATCATCCCGTCGGAGGTCTTGCCGTAGGACTTGCGGGCGCCGATCTCGAAACCGCCGGGCAGCACCGCGCCGGGCAGTGCCAGCGGCACCTTGTCCCCGGCGGCGAAGTTGACGGCGCCGCAGATGACCTGCCGCTCGCCGGAGCCGGTCTGCACACGGCAGTACCGGATCGGCTTGCGGAACCCGGTCAGCTCCTCGATCGCCGTCACCTGCGCGATCACGATGCCGCTGATGTCATGACCGACCCGCTCGGTGCCCTCGACTTCCAGGCCGGCCGCGGTCAGCCGCCGCGCTATCTCCGCCACGCCGGCCAGGTCGTCCCCGGCCGGCTGCAGGCCGACGTATTCCAGCACCCACGACAGCGGAACCCGCATCACGCCTCCAGTCCGAATGCCCGGCTGAACCGGACATCACCTTCCAGCGTGTCCCGGATGTCAGCAACTCCGTGCCGGATCATCAGGGCCCGCTCGATGCCCAGCCCGAACGCGAAACCGCTGTACCGGTCCGGGTCGATCCCGCAGGCGACCAGCACCCGCGGGTTGACCATGCCGCAGCCGGCGATCTCGATCCAGCCCTGCGACTTGCAAACCCGGCACGGCTCGCCGCCGGGCCGGGCGGACGCGCCGCGGCACACGTGGCATTCCATCGACACGTCGGCGGACGGCTCGGTGAACGGGAAGAAGTCCGGCCGCAGCCGGATCCGCAGGCCGGTGCCGAACATGGCGTCGACGAACGCGCTGATCGAGCCGCGCAGGTCGGCCATCGTCAGCCCCTCGTCCACGGCCAGGCACTCGATCTGGTGGAATACCGGGCTGTGCGTCGCGTCCAGCGCGTCGCTGCGGTAGCACCGGCCGGGACTGACCACGTACAGCGGCAGCGGCCGGGTCAGCATGGCCCGGATCTGCACCGGCGAGGTGTGCGTGCGCAGCACCACCCCGGACCGGGGCTCGCCGTCCGGGCCGGCGACGAAGAACGTGTCCTGCATTTCCCTGGCCGGGTGGTCGCGGGGGAAGTTCAGCGCGTCGAAGTTGTACCATTCCGCCTCGACTTCCGGTCCCTCCGCGACTTCGTAGCCCAGGCCGGTGAAAATGTCCACCAGCCGCTCGGCGACGGCGGTGACCGGATGCCGGGCGCCGGCCGGGACGCGGTCCCAGGGCAGGGTGACGTCGGCGGTCTCGTCCAGCAGGACCCGGCGGTCCCGGTCGGCCTCGAGTTCCTGCTGCCGGGCGGCCAGGGCCGCCCGGATGACACCGCGCGCGAGACCGACGCGTTTGCCGGCCTCGGCTTTGGCCGCGGGCGGCAGTGCGCCGATCTCCGCGTTGGCCAGCGTGACCGGGGACCGCTTGTCCGCGTGCGCCAGCCGGGCCGCTTTCAGCTCGTCCAGGTCGGTTGCCGCCGTGATCGCGGCCAGCGCGTCGTCGGTCATCCGGGCCAGCGCCGCGGGCGCCAGCGCGGCGACCTCGACCGGGTCATAGCTCTTGTTCGGTGCGGACATCGCGTGCTGCTCCCTGCTGCTGATGTTTCCCGCTGCTGATGTTTCCCGCTGCTGATGTTTCCCGCCCGGCCGCCCGTGCTGACGTAGGCACGCAGCCGCAGCCGGTTTGCCGGGACATTCATGCTGCGAAAAGGCCGACTGGGTCAGCTGCCGGCCTCGTGCTTCATCCGGCCGCGGGTTAGGTGCCCGGACCCCGGCGGCGGCCGGTCAGGAAGTGCTGCCGGTCAGGCAGTGCTGCCGGGTGCCCGCCGGCTAGCCAAAATCGGGCGTGCCGGCGGGCATCGTAAATCGGAACTCGGCGCCGCCGCCGGCTGCCTGCGCCACGGCAATCGTACCGCCGTGCGCCTCGACCAGGCCCTTGACAATGAACAGCCCGAGGCCCGCCCCGCCGCGGCGGGTCGCCCGCCAGAACTGGCGAAATACCCGCGGCGCGAGCTCGGGCGCGATGCCCTGGCCCTGGTCGCGCACGGAAACCGCCACGCCAGGAGCTTCATCGACCGCTGTCGGCTCCACCACGGTGCTAACGGTACCAGCACCGTGCCGGAGCGCGTTCTCGATCAGGTTGCTCAGGATCTGGTCTACCTTGTCGGCGTCCAGCCAGGTCTCCGGCAGCCTTCCTTGCACCAGCAGCCGGAACCGGTCCCGCGCTTCCCCGGCCGCGACCCGGCCGCTGATCACTTTCGCCGCCATAGCCGGGATGTCCACCAGCTCGCGGTGCACCTCGATCCGGCCTGCCTCGATCCGGGACACGTCCAGCAGCTCGGTGATCAGCCGGGTAACCCGGTCGGCGTCGGCGTTGACGGTCTCCAGCATGACCAGCTTCTGGTCGTCGGTGAACCGGGCCCACTTTGCCAGCAGCGTCGCGGTGAAGCCCTTGACGCTGGTCAGCGGCGAGCGCAGCTCGTGCGCGACGGTGGAAACCAGGTCCGCCCGGCTGCGTTCCAGCCGCGCCCGCGCGGACGCGTCCCGCAGCGTCAGCGTCAGCCGCCGGACCGCGCCGGGTTCCCGGTGCCAGCCTTCGCGCGGCTCGCTGCCGCGCGGGTAGCGCACGTAGCCAACGCTGACGACCAGCTCGGTCAGATCCGTCTCGCCGGCCAGGAACAGTGCCCGCTCGGGATGGCGGGTGCGGGTGGACAGTCCGTCGTACGGCCGGGCATCCGTCCACCAGGAGCGCCCGTCGGCGTCCTGCAGCGGGAGTACTTCCCGGACGTCACCGCCGAGCGCGCTGGCCGCGGTGATCCCGGTCAGCCGCTCGGCGGCCTGGTTGAAAACAGTAATGTCGCCGACCTGGTCGGCGACGATGAGCCCGTCCGGCAGGTCGTCCGCGCAGACTAGGGCGCCGTCCCCGGCAGGCCCGGCAGGCGCCGCGGGCCCGGCAGGCGCCGCAGGAAATCCAGCGGGCGGCGCTGGCGGCGGCTCGGTCGTGGCGGGCGTGGCGGTACCGGGCGGGGCGGCGAGGCCGGGCGCGATCGGTTCCACCTGCAGCGCTGCCTCCGCGTCCGGTCCCGGCACGGCGACATCTGCCCGCCGCGAGTCCGGGGGTTTACCCGTGGCAGACCGTGCTGCGCCAGGGCCATTCCCGCTCCTGATGACGCAACGTGATCAGAACTCTAGCGTGTCATGATTGACTAACGGCACCCCCAATTCGGGGGGTCGAGATATGGTCACCAAGAGTTACTGGCGGGGCTACTTCCCGGCTGCTCGCTGCGCCCGCGCCGAGGCGTACAAGCACACGGCGGCAGCGGCCGCGAGATTCAGGCTCTCCGCCTGACCGTAGATCGGGACGGCGACCGCCTCGTCGGCGAGCGCGGTCAGCTCGGCGGGCAGTCCCCACGCCTCGTTCCCGAAGATCCACGCCGTCGGGCCGGCGAGCTGACCGGCCGATTCCAGCTCATCCAGCCGGGTGCCGCCGATGTCGGCGGCCAGCAGCACCATGCCCGCGGCGCGCAGCGCCGCCGCAGCGGCCAGCGCCGAGACACCGGTCACCACCGGCAGGTGAAACAGGCTGCCCGCCGCGGACCGCACGCACTTGCTGTTGTAAGGGTCCACCGAGGTCCCGGCGAACACGACCCCGCCCGCTCCGGCCGCGTCGGCCGTGCGCAGCACCGTGCCAGCATTACCGGGGTCGCGCACGTTCGCCAGCACCGCTACCAGCGCGGGCGCGGCTGCCGCCAGCTCGGCCAGCGGGACGTCGACGAACTTGCACACGGCGAGCAGGCCCTGCGGGGTAACCGTCTGCGCCAGCTCGGCCATCACCGCGTCGCTGACCTCGCGCACGTCCACCCCCCCGGCAACAGCCAGCTGGAGGAGGCCGGCGTGCCGGGCGGCGGCCGGCCCGGTGACGAAAAGCTCGGTCACCGCGCCGGGCAGCCGCAGCGCCTCGGCCACCGACTGCGGGCCCTCGGCCAGGAACTGCCGCGCCTGCTGCCGCTCCGCCCGCCGGTTCAGCTGCCGGGCAGCTTTGACCCGCGCCGATCGGATACTGCAGATCTCGGCAGCCACCGCTGACCCGGCGCCGGGCCGCTGCCTAGGCCGCGGCCGGGTCAGCTACCGCGGTGTCTGCTTCGGGCAGCGCGTCCCGGGCCACCACGACCAGCGCCGAGAACGCCTTCGGGTCCGCGATGGTCATTTCCGCCAGCATCCGCCGGTCGACCTCGATACCCGCGATCTTCAGGCCCTGGATGAACCTGTTGTAGGTCATTCCGTCAGCGCGGGCAGCGGCGTTGATCCGCTGAATCCACAGCCGCCGGAACTGGCCCTTGCGGTCCTTTCGGTCGCGGTAGGCGTACGTCATCGAGTGGAGCATCTGCTCCTTGGCCTTGCGGTACAGCCGGGACCGCTGGCCCCGGTAGCCGCTGGCCCGCTCGAGTACTACCCTGCGCTTCTTATGGGCATTGACCGCCCGCTTTACGCGTGCCATGTGTTCGACTCCCTTGCGGCGGGCCGGGTCACTTGCCCAGCAGTTTCTTCATCTTCTTGGCGTCACCGGGCGCGAGCACGACGTCCCCGGCCAGTCGGCGCGTCATCGAGCTAGGCTTGTGCTCGAGGTAATGCGCCCGGTTCGCCCGGCGCCGCATGATCTTGCCCGTGCCCGTCAGCCGAAACCGCTTGTTGGCTCCGCTGTGCGTCTTCATTTTCGGCATGTCGCCGTTCTCCATTCTGGCGTGCCGTCGGCACGGTTCCCGCCTGTGTCGGTTCCGCCTGTCTCGGTTCCGTACTAATGGTCCGTTGCTATCCCCTCAGCCTGCCTGCCCCTGCTATGAGGTCGGGCGGGGAGCCGCAGGACGCGGAGCCGCAGGACGCGGAGCCGCAGGGCGGGGTGCCGCAGGGCGGGGTGCCGCAGGACGCGGAGCCGCCGGACGGGAGGCCGCCGGACGGGCTGCCGGGCCGGCACCGCCAGCCGTCGCCCCGGCCGGCACTGGCTGGCCCGCAGGCGGCACTGGCTGGCCCGCAGGCGGTACTGGCCTGACCGCAGCCGGCACAGGCTGCGCCGCAGCCGGCCCGACGTGGCCCGCAGCCGGTACCGGGCTCGCAGCCGGTACCGGGCTCGCAGCCGGTACCGGGCTCGCAGCCGGTACCGGGCGCTCGGCGGCGGCCGGGCGCTCGGCGGTCGCCCGGGCGCTGGCCCGCTGGTCGACCTGCGCGGTCCTGCCCTCGGCCTTGCGCTTGTGCGGCCCTATCACCATGATCATGTTCCGGCCGTCCTGCTTCGGCTGGGACTCGACGAAGCCAAGCTCCTCGACGTCACCCGCTAGCCGCTGCAGCAGCTTGTAGCCCAGCTCGGGCCGGGACTGCTCCCGGCCGCGGAACATGATCGTCACCTTGACCTTGTCCCCGGACCGCAAGAACCGCTCGACGTGGCCCTTCTTGGTGCCATAGTCATGCGGGTCTATCTTGGGCCGGAGCTTGATCTCCTTGATGACGGTCTGCGTCTGGTTCTTGCGCGATTCCCTGGCCTTCAGAGCGGACTCGTACTTGAACTTGCCGAAGTCCATGAGCTTGCAAACGGGTGGTCGCGCGGTCGGCGCGACCTCGACGAGGTCGAGGTCGGCCTCCTGGGCCAGCCGGAGCGCATCATTGATCGCGACGATCCCGATCTGCTCGCCGACCGGGCCGACGAGCCGTACTTCGGGGACGCGGATGCGCTCGTTGATACGAGGTTCGGTGCTGATGTGACCTCCTTGTGCCACCAGCTGCCTGTCCGGGCCTTTCCCGGCAGGAGATCGTGCCCGGCGCCTCTGTGCATCCGCGCAGTTGCCCGCATGCAAAAAGACCCCGCGACGAGGCAGTCGGGGGGCCACCACAAACACGGCGATGCATACCCGGCGCCCGCCGGGTATGCCGCTGCAGGCCGACCGGAGGCCGGACCTGACAGCACCGCGCAAACGCACCAGGGGCGCCCGGATTCCCGGACCCCCAGTGCGTCCCGGCCTGACCAGCAGGCCCGCAGGGCCGCCGGCCCCGCCGTCCGGTACCGGGAAGCTACTCCCGGAACTGTCAGGCTGGATACCTGCCAGTGGTGAACTGGCCAGGTGGGAGGCGGCCGTGGTGGTCCTCCGCTTGCACGTCCGGCGCAGCCGCCTTGCCGGCGGCGACGTCAGACATCTCGTCAGGTAAGACTAACGCATTCCCCCGCCCAGTGGTATTCCCGCCGCGGCGGGGCTCGCGGCTCCGCCGTCAGCTAGCCGGGGATGAGCTGGCTAGCGCTGTCCGGCCGGCGGCCCGCATCTCGGCCACCGGCGCGCGGCAGCCGGTCATCAGCTCGACCTGCCGGGCGGCCTGGTGCAGGAGCAGGTCAAAGCCGCTGGCGACCGTCGCGCCGGCCGCTGCGGCCGCGCCGGCCAGCGGCGTCGGCCAGGGCTGATAGACCACGTCAAGGACTGCGGCGGGGACGAGAGCGGCGGCAGCTATTAGTTTTGCGTAATATTCGGCCGCGCCCGCCGGAACGGTCGAAATCAGCAGCAGCCCGCTGCCTGCCCGTGGCAGCTCGCCGAACGGGACTAGCCGCACCGATACGCCCAGGCGTCCGGCCGCGGCGAGCAGATCACCTGCCCGCCGCGGGTCGCGGACCGCTACCTGAGCCGCAGGGGTGCCCAGCGCGCGCAACGCGGCCAGCGCAGCGCAGGCCGTTGCGCCGCCGCCGAGAATCAGCGCGGGGCCGGAGATCTTCGTGCCGGACTGCGACAGGGCCGTCACCATTCCCGGTACGTCGGTGTTGTAGCCGTCGCGGGCCCCGGCTGCGAAGATCACCGTGTTGGCGCCCCCGACCTCCGTCACCAGCAGCTCAGCATTGTCCAGCAGCGGCAGGACGGCCCGCTTGAGCGGCATCGTCAGCGACAGGCCGACCCAGCCGGGCCCGCGCGAGTCCAGCAGGCCTGGCAGGCCGCGCTCGTCGCACTCGATGGCCTGATAGGACCAGCCGGCCAGGCCCAGGGCCGCGTACGCGGCGGTATGCAGGACCGGCGACAGTGAGTGACTGATCGGCGAGCCCAGTACCGCAGCTCTCATCCGGGTCCGCCCGGCAGGCTCAGCAAGCCTTGTTGGCCTGGCACTCGAGGACGAACTGATCGAACTGCGCCTTGCTGTCGGTGAACTTGGTAATTCCGTTCTTGGGGTCAGTGGTGACGAAATATATCCAGTTCCCCGGCGCGGGATGCAGCACTGCCTCGATTGCGGCCGCGGTGGGGTTATCGATGGGACCGGGCGGCAGGCCGGTGTGCAGGAAAGTGTTATATGGCGACGGTGTGGTCTGCAGCTGCGTATTGCTGAGGAAGAACCCGGTCTTGTGCAGCGCGTACAGCACTGTGCTGTCGAACTGCAGCGGCATCCCGGCAGCCAGCCGGTTGTCGATGACCCGGGCGACCTTCGCGTAGTCCTTCGGGGTTCCCTCGACCTCCAGCAGGCTGGCCGCGGTGATGATCTGGCCGGCGGTCAGGTGCGCGGGCGTCGCGGCTTGCGCCAGGCCGAGGGTCTGGGCCTGAGCGTTGAACTGCGCCACTATGGTCTGCAGGATGCCCAGCGCCGAGGTGCCGGGCGGGATGTCGTAGGTCGCCGGGTAAAGGTAGCCCTCGGCGTTGCCGTTCGCGTAAGACGGCAGGCCTAGTGCCGTGCTCTTCAGCGCGGCGCGGAACTCGCTGACAGGCTTGTGCGTGTGCTTGCTCAGCTCGGCGAGAATGCTCGTCAGCCGCTGACCATCGGGAATGGGCACCGCAGTCTGGATCCGGGATTTCGGGCTGACCAGCATCGCGTACGCCAGCGCGGCGTTCATGTGCTTGTGCAGCAGGAACGTTCCCGGCTGCAGGCCGGGCACCGTCGTGCTGTTTTTCGCCGCCGCGATGAACGGGTTAGCGGCCTCAATCACGCCAGCGCTGACCAGCAGGGGCGCCAGCAGGCTCGCGGTATCTCCCGGCTTCACCACGAAGTTGACTTTCCCGGTTCCGGGGCCGGCGTAGTTCGCGTTCCGGGCGCTGTAGGAGCTGTACAGGTTCCCGCCGATCACGACGACGGCTAGGACCAAGACCACCAGGATGAGGAGCGAGATCAGCGGCGCGAGGAAACGTCCCCGCCGGCGCCGGGGACGCTGCCCGTGACCGCGGCCATGGCCGCCGCCGCCGTGCCCGGCGAATCCGGGCAGCAGCAGGGATCCCTCCTCGGGCGGCCCGGTGCGCTGCACTGGCGCGCCGGAGTTAGTGTCCCAGCCGGGCGGCCCGGCACGGCCAGCCGGAGTATCGGGTGTCAGCCCGCCGGCCGGGCCGGCGAAGCCAGGCTGCCGTGCGGCCGGGCTTCCCGGCTCAGACCGCCCCCGCTGCCGATGCTGGCCCTGGCCCGCGCGCTCCTGCTCGTTCCACTGGGGTTCCCGCAACTGTTCCTGCTGTTCCCGCAACTGCTGTTCCTGCCACCGCTGTTCCTGCTGCCACTGCTGTTCCTGCCACTGCTCTTGCTGGCTCCGGCGATCATCCTGGCCAGGCCCGCGTTCCTGGTAACGGGGCGTCTGGTCCGGGTAACCCACGGGCTCGCCAGGCACGGCCGGGCGGACTGAGTGCCGGGCTCGGCCGGCGGGCGGCCCGGCGCTATCTTGCTGACCATAGCCGTTCTGGCTGCCGCTGCCGTTCTCGCTGCGGTTGCCGTAACCGTTCTGGCTGCCGTTTGCGTAACCGTTCTGGCTGCTGTAACCGTTCTGGCTGCCGCTGCCATAACCGTTGTGGCTGCCGCTGCCGTTGCCATTCTGGCTGCCAAAACCGTTGCTGGAGCCGTAACCGTTGCCGTTAGGCAGGCTGGCCGGACCCTCGGAACGCCCGGGCGGGTACCGGCGCGGAGAACTCAGCGGGTCGGGGCCGAACGGGCCGCTGCGCGGGTCCGGGCCGAACGGGCTGGTCCGCTCCGGCCCGGCGCCCCCGTCGCCTGCGCCAGGTCGCCGTCGCCGGCTGGCGTCACTGGGGCCGCCGTCACCATAAGGATCCTGCCAGTCACGGTCATTGCCCGTCATGCCTGCGCCTCTCCCGCCGGGTGCACGAGCTCGCCCGCAGGCCGCCCGGTCGCCCGCTCCGCGTCCAGCGCGCCCTGCAGCAACAGCGCGGCGGCGGCGGCGTCGACCGCCTGGCGCCGTTGCCGGGAGTCGCGGCCGCCCTGCCGGAGCGCCTCATGAGCGATCACGGTGGTGAAACGCTCGTCTACCAGCCGGACCGGCACCGTCGCTAGCCGGCCGGCCAGTGCCGCCGCGAACGTCCTGGCGTCACCTGCGGCCAGGCCCTCGCCGCCAGCTAGCGTGGTGGGCAGCCCCACGATCACCTCAATGGTCTGGTTCTCATCGGCCAGGCTGGAAAGGCTGTCCAGGTCCCTGGCACCGCGCGGCACGGTTATCAGCGGGCTGGCGAGCAGCCCGGCTGGATCGGAGCGAGCTACCCCGATGCGCACCGAGCCTACGTCGACAGCCAGCCGGACGCCCGTCCTCACCGGAAGTAGCCGCTGCGGGCCGCTTCCGGTACGGATATCAGTCGCTGCAGCACAGGCTCACGTTACGCCACCGGGCCCGGTTCGTCGGCGATAACTGTCCTAACCGTGGCAAATGCCGACGCGATTGCCGGCTCAGCATTGTCTCCGAGCGGCGCGCCGCCACCCTGAGCGACGTCATCCTTCCCGCCGCCGCGGCCGCCGAGTGCTCCGGCTGCGGCCTGAACCAGGCGCCCGGCGGCGAGCCCGCGGGCCCGCGCCGCGTCGTTCACCGCGACTACGACGGTCGGACGGTCCGCCGGGATCCCGGCGACCACTATCACCGCAGGCAGCTGCGCCGGCAGCCTGCCGCGCAGGTCCAGTGCGAGCTTGCGGATACCGTCGGCGGCTGTCCCGTCCGGCGCGCGGTGCGCGATGTACGTCACCCCGGCAACGTCGACGGCCCCGCCGGCGACGTCAGCCGCATCGTCGAGCAGCCGCGCCGACGTCAGCCGCTGCAGGTGCCGCTCGGCCTCGCGCAGCCTTCCTATCATCGCGGAAATACGCTCGGGGAGCTCCGCACGGCGGGTTTTCAGCTGCTCGGTGAGCTGACTGACCAGCACGCTCTCGCGGGCCAGGAACCGGAAAGCGTCTATCCCGACCAGCGCCTCGACCCGCCGCACGCCGGACCCGATCGAGGACTCGCCCAGGATCTTGACCAGGCCGAGCTGGCCGGACCGCGCAACGTGCGTGCCGCCGCATAGTTCCCTGGAGTAATCCCCGACTTCCACCACCCGGACCCGGTCGCCGTACTTCTCGCCGAACAGGGCCAGCGCGCCCATCGCCCGCGCCTCGTCGATCGAGGTATGAAAGGCGCGGACGTCAAGGTCGTTGACGAGGATCCGGTTCACCTCGTCCTCGGCGTCGGCCAGGACGGCGGCCGGGACCGCGCCGAGGGCGGTGAAGTCGAACCGGAACCGGCCCGGTGAGTTCTCCGAGCCTGCCTGCGCCGCGGACTCCCCCAGCGCGCCGCGGAACGCCCGGTGCACCAGGTGCGTTGCGGTATGCGAGCGGGAGATGGCCCCGCGCCGTTCGATGTCAATCTCGGCGTAGGCAGCGGCGCCGACCACTACCGCACCGGATGTCACCCGGCCCCGGTGCACGATCAGGCCCGGCACCGGGGTCTGCACGTCCCGGATCTCGACCACGGCGCCGTCTGCCGCGCCGCTGCCCGCGACCGTGATGGAGCCGGCGTCCGCGAGCTGGCCGCCGCCCTCGGCGTAGAACGGGGTCCGGTCCAGCACCACGTCGACCTCGGTGCCCGCGTCCGCTGACGGCACCGAGACGCCGCCGACCAGCAGGCCGGTGATCGTCGCGTCCGCCGCGATCTCGTCGTAGCCGGTGAAGGCGACCCGGCCGGACTGCTCCAGCAGCCCCGTCAGCTCGCTGATGTCGGCGTTGCCGGTCTTCTTGCCGGCCGCGTCCTGCCGGGCCCGCTGCCGCTGCTCGGCCATCAGCCGGCGGAATTCGGTCTCGTCCACGGTCAGGCCCTGCTCGGCGGCCATCTCCAGGGTCAGGTCGATCGGGAACCCGTACGTGTCATGCAGCTGGAATGCCTGGTCACCGCCGACGGCCCCGGCGCCCCGCCGCCTGGTCTCCTCTACCGCGACATCGAACATGGCCGTCCCGGTCCGCAGCGTTCCCGCGAAGGCGGTCTCCTCCGCGTCGATCACCGTGTGGATGTTCGGCGCATCCCGGCGCAGTTCCGCGTACTGCTCGCCGAGCGCGCCGATCGCGACCGCAGCCAGCTCGTGCAGGTAGCGCTCGTCGCCGCCGCCGCGGCTCACGCCGCTGCCGCCGGCGCCGCCGCGCTGCGACCCGGCCAGCAGCCGCAGGTTGCGGACGCTGCGGCGCAGGATCCGGCGCAGTACGTAGCCGCGACCCTCGTTGGCGGGAAGCACGCCGTCGGCGACCAGCATCACGGCGGCGCGCACGTGGTCGGCGACTACCCGCAGCGCCACGTCCGTGCGGTGGTCCCGGCCGTATTTCTGCTCAGTCAGCTCGGCCGCGCGGTCGAGCACCTTCCACATGGTGTCGATCTCGTAGATGTTGTCGACGCCCTGCAGCAGAGCGGCCATCCGCTCCAGGCCCATCCCGGTGTCGATGTTGCGCGACGGCAGCTCGCCGGCGACATCGAAGTCCTCCTTGGCGCGGACGGCACTGAGCTGATCCTGCATGAAAACCAGGTTCCACACCTCGAGGTAGCGGTCCTCGTCCGCGACCGGGCCGCCCTCCCGGCCGTATTCCGGCCCGCGGTCGTAGTAAATCTCCGAGCAGGGGCCGCCGGGACCGGGCACGCCCATGTGCCAGTAGTTGTCCGCCAGGCCGCGCCGCTGGATCCGGCCCTCGGGTATGCCCACCCGGTTCCGCCAGATCCCGGCTGCCTCGTCGTCGTCGGTGTAAACCGTCGCCCACAGCCGGTCCTCGGGAAAGCCGAAACCGCCGTCAGCCTCGGAGCTGGTGAGCAGTTCCCAGGCAAAAGGAATGGCCTGTTCCTTGAAATAGTCGCCGAAGGAGAAATTTCCCATCATCTGGAAGAACGTCGCGTGCCGGGAAGTCTGGCCCACTTCCTCGATGTCCGGCGTGCGAATGCATTTTTGCCCGCTGGTGGCGCGCTGGTAGGGCGGCGTCCGCTGGCCTAGGAAAACCGGCTTGAACGGCACCATGCCCGCATTCACCAGCAGCAGCGTGGGATCGTCGGCGATCAGGCTGGCCGAGGGAACCACGGTGTGCCCGCGGTGCTCAAAGAAGCTCAAGAAACGGCGGGCAATTTCGGCCGACTCCATCAGTGGCCATCCTTCGCGTAGTCCGTGCGCTCGCGCGCATGGCTGTCCAGGTAGTCGTCCATGCCATCGCGGGCGTCGCGCAGGAAACCCGCGACGCTGGGACCCAGGTCCCGCGCGAGCGCCCCGGCGCGCCGGGGCGCCGCGTCATCCGTTACTGCCGGGCCGTGCGCCGCCGGCAGAGCCCGGCCGCCGCCGGTCAGGCCGCGTACGGGCCGCAGCAGCGCGGCGACACGCCGGACTGCCCGCCGGTAGCCGGTGACCCCGAGGACGGCGCCCAGCGCCAGCCAGAATGCCCGGCGGATCATCGCTGGCCGCCCAGCTCCTGGCTCGGCCCCGCAGTGTTTGCAGAAACGGCAGTGCTAGCGGAACCGGCAGTGCTTACAGAACCGGCAGTGCTTACAGAACTTACAGTGCTTCCGACGGCCGGGCGGGAGCCGACGGCCGGGCGGGTACCTGTGATCCCCTGCCGCGGTCCGGGCAGCGCAGTCCGCGCGGGCCGGCGCAGTGCCACTGCCCGGCGCAGTCCGTAAACCGCCGCGGCGAACCGCAGCAGCGGCGTGCCGAGTCCGGCGGAGATGCCCTTGGCCATTCCCGCCAGCGCGCTGACCTGACCGGAGAGCCCGGCCATCTCGGCGGTGACCTGGTCCAGGCTCGCGGTGATCGCCTCGGTCCGGTCCAGCTGGCCGGTAGTCCGGTCGACCGCCGCCTGGGCCGCATCCAGCAGCAGGCCGGTGCGCTCGTGCTGCTCGGTTAGCATCCGGCTACCAGCGGATATCAGCCGCGCCAGCCGGAACAGCACGAAGACGACGACGCACACCAGCACCGCCCAGAATCCGGCGGCGATCAGTTCAGCCAGCTGCCCGGCGTTCATCTCTGCTGCGGCTCCTTATTAGCGCCCCGAGCGGCCTGTCTGTGCCGCCGGCCTGTCTGCGTCGCCGGCCTGTCTGGCGACCTTACCGTTCCGGCCGGGCAATCTCCTGCGTCCCGGGCTCAGCCTGCCCGGATTGCGCCTCCGGGCCGGCCTGGTCCGCGTCCCGGCCCAGGATGGCGCGGATCCGGGCTGAGCGCTCGGCGACCCGCGCCTCAGCGCCGTAACCGGATGGCTGATAGTACCTGCGGGCGGCGACCGCGTCCGGTGCGTAGTCCTGAGCAGCGACTGCGCCCGGGTAGTCGTGCGGGTACTGGTAACCGCGTCCGTGACCCAGCCGGTCCGCGCCCCGGTAGTGACCGTCCCGCAGGTGCGCCGGCACGGCGCCCGCCAGCCCGGCCTGGACGTCCTCGGCGGCCGCGGTGATCGCCTTGATGACCGCGTTCGACTTGGGTGCCAGCGACAGGTGAATGACCGCCTGCGCCAGGTTGATCCTGGCTTCGGGCAGTCCGACGAGCTCGACCGCGTGCGCCGCGGCCACCGCTGTCTGCAGCGCCGACGGGTCCGCCATCCCGATGTCCTCGCTGGCATGCACGATCAGCCGCCGGGCGATGAACCGCGGGTCCTCGCCGGCCTCGATCATCCGGGCCAGGTAATGCAGCGCGGCGTCGGCGTCACTGCCCCGGATGCTCTTGATGAACGCGCTGATGACGTCGTAGTGCTGGTCGCCGTCCCGGTCGTAGCGGACGGCGGCCCGGTCCACGGCGCGCTCCAGCACGCCGAGGTCGATCACGCCGCCGGGTGGCAGCCCGAGCGCGGCCGCCTCCAGGTAGGTCAGCGCCCGGCGCGCATCTCCCCCGGCCAGCCGAACCAGGTGCGCCCCGGCCTCGTCATCCAGCACGGCCCGGCCGCCGAGCCCGCGCTCGTCGGCCAGCGCGCGGGCGATCACCACGGCGATGTCCTCATCGGTCAGCGGCTGCAAGGTCAGCAGCAGCGACCGGGACAGCAGCGGGCCGACCACGGAATGGAACGGGTTCTCGGTGGTGGCGCCGATGAACGATACCCACCGGTTTTCCACGGCCGGCAGCAGCGCGTCCTGCTGCGCTTTGTTGAACCGATGCACCTCGTCGATGAACAAGATGGTCTGGCTCCCGGTCATGCCCAGGTCGCGCCGGGCATTGTCGATCGCCGCCCGCACGTCTTTCACCCCGGCCGACACCGCGGACAGCTCGACGAACCGGCGCCGGGTGACCTGACTGACCACGTAAGCCAGCGTGGTCTTGCCGGTGCCCGGCGGTCCCCACAGCAGCACCGAAAGAGCCGCGTCATGGTCGGTGACCTTTCGCAGCGGCGACCCTTCCCTGGTGAGATGCCTCTGCCCGATCACCTCGGCCAGCATCCGGGGCCGCATCCGCACTGCGAGCGGCGCGACGGCGGCGGCAGCCTGCTCTGCAGGCCCGTCGAAAAGGCTCTCCCGCTGCCCAGGCTCCGATCTCGCCATGCCCCGACAGTATCTGCTGGCACCCGTCCGCCGGACTGCCGAGAGCCGCGATTACCCGCCTTACAGCAAACAGGCGGTAGGCGCGCCGTGGGACGATCCGGCCGCCCGGCTGCCGGTCAGCACCAGGGCCATACTTGGCCCGCAACCAACTAGGCCATGCCGGCCAGGCGCCGCATGATGTAGTTGTCCACCTGCAGTCGCGAGTACCCGCGGACCTTCGGCCGCAGCTGAGCCGAGCGCCAGACCTGCGCCGCCGCGGCGAGCTCAGCCGGACTGCCTGCAGCCAGAGCGGCGTTGAACTGCAGGATGAGCAGATCCGTTTGCCCGATGTCGTATCCGCGCATCATCCGGTCGAATGTCGGCGCCAGCTCCTCCCCGCTGGCACCGAATCCGGCGCTGCCCCGCAGGGCCTGCGCAGCGGCCGACGTCAGCCACGCCGACGCGGTGACACCCGCGGCGGCCGCCGCGGCCACGACCTGCGCCCGGACATCCGGATCAATGCCGATCGCCGGCTCAGGCGGCGGCTTACCGTTCCGCATGGCCAACTTGTAGCACAATGGCCTGTAAGCAGCTATCTGACAGCTGCCCAGCCAGCGAAGGCCTCAGCTGAATCATGAACCAAGCGCGCCGGAACGCCCGGCTTCCCAGGTGCACGGCCTGTGCGCAGGACGGGTTTTATGACCGCACCATGCGCGCCAGAGTCGCGGTCGTGCGCGTCGAGCTGTCGCGAGAGCCCTACGTCGCCCGGTTGTGCGAGTTCCATCTCGCCCAGCTGCAGCAATCCGGACCGCCCGGCAGTGTCCAGGTAACCGAGCGATACCAGGCACCAGATTGAGCGGCACACGGGGCTGGCATCTTTCCCGAAGCGGCAGGGCTAAGGATGAACGAGACCCACCGGTTCTCCACCGCCGGCAGCAGCGCGTCCTGCTGCGCCTTGTCGAACCGGTGCACCTCGTCGATGAGCAAGATGGTCTGGCTCCCGGTCATGTCCAGGTCGCGCCGGGCCGCGTCGATCGCCGCCCGCACGTCTTTCACCCCGGCAGAAACCGCCGACAATTCCACGAAACGACGCCGGGTGGCCCGGCTGACTACATAAGCCAGGGTCGTCTTGCCGGTGCCCGGCGGTCCCCACAGCAGCACGGACAGGCCGGAGTCGTGCTCGGTGAGCTTGCGCAGCGGCGAGCCGCCGGAGGTCAGGTGCTGCTGACCGACTACCTCGTCCAGGCTGCGCGGCCGCATCCGCACCGCCAGCGGCGCCGCGGCGCGGGCCCGCCTGCTCCTGCGCCGCGTCGAAAAGGCTGTCCCGCTGGCCAGCCTCAGCTCTCGCCATAACCACGACAGTAGCTGCAGTGCGACCCGGTCCAGGTCAGCCAGCGGCAGGATGTCAGCGAGGACGGCCAGGCGGCTAGCTAGGACTTCCGCCGCGCCCGCTCCGCAGTATCACCGCGGCAATGGGCCAGCCCACAAGGAGCAGAGTTATTACCACTACCGCCACCCCGCCTATTTCGTTGGTCTGGATTCCACCCGTTTCGTCGGCCCTGAGTATGAACAGCATTGCGATAAAATGAAACCGAAGCTCACGCTCAGGGCCGCAATGATCCGGCGGCGGCGGAACAGCGGCCGCGCTTCGGGCGGCATGCGCTTACGGAACATTGCGCTCAGCGCTGCTATGCCGAGGGCAACTGCGTTCAGCTCCGTCAGGAAAATGACCGAGTCCAGGCGGGGCGCCAAGAAGGGGCCAACGAACGTGATGACGCAGCCCACCGCGAACACCACGGAGATAGCCCGTGCCACGGCGCGCTGCACGGCGATGTTCACATTGCGGCCGTACACCGAGGCCTCGGGGGCCGACCGGGCGGCCCCCGTGAAATGCCGGGCGGCCCGAGCCAAGCGCCCGCGCCGCAGCTGCATCCGGCCGAGCTCGTTCATTGCGTCGGCATAGGCCGGGTCGAGCGCGAGAGCGCGCTCGAAATGAGCGCGGGCGGCCCGCCGGTATGACGCGGATCCAGGCACGGGCGAGGACGCGGATGGCGTGGGGGTGGTCCTTGCCGCTGGCGCGGGCGTCGTCGTAGACCTTGGCGGCCCAGGGGCTGGCGTGTCGGCTGTTGTCGGCGAAAGTG
>JAABUX010003108.1_pt1 | contig 22417 bp, 32 predicted proteins | sample 5561851 | NCBI WGS metagenome assembly JAABUX01 (sample SAMN10711883, study PRJNA513361) | rock metagenome | isolation source: Antarctica rocks | place: Antarctica: Victoria Land, Richard Nunatak red sandstone | collected 2016-01-03 | reverse complement strand
GCTGCCCCCAGCTTCACGCGACCCGCTGCGACGGGCCGCCTGGTGGGTCCTTTCATCCCACCCGATCTAACAGCGCCTCGTGGCGCACCACGGGCCGCCAGTAGACGCCGGTGGCTTCCATCGCCACGTGCGTGACGCCCAGGCTCTTCAGCCAGTCGCGCATCGCCAGCAGGCTGCGGACCGTTGTCTTGAACTCCCGCACCTCCCCAACGCGTCGGCCGGCCTCGCCCGGCGTGCGCACGCACGCCGTGACCTGCGCCTTATGCACATCCAGCGCCGCTGGACACTCCACCACCTGATCCATCGAGCCTCTCCTGATCGCGATTGACACGACATCCGCCGCCCGGAGGGTCCAGCAACAACAAACGAGTCTGGTAAACGTGATCAAGGCAACAGTCCGGCATTCCGGCAAGGACCCAGCGCCAAACTAATGACGGGCCTCAACAACGGGCACCAAGCAAAGACGCGGCGTCACAGGGCGACCCCCACATCCTCCCTCATTTTCACGACGCCCGCATGGCCGCCCGCGGCCCCGAAAACTAGTGGCGAGCCGGCCGCGCCCGCAGGCGCGCCCGCTGCTGGCGTGCGGTACCCGTGGGCCCGGCGGAGCGCGGTTCGCTTTGGGATTGCGCAGCCCCCCGAGCGCTTTGGTCACGAGTCCCAGTGCCGAGGTCAACTGGGCAAGGACCAAGCCGGCGATCGGCTGCCCCTGCGCTGGCAGCACGGAATAGTCGTTGGACGGCTAGCCGGTGCTGAGGGCTGCGGGCGGGCTCAGCGACGCAGGGACAGGTCGACGCGGGCGACTGAGCGAGGACCAGACCGAGCGAGGCCACGAGGACACACCCCCCGGGCCAGCGAGGGCCTTGTCGCCTGCACCCCGCGGAGCGAGGCCACGACGACACACCCCGGCAACGCATTGGGGGCTTGCCGGCTGATCCCCGTTTCGGGGCCGCCCGAGAGACCTTCGCGGCGACCGAAGCAAACCCAGTAGGCGCGGCGCCAACCGCCCAGAACGACACCGCTCCAGAAGAGCTGCACCCTATCCCTGCGAGCGCAGCATCTCGATTGGCTACCCGGTCAGTGCGGCGATCAGTTCGAAGTCGTGGTCGTGGTCGTGGTGCAGGACGCGCAGGCCGGCGAGCTCGGCCAGGGCGGCGAGCAGCAGGTCTGGGATCACGGCGGCGCGGTGCTGGCCGCGCTCGCCGAGCCGTGCTTGCACCTCGACGGCACGGTCCTCGGCGCGTGGGGTGAGGTACTCGACAGGCATCACGTCGAGCAGTGCACGGTCTGAGCCTGAGCGCAGGTCGACCGCTGCGCGGGTCCGAGAAGCCGGCTTCGAGCAGCGTGACCACCGCCACGCGCACCAAGCCTCGCTCGATCCGCTCTGTCCAGGCGAGCGTGTCGGGGCAGCGCGAGGCGAACGAGCGCGGACTTGTCGATCAGCCAGGGACCGTCCTGCTCGGCGCTCAGCGCCATGCGCGCACCATCACGGACGGGTCTGCCAGGTCGGCATGGGCGTCGGCGAAGCGGTGCAGGTCGCTGAGCGTGAGCTTCCTCGAGCCGGCTTCCTGGCGCAGGCGCTTGGCGGATGTATTCCGAGCGGGAGATCCCGAGTGCGCGAGCGCGGGCGTCGAGATGGCGCAGGTCGACCTCGGAAAGGTCGCGAGTGAGCTGATCCGCGTGGAGGCGGTGTGTACAGCAAGACGTCTCGGCGGCGAAGGCATCCTGCGGCGCGCGGCTGCGGTCCTCGACCGGCTCAGCCTGGTCCCGCTGTCCCCAGAGATCATCGAGCTCGCCACGGGCGCCCACACCCGACCGGCTACGGGCAATGGACGCGATTTACCTGGCTACGGCCCTCACGATGCGATGACCTCGGGGTCCTATTTGTCTACGACGACGATCTACACGCCGCCGCGCAAGCCCACCATCTCAACCCGCTCGCACTGCAGTGAGCCCGTCCGGTTGAGCCGGGCCAAGCTCCGAGCCGATGCGCTGTCCGATTTCCTGGACACATGGGAGCCCAACATGGTCCGCTCACCGTCGACGAGCTGGCGACCGCATCGTGACCAGCGACGCCGACGACATCCGCCCGCTGGTCGCCGCATCGCAGCGGTCGATTCTCGTCGTCTCCTATTGAGTCCCTGGAGCTGGCGGCCGTAGAGTCCTGGAGATGGACGCCTTCACCCATGCTCCCGTACGCCAGGTTCTGTCAGGTGCCGCGGCCAAGTTCGCGTACCTGTTCGGGTCGCGGGCATCGGGCACAGCGCAGGCGGACAGCGACGCCGACGTCGCCATCATGCCCTCCGGCGAGCTCGGGCTGCTGGAGCGGGCGCGGCTGGAGAGCCGTATCGCGCATGCACTCGGTGTTGTCGATGTTGACCTCGTGTTGCTCGATCGCGCGACGCTCGAGCTTCGTGGCCACGTCGTTCAGACCGGTCGGTTGATCTACTCCGCCGACGAGCCGGCGCGGGTCGCGTTCGAGGTCCGCACCCGATCTGAGTACCTCGACTTCCTCCCCGCGCTGCGGACGCTGGAGCGAGCCTATCTGTCGCGGGTCGCACGCTGCGGGCTGTGACGGCCGTGCGGATCGCGCACTCGTGGACCGTGATGGTTAACCGGACGGATCGCGCACTGCGGACCGTGGTGGTCAACCGGACCGTACGCCACAGACCGTGATGGTCAACCCGGGGCGCGTCCGCCGGCTGCTTCAGACGCTGTCCGGATACCGCAGCCGGCTGGCGCCGCTGTCGGATCTCCCGCCTCCGGACTACAAGGACGATGCCGCGTTTGCGGCGCGGTATCTCGTGCAGGCGTGCGCGCAGGCGTGCATCGACCTCGCCAACCACGTGATCGCGTCCTCGGGCTGGCGCACGCCAGCTGACTTTCGTGACGCATTCACGGTGCTCGAAGAGCACGGCGTGATCGACGCCCAGCTCGCCGAGCGCATGCGGGCGCTTGCAGGCCTGCGCAACCGGCTGGTGCACATTTACGAGGAGGTCGACGACCGCATCGTCCACGAGTCGCTGCGCGAGGGACTCGAGGACCTGAGCTCGTACGCCCAGGCGATCGCAAGGCTGCTGGATGCGGGCTGATCAGAGCGGGCGTCCATCGACTTTATCTAGGCCGACAAGCTCGAGGCCGACCTGGAGGAGGCTCGTGGGCGTCCCAGCGGTTGAACGGGCTGTGGGCCAGGCTGATGCACGTTTGAGCGGCCGCCCCGTAAGGAGTTGCCGGTACCCGGAAGCGAATCCTCCGCTCGGCACCACTTGGATAGCACTTGTGCTATCTTTGAGTCCATGAACACTGTCGGACTACGAGAGCTGCGCCAGCAAGCCTCAGAGCTGGTACGGCGAGTCGAGGCGGGCGAGGAAATCACAATCACCGTGGCTGGCCGACCCAGCGCCCGCTTGGTGGCCGCGGGGGCTCAGACCTGGCGCAGCTACGCGGACGTGGCCGAGGTGTTCGGTGGACCCCTCGACAGAGACTGGGAGACTGACCGCGATCGGGTCGCTCAGGCGCTGCGCCACCCGTGGCCGGCCGCGTGAAGGCACTGCTCGACACCAGCGTGCTCATCTCCACAAACGTGCCTCCGTTAGCCGGAGAGCTGGCTATCAGCGCAGTCACACTGGCCGAGTTGCATTTCGGTGTCCTCGTCGCTCGTGCCCACGCCGTTCGTGCCGAGCGGCTGCGGCGACTGAGCACGCTGCGGCGGAAGTTCGACCCTCTGCCGGTCGACGACGCGGTGGCCACCAGCTATGGGCATCTGGCTGCCGCCGTGGTGGCCGCGGGCCGTCAACCCCGCGCTCGTGCAATGGACTTGTTGATTGCCGCCACGGCTCACGCCCACTCGGCCAGGCTCTACACGCGCAATGCCAGCGACCTTGCAGGACTCGAAGGATTGGTTGACGTCGTTTCGGTTTGACCGACGGGCGGACCAGAGACTCGCTGCACAGACGTTCACCCCAGTCCGTTCCTTCGCACAGCCACCCCAGCTTCAGCCACTCCCGAAACCCGGGCCATCGGACGTGACGCCGGGGGGAGTATTCCAGGGCACCCGTAACTGCGGAGCCTCGCGACCGACGAGCAGGCATGGTCGAGTTGGCGACCGGATGACCCCGATCCCCTGGCCGCTGAGCACCCAGTCGGCAGAGCCGGGGTTGCGCCGTCGGCGCGAATGCTCGGCCAGCACGAGCTCGGCGACCTGGATGGCGCTGATGCCGCGCACGCTCGCCTGGTCGTCGGCGTGCGTGGCGAAGTCGACGCAGCTCGGGCACTCGGGCCTTTCACGCCGCGAGCATCACACGTTCGCCGCGCCCCCGCGATCAAGTGCAGCATGCGCAGCGCCTCGCCGGTGCTCGACTCCGACGTGCTGATCGACTACCTGCGGGGCGCCGGCCCCGGCCGGGAACTAGTCGCCACGCTGCCCGACCGGCTGGCATTTCGCGTCACCGCTGCCGGCCGGTGCTCCCGCCTACTTCAGCTCGACGCTCCCGCCGGCCTCCTCCAGGTCGGCCTTGAGCTTGTCGGCCTCCGCCTTGTCGACCCCCTCCTTGACCGGCTTGGGCGCTTCGTCGACGAGCGCCTTGGCCTCCTTGAGGCCGAGGCCAGTGGCTGCGCGGACCACCTTGATGACCTGGATCTTCTTCTCGCCCGGGCCGGTGAGGATGACGTCGAACGCAGTCTGCTCCTCGACCTCCGCGCCAGCACCATCGCCCCCGCCGGCACCCGCCGGGGCTGCCGCGGCGACGGCCGTTGCCGAGACACCAAACGCCTCCTCGAGCGCCTTGATCCGCTCCGAGAGCTCCAATACGGAGATCGCCTTCAGCTCGTCGATCCACTCTTCCGTGGTACTCATGCTTGTTCCTCCTGTGCATCGGGCGCATCCGATTCCGGGGCGTCCTGTTCGGTTTCTTCTGGCTGATTTGGTTCTTCTGAGGGTTGGGTCGCCTCTGGCTCCGCGGCCGCCTCTGGCTCCGCGGCCGCCTCTGGCTCCACGGGCGCCTCGGGCGCCGGCGGCTCGCCGGTGACCAGCCCCTGGTCGGCGATCGCCTGCAACTGGATCGCCAAGCCGGCGATCAGTGCGTTCAAGCCGCGGAGCAGGCCGGTCAGCGGCGCCGCGATCGTCCCCACGAGCTGTGCGCTGAGCACGTCGCGCGCAGGAAGGCGCGCGATCATCCCGACATCCTCGGCGCTGAGCGTGGTGCCATTCATCAGCCCGCCCTTGAAGGCGAGGATCCGCAGCCTGCGCCCCGCGTCGCCGAGCGCCTTGGCCGCGAGCGCCGCATCGCCGTGGACGAGCGTGAGCGCCGTGGGGCCCTCCAGCAGCGGCTTCAGCGCGGGCGCGCCGGCCTGATCGGCGGCTCGCTCGGAAAGCGAGTTCTTGACGATCCGAAAGCGCGCGTCGGCGCCGCGGAGCGCTTCGCGTAAGTCCGCCGCATCGGAGACCGACAGGCCGCGGTAGTCGACGGCAAAGATCGTGCCGGCTGCGCGGATCTGATCCGCGATCTCGTCTACGACTGCTGCTTTCTGGTCTCGGTTCATGGTCCTCTCGGGTCCTCTAAAAAAGACGCCCGCGAGCTTCGCGGGCGTCGAGTCTCGAGCCGGTCAGGCTCGCATCGAGGCTCCGCCTGCTCCGGGCTTGCGCACTCACACAGTCTGCGTTCACGCAACCTGTATTCACGCGGCCGGAGGTCTTGGGCATCGTCTCCTGGAAAATGTGTGAAGCTCAGTCTACGCGGCCGCTTGCTCCTCGACGATCTCCCGCTTGTAAGCCGGGTCCACCTTGATGCCCGGCCCCATCGTTGTCGCAAACGTGACCGAGCGGATGTAGCGGCCCTTGGCGGCGGAGGGCTTCGCGCGGAGCAGCTCGTCCATCACCGCACCATAGTTGTCGAGCAGGCGGCGATCCTCGAAGTCACGCTTGCCGATCACCAGGTGCACGATCGCCGTGCGGTCCGTTCGGTACTCGACCTTGCCGGCCTTCGACTCCTCGACGGCTCGGGCGACGTCCATGGTGACGGTCCCGACCTTGGGGTTGGGCATCTTCCCGGATGGCCCCAGGATGCGCCCCAAGCGCCCCACCACGGGCATCAGGTCTGGCGTCGCGATCACGACGTCGAACTCGTCGAAGCCATTCTGGATCTGCTCTGCAAGATCCGCCGCTCCCACCACGTCCGCGCCGGCCGCCTCTGCCTCGCGCGCCTTCTGGCCCTGAGCGAAGACGGCGATCGTCACGTTCTTGCCCAGCCCATGCGGGAGCGCGATCGTCCCGCGGAGCTGCTCGTCGGCGTGACGCACATTCAGCCCTGTGCGAACGTGGACCTCGACCGACTCGTTGAACTTTGGCCGCCCCAGTTGCTTGATCACCGCGATCGCGTCCGCAGGTGTGTACTCGCGCTCGCGATCGATGCTCTTCTTGGCGTCGTTATATGCCTTGCCGTGCCTTGCCATTCAGACCACGTCCACTCCCATCGACCGCGCCGTGCCCGCGATGATCTTCGCGGCGGCTTCGATGTCATTCGCGTTGAGATCCTTCATCTTCGTCTGGGCGATCGCCTGGAGCTGATCCTGGGTGATCTTGGCGACCTTCTCGCGGTGAGGCTCCGCCGAGCCCTTCTCGAAGGACAGCGCCTGCTTGATCAGCACCGCGGCGGGTGGGCTCTTGGTCACGAACGTGAACGAGCGATCCTCGTAGACGGTGATCACGACCGGGATCACGGTCCCGGCGTCGGACTGCGTCTGGGCGTTGAACGCCTTGACGAACTCCATGATGTTGACTCCGTGCTGACCGAGCGCCGGGCCGACGGGCGGCGCGGGGCTGGCCTGTCCGCCGACGGCTTGGAGCTTGATCTGGGTGAGGACCTTCTTTGCCATTTCAGTACCTAGCTAAGCACATAACGGGGCCGCGAGCGCGGCCCTCTAGATCTTCTTGACCTGATCGAAGCCGACCTCGACGGGGGTCTCGCGACCGAAGATCGAGACGAGCACCTTCAGCCGCTGCGCGTCTTCGTTGACCTCGGAGATCTCGCCGGAGAAGTCAGACAGCGGGCCCGAGATCACCTTCACCGACTGGCCGATCGAGAACTGCGCTCGGTTGGACGAGCGAACCGCAGCCTCCTGGTGAAGGAGCCGATCGACCTCGACTTGGGTGAGGGGGACTGGCTCGTTGGAAGCGCCGACGAAGCCGGTGACGCCGGGAGTGCCCTTCACCAGCGACCACGAATCCTCGTTGAGATCCATGTTTACCAGCACGTAACCGGGCATCGTCCGCTTCTCGACCGTGACCTTCTGGTTGTCCTTCATCTCCGAGACGGACTCGGTAGGGACCACGATCTGCCGGACGGCACGGTTCTGGCTCAGCGACACCACTCGATGCTCGAGGTTGTGCTTGACCTTGTTCTCGTGACCGGAGTATGTGTTGACGACGTACCAGCGAAACATGACTCTCTTCTTATCCTCTGTGCTTCGCGCTCACTGCAGGATGAAATTGACAACCTTCGCGGCGATCGCGTCGGCCACACCGAGGAAGACGCCGGCCACGATCACGAACCCGATCACCACCCCCGTGGCCTGCATCACCTGCCGACGATCGGGCCACTGTACCCGTTGCAGCTCGCGCCAGCTTCCCTGAACGAAGTTGACCAGACGGTTGCCCGCCCGAGCACGCCCCTCGGGAAGCGCCCGACCGGGCAGGGCGAGCTCTCCCCCGTCGCCAGGCGGCGAATCCCCTCCCCCGTTCTCAGAGTCACTGCGCGCCGGACCGCCACCGCGGCCACCGCCTCCGGGCTCGAGCCCCGGCTCCAGCTCGGCGTCGTCGTCGTACTCGAAGCTCGACTCGAGACCCGACTCCGCATCGGCTGCCTGCGCCCCAGCCGTCCATCCGCGCGCGCCCAAGATCGGATCCGGCGCGTCATCCGAAAGCCGCGGGCGCTCGATCGGCTCAGCCGCGTCAGCCGGAAGCTCCGGGCGCCCGATCGCCATCTGCGCCTGCGCCAGCTCGACGTCAGGGGTGGCGTGCTCGATCGGATCGGGGGCCTCGTTCGGAAGCTCGGAGGGCGAGGCCGGCGCGTCCTCCGCGCGCTCCCGGCCGGTGGCCATCGCGTCCTCCGGGCGCTCCCGGCGTGCTGATGGCGCATCCTCCGCGCGCTCCCGGCGGGCGGTCGCGACGCCGGGCCGGGCAGCCGAGGACTCCGCCGGGCGAGCGCTCCGGCGTTCCTTGGCACGTTTTCGGTTGCGAGCCACGGGTGCTCCGGTCAGCTCAGCGCGTCTCGCGGTGTGCGGTATGGCGCTTACACCAGCGGCAATACTTGCGCAACTGGAGGCGCTCCGGATTGTTTCGCTTGCTCTTGTTGGTCTGGTAGTTCCGGCGCTTACACTCTTCGCAGGCGAGAGTGGCGGCGATCCGGATGTCTCCACGGGCCATCTACGCGCTCCCGGACGGGGTGATCAGGATCCGGCTACCGGGCCGCAGGCGCGTCAGCGAACGCCGCCCGGCGCCGAGCGCTAGTTTAGCGCCCCGGGAGCCAGACCGGTAGCGGTCACGCGTATCGGCGAGGGGGCGAGGACGCCGCGGCGTTGCGCCTACGCGTAGCCGGCGTGCTTCGAGACCCGCCAGCCGGGAACAATGCCGTGCATGCTGCGCCTGGTCGGCCTCGTAATCTCGATCGGACTCGCGGATTCGCTGAACCCGACCACGATTGCCCCGGCGCTCTACATCGCGGCGGGCGAGGGCGCCCGCCGCCGGGTGGCGCAATTCACCGCGGCCGTGTTCGCCGTCTACTTCGCGGGCGGGGCCTTTATCGCTCTCGGTCCGGGGCAACTTCTGCTCTCGCTGCTCCCACACCCGGGCCGCGAGCTTCGCTACATCGCCGAGCTCGTCGCGGGGGTGCTGCTGCTATCGGGGGCCGCTCTGCTGTGGCGCAGTCGCGAACGCTTGTCAAACCGCGAGCTGCCGATGGTCAAGGCGGAGGGAAAGTCGAGTGCGGTCCTCGGCGCGACGATCACGGCAGTCGAGCTCCCGACCGCCTTTCCGTACTTCGGGGCGATCTTCGCGATCGTCGGCTCCGGGCTCGGCCCACTGCGCCAGCTCGTGCTGCTCGTGCTGTTCAACCTGTTCTTCGTGGCGCCACTGCTCGCGATCGTGGCCACGCTCACGTTCGCGGGCCCTCGTGCCGAGCGGATGCTCGCCCGCGGGCGCGACTTCTTTCAGCGGCGCTGGCCGATCGTGATCGCGGTGCTGGTGCTGATCGCGGGCTTGCTCGCGTTCCTGTTCGGGGCCACAGGGCTGGCCTCCAGCGGTCACGGCCACTTCGGGCGCTTCGCCCGCCATGTGAGGAAGCTGCTGCCACATCCCTGAGCCAGAGAGACGGTGCGCAGTCCGCCGCCCCGTAGAATCTCCCAATGGGTAAGCTCGAGCTAGGCGACCCCGCACCGGACTTCACCCTTCAGGGCACGGAGGGGACCTTCACGCTGAGCGAGCACCGGGGCGAGCGCGTCATACTGCTCTTCTACCCGGGGGACGACACGACGGTCTGTACGAAGCAGTTCTGCGCTTACCGCGACGCACCGGATCAGATCGGCGAGCTCGACGCGACGCTCGCCGGGATCTCGACCCAGGATAGGACCTCCAAAGATGCCTTCAAGGCGAAGCACGGGTTGAGCACTCAGTTACTGGCCGACCCGGACGCCAAGGTCTCCACTGCCTACGGGGTCTATGCCAAGCGCTTGCACGTCGCCAAGCGCACGGTCTTCATCGTCGACGAGCAGGGTAAGATCGCGCACCGGCACGCGAACTTCCTCTCGCTGTCCTTCGACGACCTCGACACCCTGAGGGCCGCCCTCGCGAAGCTGCCCACGATCGGCGCGGGCCCGAACCGGGATAATCACTAGCTGTGGCCATCACACATGCGCAGATCTCTGCTCCGCCTGAACGGATTTTCGCCGTCCTGGCCGATCCTTACAGTTACGGCGATTGGGTTGTGGGCTCGGACGTTATTCGCGACGCCGACGTGAACTGGCCGGCAATCGGCGCTCGCTTTCATCATCGGGTCGGGTTCTTGTGGCTGAAGGTCAACGACCACACCGAGGTGATCGATGTCGAGCCGCCTCTCAGGCTGGTGATGCACGCGCGGGCACGGCCCGTGGGCACGGCTCAGGTCACGATGCTCCTGACCGCGCACACCCGTGGCACCTACGTGACGATGATCGAGGCGGCGGGTGATCGCCTCTCGCGCGTGGGTATGAATCGGTTGACCGATCCGCTCGTGCGCCTGCGGAACATCAAGGCGCTGCGGCGTCTGAAGCGCATCGCCGAAACCGGCGTCGTGGAGCCCTGACGACGGTTACGCGCGCCACGGACGCAGACGGCGGTCGGCGAGCAGCGCACGCGCTGCCGACCGGCCGCCCATCCCGTGCACCGAGCCGCCGGGATGCACAGAGGCTCCGGACATGTAGAGGCCGGGCAGCGGGGTGCGGTGGCGACACAGCTCGGGGGCGGGGCGGAAGATCAGTTGCTGGTCGAGCTCATAGGACCCTCCTCCTAGGTCGCCGCCGACGAGGCTCGGATTCTCGGCCTCGGTTTGCATCGGGCTTCGAATCGCTCGCGCCAGCACGGTGTCACAGAAGCCTGGGGCAAAGCGCTCGAGCTGCGCTTCGACTCGCGCCGCGACGTCTTCGTCGGAGCAGTCATAGCGGGCCGGTACGTGCGCGTAGCAGTACAGGGTGTGGTTGCCGTCGGGCGCTCGGGACGTGTCATACAGCGTGTGCTGCCCGACCACCACCGCCGGGCGCTCCGGCACCTCGCCGCGCTCTCCGGCCTGCGCCGCAGCCGCGAGGTCCTGGAGCTCGCCGCCCACATGCACGACCTCGGCCTCGCGGGCCTCTCGGGCGTTCCACGGGACCGGCCTGCGCAAGGCGTAGTCGAGCTTGAACGCCCCGGTGGCGTAGCGCCAGATGCGTAGCCGGCGCATCAGGCGGTTTGGCAAAGCCTCATCGGGAAGCATGGCCGCCAGCGGTTGAGCACTGATCGTGCTCACCACATCGCGCGCGGGCAGCTCCTCTCCGCCGACCAGCGCGACGCCGCTCACGCGACCACCGCTGAGGAGAATCCGCTCCACGTGTGCCTCGCAGCGCACGTCGACGCCCTCCCGCGCCGCGATCGCCAGCAACGCGTCGGCAATCCGCCCTTGACCACCGGCGGGGAACGGCCAGCCGTGCGAGTGGGCGATGAGCTGCAGGAGAAAGCCGAACGCTCCGCTGCCCGCGGTGGAGGGCGCCAACCCAGAATGCTGCGCCGAGCCAGACAACCACGCCGTGGGACGAATCGCGCCGTCGAAGACGTCGAGCCCGAACGCCTCAACCGAGCCCGCCATGCGCCGAGCCAGCTCCAGCCCGTCTCGACGCAGGGCCACGGCGAGCGCAAGCGGCGGGCCCACCGGCGGCAACGGACTAAAGATCGTCTCGACCACTCGCTGGGCGAGCGGGCGGTACTGCTCGATCAGCTCGCGCCACAAAGCTCCTGCCCCCGCGTGCGTCGCATCCAGCGAAGCCGCGGTGGCCTCGAGGTCGTGGTGCAAGGCGATCGCGGTGCCGTCCTCGAATGGGTGGGCCATGATCGCATCGGGGGCAACCCAGCGCACCCCCTCGGCCTCGAGCCCGAGCTCGCGCATCGCCGGCGATGCGACCGTCATCGGGTTGAAGCCCGCACAGTGGTCGTGAATGAAGCCAGGCAACGTAGCCTCGACGCTCGAAGATGCGCCTCCCGCGCGGGGTGAGTGCTCGAGTACCGTGACCTCGAGCCCTGCGCGGGCGAGGTGGATCGCGCAAACCAAGCCGTTGGAGCCTGCGCCGATGACCACGACACGCTTGTCGCGCGTCACGCGGTGACGTCCCGCTGCTCGGCCGAGCCGGCGGCCCATCCGGAGAGAGCGACCACGACCAGTGCACGGGCCTGCAGTAAGCAAACGGACATCGAGTACATCCTACCCCACGGGCGCTGCGCCGAAGTAGAGTTGGCGCCGAGCGTCAGACGGTCTTACAAGGCAACTTCGATGGGAGCCATGTACGATTCGCTGTCACCCCCGAGTGCAAGGAGCCGGTAACACTTTGATCGATCGCATTCGTCACGACATCCAGGATCGCCTAGAGCAGTTGGTGAGCGAGGCTGACAAGCTCCGCCGCGCCCTCACCGCGCTTGACCCGCGCAGCAGCCGGACCAGTCCTGCGGCGTCGCGATCCACACCACGACCGGCAACAACTGCAAGGACTGCGTCGAGCCCCCGCGGGCGCAGCACTCGTGCGGGGAGGGCAGCAAGCGCTCGCACCGCGCCGGGGGCGACCAAGCAAGGCGTGCTCCGTGCGCTTGGCGACGGAAGGGCGATGACCGCCGGAGAAGTTGCCGCCGCGACGGGGCTCGGCCGGGGTACGGTTTCGACGACGCTCTCCAAGCTCGCAAAGTCCGGCGAGGTGCAAAAGGCACAGCGCGGTTACCAGTTGCCCACTTCCAGCGCCAACTCCGGTTCGGCAAGCGAGTAGAGCCAAGCTGAGCGCCGGCACCCGCTGGTGCCGGCGCCGATGCGATGCGGGCTCTCAGATGCCCCGCACTGTTACGCGCGCCGCCCTGGCCGTCGAGAACTGGCTCGCAGGCTGACGGTGCGCTAGGGCCCACCCGCCCCCACTCATCCCGGTGTTCGCCGCCGCCGCGCTCCACGCTCAATGGCCGGGGGAGAAGCAAGGGCGATCCCTCGGCTGCACATACCTTCAGCCACCGAGCACAAGAATCACTGCTCCGAGCCCGGACGCTGCGGCGAGACGGCCGTCGAGCGTCAGCAGGGGCATGTCCAGCCGCTCGGCCAAGGCAACGTAGAGAGCGTCGTAGAAGGTGACGGTCGCTCGCAGGGCCCATGCCCGCGCCAGCAGTCCGCGGTGACCGGCGCGTCTCAGCGGCAGGTCGGCCAGCGCCGTGAGCGCCGCGCCCGCGATGGAGGGTCGCAGCTCCCCGATCAGGACCGCCCGCCGGAGTACGTGTCCGACTTCGGCATCCACCAAGTGCGGTGCCCACAGCCCCTCGTTGTGATTCAGCAGATGGTCGCGCACCTGGTTGGCGTACTCGCCGCCCGCCAGGTAATCGACGAGCACAGACGCGTCGAAGACCGGCACGAGCTCAATGCTCGCGCACCGTGCGCAGGGTCTCCACGATCGTCTCCGTGCGCAGCCCCGATCTTCCACGAGCGCCGATGCGCGCGTCGATCTCCGGGAGAGACGGTCCGGCCGCTGATTGCTCGAGATCGTGCTTGACGTAATCCGAGAGGGACATTCCCGCTGCTGCCGCGCGCACCTTGAGAATCTTGTGCACCTCGTCAGGAACGTTACGAACCTGGATCATCTTTGACATGCGTTACACCATAACACATGCGATGTACACTGATCGCAACGGATTACGGGCTTGATTACCCCTACCCGGTGACCGCCGTTGCCAAATGAGGAGCGCTGTTGGGCACCAGCAGGCCGGCGGCAAGCGCCTGGGACACGCGACGAGATCATCACGCACGGTAACCGGCCGTCGCGGTGGTCGCGTGGTCAAAGGCGGCGGGATGTTGAGCTGGCGCGGGGACGGCGCACTGAGATCCTCCGCGACCCACGTCCGACCTAAGATCTCGGCTGGGTGCCCACCGGAAATGCTCTTGCAGCCGTGGCGCCGCGCCTGCGCTGCCCGTATTGCCATGCATCGCTGATCCACGCTGGTCGCGCGCTGCGGTGCGCTCAGGGCCACAGTTACGATATCGCCCGCGACGGCCACGTCTCGCTGCCGGCGCCGCGGCGCCGGCAGCACGGCGGTGACTCCGCGGAGATGGTCGCTGCACGGGAGGCCTTCCTGGGCGCTGGGCACTACGCGCCAATCGCACAAGCGATCGCCGCCGCCGCCCGGGACGCCGTAGAGGTAAGCGGTGGCCAACCAGGGTGCGCCCTCGACATCGGCGCTGGCACCGGCTATTACCTGGCCGGCCTACTGAAAGAGCTGCAGGGCTGGCGAGGGCTGGCACTCGATGCCTCACGGCCAGCACTGCGCCGCGCCGCGCGCGCGGATCCCCGGATCGCCGCGGTGGCGTGCGATCTGTGGCAGCCGTTGCCGCTCCGCGATGGCGCCGCCGAGCTGGTGCTCAACGCGTTCGCTCCGCGCAACGGCCTCGAGCTCACGCGAGCCTCCTCGCGCAGCGGGGCGCTGATCGTCGTAACGCCCACCTCGCGCCACCTCCAAGAGCTGGTGGCCACGCTCGCAATGCTCAGCGTCGATGCCGACAAGCAAGCCCGGCTGCATGCCAAGCTCTCACCCGCCCTGACATCGATCGGCCGCCGTCAGGTCGAGTTCGAGCTGGCACTCGACCATCAGGACATTCGGGCCTTGATCGCGATGGGCCCGAGCGCCCACCACCTCAGCTCAGATGAGATCGAGTGCCGTCTTTCGCCGCTGCCCGACGAGCTTCTGGTAAGCGCGTCGGTGATCGTCGAGACATTCCGTCACGCGTAGCGCCCGCGGAACCCGCACCCAGGTTGCAGGCGTGAGCCTGGGGCCCGACGAGCGCGGTCGCCAGGTAAGGTGCTGCACCTCGCTGAGGCGCGGTCCGAGGGCCTCCAGGGTCCACCGTTCGGTTGATCCACGGTTCAGCCGTTTCACGCGAGTGATGTAGCCGGCCCGACGATGTGCACCCTGCCAACCTGAGCGAGCTCGGTGCGGTCATCGACGCCCGCGGCTCCGTGGAGGAGGTCGTTGCGGGCGCTCAATCTCGAATCGCGGCGGGAACCGCACGGCTGAGCCTCGGCGCCCCCTGAGGAGGACAGGATCGGGGCGCTGGCGGCGTCTATTGCGCTAGGCCCAGAGTCGGGGTTGCAGCTCGGCGTGCGTCACGTGCTGCGCTGTGCCAATCGGTATTGCATGGCTCACAACTCGACACTCACGGTCCCAAGAAGACCGACTGTCGCGTGGAGCGCGGATAGCGACACGCACACGACACTCGCCTCCCCGCTGCCTTTGAGTGTCGAGCTATGACGTGAGCGCAACCGCTCTCTCCTGCGTGCCTGACAGCGCGAAAACTGAGACAGGGTCCAGCCGCAACAACATCCGTGAGGAGCTGCGGATCGCCGAGGCAGGGGAGCGTCCGAGTGAGGCTCGGTCACGGCGATTGGAGCTGCGGCGACCAATCGACGCGGGATCGAGGTGGTCCGCGCCGCCAAGGAGCAGGCGATCGAAGCCAAAGAGCTCGAGCGCGCCGCCAGGAGCGCGAGCTCTGCGACCGGGCTCGCGCCGGAACGACGGTGCAGCCCGAGGCGCTGCGCGAAGTCCGTCGCCGGCTTCTCGGGCAGCTCGGACTCGCGCAGGACACCTGAGCCCATCGCCGGCGTCCGGGCCGCTGGCGCGACTTGTCCATCTGATCGCCATTCGAGAGGGCATTTTTTTCCTATGGCGCTGGCGCGAACCGGTAGCATCGCGCGCCCCGTGAACGCGTTGGGTTCCTTTGCCGAGGTTGCCCGCAGGGACGGGCGCGCGGCGCTGGTGACCGCGGTCAGCGGGCGGCACGCCGGCCGGCGGCTGCTGGTGAGAGCCGATGGCTCGCAGGAGGAGACGCTTGGAGACCTGGAGCTCGACGCGCGGGCGCTGCGTGCGGCGAAGGAGCTGATCTGGGCCGAGCGCTCGGAGCTGCGCGGCGAGCTGTTCATCGATGTCGCCGCTCCCGCCCCGCGCGTACTGATCTTCGGTGCAGTCACCTATGCCAATCACCTCGCTCACCTCGCGCGCGTGACCGGCTGGCGACCGTATGTGATCGACCCGCGGGCGAGGTTCGCGACCCGCGAGAGGCTACCTGACGCGATCGAGGTCATCGTGGCGTGGCCCGGCGACGCGCTGGAGCGCCTCGGCGGAATCGACCGCGCCACCTACCTCGCCGTCCTCTCCAACGATCCGAAGATCGACGACGAGGTCCTGCGGCTGGCGCTGGGCGCGCAGCCCGCCTACATCGGCGCGATGGGGTCCCGCCACGCCCAGGCCCAGCGCCGCGAGCGACTGCTCGCGGCCGGCTTCAGGGAGGCCGACCTCGCACGAATCAGCGCTCCGGTCGGCCTGGACCTCGGCGCGCTCAGCGCGCCGGAGACCGCGCTCGCGATCATGGCCGAGCTCGTCGCCGTCCGCTACGGGCGCGGGGGCGGGCGCCTCTCTCCTGGCTGGCGACGCGAAGCCGATCGGCCGATCTCCGCGCCGCCACCTCCATGCGCAGAGCTGGACGCGAACAGGCCGGCGGCGCTGGACACGAACGGGTCGGCGGCGCTGGACACCAACCGGTCGGCGGCGCTGGACACCAACGGGTCGGCGGCGCTGGACACGAACGGGTCGGCGGAGTATTGTCGCCGCCCTGAACGGGCACCTGCCAGCTTGGCGGTGCCGTCGCAGTGTGCCGGCGCAGGAAGGGAGAAGAGCCAGATGGCCAGAAGGACAGATCGCCGGGCTTCAGGGCGGCACGGTGACGCGTGCTGAGCGTGGCTTCGGTGCTCTGGGTGGTGGGGATCGCGATCGGCGTGGGGCTGATTCTCGTTGCCGCGGTGATCGTGATCGCGATTGTCCTGCTGGCTGTAAGGATCGCCAAGCAGGCCAGCAGTGCCGAGCAGGCGGTCGAGGCGGTGCGTCAGCAGACGGCCGAGCTTGGTGGCGTCGCGCGCATCAACGACTCGGGCGTAAGGATCCTCCACGCCGCCCGGTCGCTTCGAAAGGTGGCGGTCGGAAAATGACGGTTTCGCTGGCAGCGCTCAGCGGACACGCCTACTGGGTGCTTGCGCTGAGCATCGCATTCGGCGCGGCGGTGATCGTCACGATTCTGCTCACGGTGCTGGTGAAGAACCTCGGGAGCATCGAGAGCTCGGTCGACGGCCTGCTGGAGATCGCGGGTAACCTCGCGTCCAACACCCAGAACATCCCGCAGCTCGCGGCGACGGCGCCGGTGCTGGCCCAGATCGTGGATGAGGCAGTAGTCCAGGACGGCTACATGAACGCCCTCACCGACGGGTTCGGATTCGGAGACGCATGAGCAACACCGACGTACTCATCATCTCAAGCGTCGTGCTGGCGGTGGCCGTCATCCTCGTGCTCGCCGTCGCGCTGATCGAGGTTCGCAGGCGCCTGACGAGGATCTCGAAGGGACTCACGACGCTGAACTCCGCATTGCAGGGCGTCGAGTCCCAGCACCTGCGCCCGCTCGAGGGCGCCGTCAAGGCGATCAACGCTCAGTTCGACGTCATCCTCGGTGCGCTGCCCGGGATCGCCCGTAAGGCCGCGATCGTGGCCGAGAGGAGGCCACAATGACCCTCTGGTGGATCGGAGACGGCGTCCTGCTGGTCATCGTCTTCCCAGTCGTGGTGTACCTGCTCCGCGGAGTGCTGGGCGCCACCAAGACCATCGTCCCGACCGTACGGGAAACCGCAAAGGTGGCGGCCGCGGCGTCCAGGGATCTCGACGCCGGTCCGCTTCTGCTGACCACAGAGGGCCAGGCGAGCAAGACTGTCGCCGGAGTCGCGGATTACGGCGGCTCCCTCGACGTGATCCTCGACGATGCCGGGTAGGAGGGCTCGATGACACCGGTGCTTGGAGTCATAGCCGCTGGCATAGTGATGGTCGTCACGGTCGCGCTAATCGTTCTCGCGCTCGTCTTCTATCTCGTCTCGGTGATCGTGGCGCTGCGGAAGATCACCGGAGGACTGGATGAAGTGATCGAGAACGTAGGGGAGATCGTCTCCAAGACCCTGCCCGTGAACGGCGTCGTGACGAGCATCAACAAGCAGCTCGACACGGGCGTCGATCTGCTCGAGGGCCTGCTCGTGAAGAAAGCAGGGATGGAAGACGCGCTCGGGCTCGTCGACGGGCTCTACCCGGGGGCGGCCGGCGCTGGATTCAGGATGTTCCCCCAGAGCGCCAGCACCCGGGCGCCGCGCATCGGCGAGGTGTACACGAAGGGCACGCTCACGCTGGCGCGCCTCGGCCGCGAGGCGCCGATCGCCGCCGCCAACCCGGCCGGCCCGGTGCTGCGCAACGCGCAGGCAGGCAGCAGCGCCGCGGGGACTCTCTACCCGGGAGGCCGTGCGCTGGGGGCGAGCTCGCTGCCGAGCTCGCCCGTGATCGGCAGCGGCGCACCCGTCCAGTACGAGCAGCGACAGGACATCGGAGCGCCGCGTCAGCGCCTTCCCGCACGCCCGGTGGTCTCGGTGCCAGCGAGTGGGACTCCCGCACCCTCGGAGCCGGCAGCCCCAGCCGCTTCCGGCTCCCCCGATGCCATCAGGTGGAAGCGCTGAGCACCTGACCGGACCGCCGGGCGGGCGGGCGGACACCAGAGTCAGGCTCGGTCGCCTCAGCCAGACGAGAACGCAGCTCGATGGCACTCCCAGCCGTCTAGAATCGACACGAAAGGAGCACCTGTTGCAGACCCCCGCAGCATTCGAGTACGAACGCGCCAGCAGCGTGGAAGGAGCTATCGCTTCCCTGCAGAGGCTCGGCTCTGAGGCGCGCATCATCGCCGGCGGGCACAGCCTGCTCCCGATGATGAAGCTCCGGCTCGCGCAGCCCGAGCACCTGATCGACATCAACGATCTGGCCGAGCTCTCCTACATTCGCCAGCAGAGCAACGAGATCAGGATTGGGGCGCTCACCCGGCACGTGGACCTTCAGCGCTCCGACCTGCTCGCGAAGCTCCTGCCGCTGTTCCGCGACGCGGAGAACGTGATCGCCGACCCGGTCGTGCGCAACCGCGGCACGATCGGCGGCTCGCTCTGCCAGGCTGACGCGGCCGAAGACCTATCTTCGGTCTGCTCGGCGGTCAAGGCACAGGTAGTGATCCGCGGTACCGGCGAGCGGTTGATCGGGATGGAGGACTTCCACGTCGGGCTCTACATGACAGCGGTAGGGGAAGGCGAGATGCTCACCGAGGTGCGCATTCCGATCCGCCCCGGGGGCACGTCGATGGGGAGTGCGCACGAGAAGGTAGAGCGGCGTGCCGGTGATTGGGCGATCGCCGCCGCCTCGGCGGCGATCTGGATCGATGGCTCTACGATCGCCGGCGCCGGCGTGGCGCTCAGCGCGGTCGGCCCTACGACCGTCCACCTCCGACGGGCTGAGGAATTGCTGCGCGGCAAGGCCCCCTCGGAGGAGCTGTTTGCGCAGGCTGGTGAGATCGCCTCTGAGGATTGCTCCCCGAGCGCGGACGGGCGCGGCCCGATCGACTACAAGCGCCACCTCGCCGGCGTGCTCACCAAACGCGCCCTGCGCCGCGCCACGGCGCGCGCGCTGCACCAGGAGGTCTGACATGCAAGTCTCGATCAACGTCAACGGCAAGCAGCTCTCACGCGACATCGAGCCGCGGCAGCTACTAGTTCACTTCATTCGCGAGACGCCTGGCCTGACGGGCACCCATTGGGGCTGTGACACCTCCAACTGCGGCGCGTGCGTCGTGCAGATGGACGGTAAGCCCGTCAAGTCGTGCACGACCCTGGCGGTAATGTGCGAGGGCCATGAGATCCGTACCGTCGAGTCGCTGGAAGTGGACGGCCGGCTTGACCCGATCCAGATCGGCTTCCACGAGCGACACGCACTCCAGTGCGGGTTCTGCACGCCGGGAATGCTGATGACGGCGCGCGCGCTGCTCGACGAGAACCCCGATCCAACCGAGGCCGAGATCCGGACAGCCATATCAGGCGCCATCTGCCGCTGCACCGGATACAAGAACATCGTCAGCGCGGTTCGGTGGGCGGCCGAGCACGAAAGCGCTACATGGCAATCTGGCCCGGCGAGGTCATCCGGGACGTCGCCGATCCAAGAGGAGGTATGAGCATGGCAATTGTCGAGAACCTTCCCAGCGCCGGCACCGAGCGGCCGATCGGCTTCGGCCGCCTGAAGCGTAAGGAGGACGCGCGCTTCATCCGCGGCCAGGGCACCTACCTGGACGACATCCGCCTGCCGGGGATGGTCCACGGCGCGATGCTCCGCAGCCCCTACGCCCACGCGCGCATCCTCTCGATCGACACCTCCAAGGCACTCGCGCATCCCAACGTCGCTGCGGTCGTGACCGCCAAGGACCTCGAGACGCTTGGATTGGCGTGGATGCCGACGATCTCCTACGACACCCAGGCGGTGCTCGCGGGCGACAAGGTCCGCTTCCAGGGACAGGAGGTGGCGTTCGTGATCGCCACCGACGAGTACTCCGCCAACGATGCGCTGGAGCTGATCGACGTCGATTACGAGCCGCTGCCGGCGATCGTCAACGCCCGCAAGGCGCTCGACCCCGGAGCGCCGCTGATCCGCGACGACAAGGCCGGCCAGCGAGACAACCTCGCGAGCCCCACCTGGGAGGCCGGCGAGAAGGCGGCGACCGACCGCGCGTTCGCGGAGGCCGATGCGGTCGTGACGCGGGACATCATCTATCCGCGCTGTCACCCAGCGCCGCTCGAGACCTGCGGCATGATCGCCGACTTCAACCCCGCCACCGGGCAGCTCGACATCTACAACGGCAACCAGGCGCCCCACGCCCACCGTACCGTCTACGCGCACGTCGCCGGGCTCGCGGAGCACATGATCCGCATCCGCTGCCAGGACATCGGCGGCGGCTTTGGCAACAAGGTCCCGGTCTACCCGGGTTACGTGTGCGCGATCGCGGGGTCAATCGTCGCCGGGGTACCTGTCAAGTGGGTCGAGAACCGCACCGAGAACCTCACCTCCACGGGGTTTGCCCGCGACTACATCATGCACGCCGAGATGTGCTCCAAGGACGGCAAGATCACCGGCCTGCGGGTCGACGCGCTCGCCGACCACGGCGCCTTTGACTCGACCGCGCAACCGACGAAGTTCCCGGCGGGGTTCTTCCACATCGTTTGCGGGTCCTACGACCTGTCGGCAGCGCACGTCAAGGTCAAGGCGGTCTACACCAACAAGGCGCCGGGTGGCGTCGCCTACAGGTGCTCGTTCCGGATCACCGAGGCCGTCTACCTGGTGGAGCGGATGGTCGACGCGCTCGCGCTGGAGACGAAGGTCGACCCGATCGACCTGCGGATGCGCAGTTTCATCGCCCCCGAGCAGTTCCCCTACGAGACGACGACCGGGTGGACCTATGACTCCGGGAACTACGCGCAGACGATGCGCGTGGCGATGGAGATCGCCGGCTACGAGGACCTCCGCCGCGAGCAGGCGGAGAAGCGCGCGCGGGGCGAGATCATGGGCATCGGCGTGTCGTTCTTCACCGAAGGCGTGGGCGCGGGCCCGCGCAAGCACATGGACATCCTCGGGCTGGCGATGAACGACGGCGCCGACCTGCGAGTACACCCGTCGGGCAAGGCCGTGGTCAGCATTAGCTGCCAGACACAGGGGCAGGGGCACGAGACGACGTTTGCGCAGATCGTCGCCGAGGAGCTCGGCATCCCGCCCGAGGACATCGACGTTCGCCACGGCGACACAGACAAGTCCCCGTACGGCCTGGGCACCTACGGCAGCCGCTCGACGCCGGTGTCCGGCGCCGCGGTAGCGGTCGTCTCGCGCAAGGTGCGCGACAAGGCACGCCTGATCGCGGCCACGATGCTCGAGGCCAGGCCCGAGGATCTAGCCTGGGAGAAGGGTCGCTGGTATGTCAAGGGAGACCCCGAGCAGGGCGCGCTGATCGAGGACATCGCGCTGCGGGCCTACAGCGGCGAGCCGATGCCCGCCGGGATGGAAGGCGGGCTCGACGCGCAGGTCATCTACGACCCGCCCAACCTCACCTATCCCTACGGCGCCTATATCGCCGTAGTCGACATCGACCCCGAGACCGCCCACGTCACCGTCCGGCGCTTCATCGCGGTCGATGACTGTGGGGTGCGCATCAACCCGATGGTCGTCGACGGCCAGATCCATGGCGGGCTGGCGGAGGGCATCGGCATCGCGTTGATGGAGCTCATCTCCTTCGACGAGGAGGGCAACTGCCTGAACTCGTCGTTCATGGACTACCTGATCCCGACCGCGCTGGAGTGTCCTGACTTCGAGCTCGGGGAGACGGTCACACCGTGCCCGCACCACCCACTCGGGGCCAAGGGCATCGGCGAGTCGCCCACCGTGGGGTCCCCGCCGGCGATCGTCAACGCGGTCATCGACGCGCTGCACCAGACCCACGGCGTGGACCAGATCGACATGCCCTGCACCCCGGCGCGCGTCTGGGCCGCGATGCAGGGTCGTCCCGAGCCGCCCCAATGATGAGCGCCGCTGTGTCGCGGCGAGCCCACGAGCTCGCCGCACAGGGCACCTTGGGTTCTCACGGTGATCGCAACACCCGCTGAGATCGAGGGACTTCTAGAGCCATCCGCCGTCCGTGGTTGAGTAGCGCGCCGATCGTCGCGAAGCCGAGCCCGAGGGCGAGGCGGTAGCGGC
>JAABUX010003107.1_pt1 | contig 22417 bp, 23 predicted proteins | sample 5561851 | NCBI WGS metagenome assembly JAABUX01 (sample SAMN10711883, study PRJNA513361) | rock metagenome | isolation source: Antarctica rocks | place: Antarctica: Victoria Land, Richard Nunatak red sandstone | collected 2016-01-03 | reverse complement strand
CAGCGTGCGCTGCCCCGGCCGGCCGGCGTCGTCCTAACAGGTTAGAGGCGGGGGCTTTAGCCGTTGAGGAGGCGCACGTCCGAGGCCCGCTTGCCCTTGCCGCGCGGATCGTCCTCGGCCGTGAAGCTGACGCGGTCGCCCTGGTGCAACTCGTCGATGGTCACGCCGACCAGGGCGGAACTGTGGAAAAAGATGTCGTTGTTCTCGTCCTCTGGCCGGATAAAGCCGAAGCCGCGATCGGTGATGGTGCGGATGGTGCCTTCTACCATAGTTATTCTCCGATACGGCGCGTGAGACGGACAAAACCCGGCATAGTGAGAACACGCCGGGCCTCGCGGTAAGCGGACGAGGGCACAGCGCCCCCGATACCGCAACCGTCCCTCAACACCGATGACTGCACTATACCACGAGCGGCCAGCCTGTCGTCCACCCAGGCCATCCGGTATACCTGTTTGCTATGTGCATAACGACGCGCTGCCCCATGCTGTCCACGACACGCCGGGTTGCACCACAACCTATGCCGCGCCCGTCTCGTTACCTATTGGTATATCCGACGCGTGCCCGCTCACGCGCTCTGAATAGCAGCCGTTTCGCTGGCGCCAGGCCCAGTCGTGATAGCGGTCAGCGCGGCGCCAGCGGGCATCGCCGGCGCCAAGGGTATGGGTTCAGGTAGCACGGGGACGAGGCGTAGGGCGGGCGGAGCAGACGCGTCCAGACGATCGGCGAGGCCGCGCAAGAAGGCGTCCACCAGCGTCTCGTCCCACTGCGTGCCCCGCCCCTCGGGCAGAATCGCCGCCGCTTTCGTCGCCGGCATGCCGCGACGGTAGGGCCGGTCGCCAGTCATGGCGTCGTAGCTGTCGGCCACGGCGATGACGCGGGCGCCGAAGGGGATCGCCGTGCCCTTGAGGCCCGCCGGGTAGCCCGCGCCGTCCCAGCGCTCGTGGTGGTGCAGCACGATCTCCACGCCGCGCTTGAAGTCGGCGTGGCGCTTGAGCAGCAGCGCCCCTTTCTCCGAGTGCGCCTCCATCAAAGCGCGCTCGTCGTCATTCAGTGTCGCCGGCTTATTGAGGAGGGTGTGTTTCAGGTACGTTGGAGGGCTACCTCCCCCTCTCCCGTGCGCGGGAGAGGGGGTCGGGGGGTGAGGGCCGTGCCCCAACTCGGATGAAACACACCCTATTGAGGACGGCGTCGGGCACGCCGATCTTGCCGATGTCATGCACGTGCGCCGCCGCCAGGATCAGCGTGACCTCCGGGCTGTCCGCCGGCAGGTCGAGCGCGCGCAGGATGATCGCGCTATACGCGGTGACGCGGCGAGAGTGTCCACCAGTGTAGGCGTCGCGCAAGTCCACGGCGTCGGCCATGTTCTCCAGTAACTGGCGCGTGCCGTCCTGCATCTCCTTGAGGACCTTGAAGGACTTGTACACCAGGCCGCAGGGGATCAGCAGCAGGATCAGCGTCCACCAGTCCTGCCGCGCGGCAATCGCGCCCAGCAGTCCGACCCCGTACTGCACCGCCTCCGCGGGCATCGTCGCGCGCGCCGTGACCACCATGGCGCGCCACGGCTGGTCACCGGTCATCGGCGCGTAGACCAGAGCGAAGGTGACGGCGTCGACCAGCGCCATCGCCAGGGCAGCGCCCACCAACAGGGCCGATGGCGACGGCACGCCTATCCCGGCATGGACCGCGAGTGAGCCGAGCAAGACCACCACCACGCGTCGCGCGGCCTCGGTGGCGATGTCGCTGACATAGGCGCCGCTGCGTCCGCGTTGCGACACCTCGCCGCCCAGTCCGGCCGTGAGGGCGGCAAGCGGCGCTGGTACCAGCACGGCCAGGAGGTAGTAGGCCACCGTTACCAGCAGCACCTTGGTCTGGTGGCGCACGTGGATGGGGTAGCGGTAGGCCGCCACGACCGCGCCGCTCAGACACAGGGCGAACGCGGCCATGGACCACCCATCGGCGTATGAGGCGGCACCTCCCGCCCGCCACGCCCCCGCCAGGGCGGCCGCGGCAAGCAGCGTGGTGGCGATGGCCACGGCCGGCTGCGGCAGCACGCGTTCCAGGCGTGGCAGCGGGACGCGCCGAATCATTCCACGGCCACCGCCGCTCGCCCCTGCCATGTCTCCACGTCTCCGAGCCCGCCTATAACTCGGCCGACGCCGACAGGGTGCGCCCGGACCGTCCCGGAGGCGAGGTGACGGTCGCGAACCACACCACCCGCTGCGTCCAGTTGCGCAGCCCGTCGGTGACGGTCAGAGGCAAGGCCAGCGGCGCCCGCGGCCCCCTGGGCGGCGACGATGCGCCCGGATTATACCCGCTGCGCACAAGCGACCTGAAGGTCGAGAGCCCGACCATGCGCGGATGGATACCCAACGCCGACGCGTACCCACCCGTCAGGTTGAGCGTCAGCGACCTGTTCTCGGTCCGCGTCGTCAGCAGGATGTCGACGGTATAGATGCCCGCCGGTCCGACCGAGCCGGGAGCAAAGTAGCTGTCGTTGCGGATGACGAACGTTTCCTTGCCTCGACGTCTCTACGCATGACCCAGATGGGCCATCCGCACGATGTTGGCCGGCGCGTCAGTCGTTAGAGGCAAGCAATAAGAAGCAGTTGCAACACCTATTCAAGTATCAAGTTGGATCACTTACAGTGTGCAGGTGAGGGCCGACATACCCTACAATAATTTGTCTGTTGTCTTCCCGCGGAACGAAGTACAGGCGCCACGCTCCTGGCGTCAGGCGGACGTGCCAGCTAAACAAGCGGTCCTCGCCATCGGGACAGCGGAAAGTACGTTCCTGGCTGTATTGACGTATGGTTGCCTCGCTCTCGATGCTGGCCTTGCTGGGTAATAGCCTTGGATCGAAAGGACCCGCGGACCACTGCCGGCAATAATTGTCGAGCTCGAGCAGGCGCCTGACAATCGGGCGTAACATCTGATGGCGCGACCGCAAGTCAACCAAGTGCGCCTCGATGTCCTGACAAAACGTCAGCCGCGGGAACAAACCACCGCGTCGGTTCCATAGATCCGTCCCATCATTCACGCCGGTACGACGTCGTCGAGCAATCCAATCGCCGTGCTGTTGCACATGGTCGCTCCGACTCGCATGGACAACCTCGACGGTGTCCTTTACCAACTCGCCGCTGTCATCAAGATGCTGAACTTGGAGATCTACATGGTCGACCTCCCACCGTTGGTCCGACTGCAAGCTCAGGGACAACGCCTCCAGCAAGAAGGCGACTCCAAGACCATCCGCCTTAATCCCCATGCTGAGAGAAGTCAAAAGCGAGGGTTTTATCGCGTACGCCTTCATCGATCACATCCTCCAGCAGCGGCGCTTTTGTGGCTACGGTCAGAAAATAGCTTCGTGCCACGCGGTCCACCTTCTGGTCGTTGAGCCATTTGGCGACGGGATAGCCTGGCGCGATTTCGGTGGACCGAATGTCGTTCTTAGTGCGGAGCACCCTCGCTACACCTGCCTTGGTCGCCGCGGTCATCGTACCGACAAGCTCGCCCATCCATTGCCGCACTTCGTAATCGTCCCTAGCCGACGTCTGTAAGGACAACTCGTTTAGAACCATCTCCGGGTCCATGCTCCGTCACATGCCCCCGATCACAGCAAAGCTTCCAGGCTCTTGTCCCATTGATCGAAGAAGTCGTTGGGCCAGGGGGAAATACGCCCGTTGCGGTCGATGTGGGGCGACACGACCTCATTGGCTTGTCCGCCCCGCTCCGGTCTGTGGGAAAAGTGCAATTGCACGCGATCTGGCTGCAGACGCCCCTCACGGACGGCGAGGCGGATGCCATTGAGGACGTGGTCGCTGTGCGTTTCCACCACGACTTGCACGCCTGCGCTCGCCGCGCGAGCCAACAATTCGCCCATGCATACTTGCCCTTTAGGGTGCAGGTGCGCTTCTGGGTTCTCGATGAGCAGGAGTGTACCTGCGGGGGATGCGAGCGTCGCCACGATGACCGGGAGGATATACGTGATCCCAAACCCAACATTGGTAGCGCGATAGCTGTTGCTGAATTGCGTCCCCATGTTGAATGAGTATTGCAAGCCCACCAGATCCATGTCCGGGCGTGCGATCAGGTGTATACGCGCACCCGGGCTTACCTCCCCGAGCCACGCCTCTACCTGACCGTGTAAGGTGAGCGACACCGCTCTTGGGTGATTAAGCGCGGTATCATCTAGGATGGGGTCATCCCCAAAAAGGGACAGGAAATACGCGGTGTATTCGCCGCCGGGGCCGAGTTGTTTCTGCTGACGCACCAGATAGTCCGACGTCTCGTAGGATGACCGTGGGCCGATGCGCTCCGCTTGAAGATAGTGGAAGTTGGCGCCGAACAGGCTCATGGTGTCATAAATATGCAGGTCAGGCGGCGGCGGATCAAGGGCAAGCACATCTGCTTCAAGGTTATAGTTGAAGCGCCACCGACCTTCCTTCCCATCATCGAGGGCGATATCAAACCCGATGTAGTTTTCCCTAGCTTCCATGAAGAGGGCATGTCTGATCTCTTGTGCTGAAAGAGGCAATCCTCCTGTGTTAATACGTCTGAAGATATCGAACTTGACGCGCGGCGGGGTGCCCTCTTCAATCAGGTTCACGGTGACCTGTGTCTCGAGAATCCGCCGTTGGAGGCTGCGGGGGAGATCATCATAGCCCTTACCGTCCAGATGACTGAGAAACTCTAGTCCACCCAGTCGGAGATCCTTGTCAATCACGAAGCGTTTCAGGGTCGCCAGCCGTTGTTGGCCGTCCACGACCAGCCATCGATCATTGTTCGTCGCGTCGAAATAAAAGGTGGGAAGCGGGATGCGGATAAGAATGGACTCTATTAATCTACTCTGTATCAGATCCTTCCAAATGCCACCCCGACGCTGAAAGCTCGGGGCTAAATCTATCTCGCCATATTGGATGCGAGAGATGAGCAAGTCGAGGCTCAATGACCGCGTCTCGATGCGCAGCATCGTAGGGTCGAAGGGCTCAGTGATCTTATCATCGCTCTCGGTAGTCTCCAGCTCGACTCCCGTGGCAAGGCCCTCAATGTACCCCATGGTCTCGTGCACAGAGGCCTCGTAGACAGGAGCGGTGAAGGTAAGTGGGTTGGTATCAAGGGATGTCATGTGCAGCTCTTTCCCGCCGATCAAGACACGGATTACTCTTAGAACGTAGCATCAGTTTACCATCCATCCTCACCCTGCGGCTGATAGACGTTCTTTGGTGCGGTAGCAGCCGGTTCGCGTCAGCGTTTGCAGACGCGAGTGTAGCAGGGGCAACTCGGGCCGCGAGTGCTCGCACTCCCAGAACTTTTGCGCGCCAGCCTTTATGTGTGCAGTACTGGTCGCGCCGCGTACGAGAGTGCTCAACCAGGTATGCTGAGTCGGAGGAGAGCATGCCGTGATAGTGGACGGACACGCGGATTGGTCGTCGGACACGGTCGATGTCGGTGGGTTGCGGCTGCACTACGCGCAGGCCGGTCCGGCCGACGGGACGCCCGTGATCTTGCTGCACGGCTTCCCGGAGTTCTGGTACTCGTGGCGCTACCAGTTGCCCGCTTTGGCCGCGGCCGGCTACCGCGCCATCGCGCCCGACCAACGCGGCTATAACTTGAGCGGCAAGCAGGGGCCCTACGACATCGAGACGCTGACCGACGATATCGCCCACCTGCAAGACGCACTCGGCCTGACGTCGAGCCACATCGCAGGTCACGATTGGGGCGGCGCCGTGGCCTGGGCCTTCGCCGCGCGCTATCCACGGCGCACGCGCCGCCTCGCGATACTCAACGCCCCGCACCTCAACGCCTACCAGGACGCGCTGCTCCGCCACCCCATGCAACTGCTCAAGAGCTGGTACATCCTGTTCTTCCAGCTCCCCGATCTGCCCGAGTGGGTCTTGCGTCGGCGCGACTACTCCTCTCTGGAGCGCAGCCTGGCGCAGGTCGACCCTACCCACATGACGCCCGCCGACATCGCGCGCTACAAACAGTCCTGGGGCCAGCCGGGCGCGCTGACGGCGATGCTCGGCTGGTACCGCGCCATGGGGCTCCGCGCCGCGCGTCAACCCCGGCTGCCGCGCCTGGACATTACCGTCCCGACCGCACTCATCTGGGGCCTGGGCGACCCCTATCTCGACCGCGCCTGCAACGCCACGTTGCGCCGCTACGTGTCCGACCTGCGCATACACTACCTGCACGGGGCCGGACACTGGGTGCAACTGGTCTGTCCCGACGACACGAACCGCTTGCTGCTCGACTCGCTACGGCAGGGGTAGGCCGTCGCCCCGGTAACATCGGAGGATCGGCAGTCACGCGCATCGGTATGCTTGAATTTAGGCAGCATCCTCCGGCGACCACATAGACATTGTATAATAGACCTCATGTTGTGGGAGGTTGAGTACACTGACCAGTTTGAGGCGTGGTGGAGCGGGCTCACAGTTGAGGAGCAAGACCACATCACGGCCGGCGTCGAGCATCTGGAACAACAAGGCCCCAGCTTAGGGCGACCGTGGGTGGACACGATTAAAGCCTCCCGCTACCCCAACATGAAAGAGCTGCGCCCTCGAGGTGGGCATCTGCGCATCTTATTTGCGTTCGACCCGCGACGCGCGGCAATTCTCCTCCTCGGGGGCGATAAGCGCAGCCGTTGGGACCAGTGGTACGAGGAGACAGTCCCCATCGCTGACCAACTCTACGACGAACATCTGGATACGCTCCGCCAGGAAGGAGAACGACCATGAGTGGACACAAGCCCTTTGCTAACCTGCGCAAGGCCATTGACGCCGACCCTAAGCGTCGGGCACGCGTCGAGCGGGAAAAGCAGATCATGATCGACGTGCTGGCGCTCACGCGCCTCGCGGAGGCACGAGGGGTCACGCAAGAGGAATTGGCCCAGGCGTGGGAGGTAACTCAATCCAACATCTCGCAGGTGGAGTGTGGGCAAGACGTGTATCTCTCCACGCTGCACAACTACGTTGAGGCCCTGGGTGGGCATTTGGAGATCAGAGCTGTCTTCCCCGGCCAGATCATCGCTCTTGGCGCCGATCCAGACCTGCATCCAGATGATGGAGTGGGCGCTGGCCACCTTGCACGATCACTAGTATAAGTTTTCACAACGCCTCGTACGCGAGCGCTTCTGCATGTCGGGGACCGATAGTATCAGACACTCTTCAGTCGGCATGGCGTCCCCTAGTAGGTCATGTTTCATTTAGTACGGCATTCCTGGAAGCTCGATCACTCTCGACCGACTGGGAATGCTTTCCCGGCTTATTTGTAGCGTGACCCACTAGTTTGCCAGCGACAGTTCATACCGACGGTGCTCTATTCAACAAGCTATCGGGCACATTGGCGCGCAGTTCGTCCAGCCAGGGCGTGGCCTCGAAGTCGCTGGGCGCGCGCCAGTCGCCGCGCGGCGAGAGCGAGCCGCCCGACCCGACCTTGGGTCCGTTGGGCAGCACCGAGCGCTTAAACTGGCTGATCTTAAAAAAACCGGAACAGGAACACAGCGCGCTATCTCTTGATCAGCCCCTAGCTCTCGATGACGATGATCGCGTGCGCGTCCAGCCGTGGGAGGCGCACGCGCGTCCAGCCGTGGTCCTGCGCGAAGGGAAGGGGCTCACCGCTAAGGGCGAGCGACACCCGCGCCGTCGCCGCCTCTGTACGGACCCGCACTATGATGTCATGCACGGGCGTGAGTTCCTCGTTGTTGACGAGCACGCCGGCGCGCTTCTGCGCCGCGTAGTTGAGCAGGTGGACCAGCAGACATCCCTCCTGGCGGGCTAGCGTGACCTCCACGTGCAGGGGCTTTGTCACGTCCAGTAGGCGTTGGTCGATGGGGACGAGATGGTCCAGGCAGGCAAGGATGAGCCGGCGCATCGCTGGCTGCCCCTCCCGGTAGTACGGGACGAACGGATCGACGGGCAGGTAGAGAACCCGTCCCGCACCGTAGGCGTTGACCGTGATGCCCGGACCGGCGACCGTCGATCCGGGCGGTGTCGCGCCGAACACCGTGTAGTGCCGCCAGTGCGCGCGGTCACGCACGCCGTCGCGCCACACGTCCGCGCGCGGCTCGTACAGGGAGCCCCGCGTCTCGGCGCCGCGCAACTCCACGGCCATCGCGGGACCCCACAGTTGGATGGGGACATCTCCCACCGCGGCCGCCCCCGCCCAGGTCGGGTCCGGCCGCAGGTAGTGCAGCGGCGCCGGCAGCGGCGCCGTGCGCCGGAGGCCGAGCAACGGCGCGAGCGGGTCGCCGTCGCGGCGCCGGCCCGCGTCGTCCCATAAGCCTGCGCGCCCGGTGACGAGGACGCGCCCGCCCGCTCGCGCGTAGTTGTGGAGCGCGGCGATCGTGTCGTCCGCCAGCAGGCACTGGTCCGCGACGACGACGGCCGATTGGTCGGCCAGCCGGCCGCACAGCGTCGCCTCGTCGTAGATGAGCGCCTGGAGACCCGCCTCGACGGCGACCAGGTGCGCCCCCCGGATGCGATCCGTCCGATCCCCGTCGGCCCCCCGGACCTCGAAGCCGCCGGCGAATGAGCGGCGTCCCCACTCAGCTCCGCCGGGAGGGCCGAGCAGCGCGCTCGGCAGGCTGGCCAGGATTGCCATGTCGCTCACGGGCGTGGCGCCGCGCAGGTAGCGGTCGATCTCCGCGATACCTCCGTAGACCTCGGCGAGGTCGCGGTAGACTGACGGCTCCAGCGTGCCCTGCGGATACGGCTGGTCGGCGAAGAACGCGGACCCGCCGTGCGCGACCACGGTGCGCGCCTCGAGCCCCCAGTCCGTCGCGGCGCGCACCTGCCACTCCCCCCACGCGTTGAATCGCTCGTTCATGTAGCTGAACGGCAGCCCGGTCGTCCCCTGGTAGCAGCCCTCCAGGCTCAGGACCAACTCGTGGTTGCCGCCCATCGGCACGGGGTCGCACGACAGGTAGTCGACGCCCAGGTCCGCCGGCGCGAGCCACCGCCGCAACCGGCCCTCGACGACCTCGGGGACACCCGTCGAGAAGCGGCCCAGGTTGTTGTCGGCGACGAGGACGGCGGGGTCGACGGCCTTGACCGCGTCCACGACCCGCGCCACGTACGCGCCGATCTGCCCGCGCCGCCACAAACGCCAGGCCACCCACTCCTCGCGGTCGAGCTCATCGGACGGGGATGGCGGTAGTCCACTCGGCAGGTCATGCCCCGTCGCGGCGGGGAAGGCCGCGGCGCAATGGTCACACCAACACGGCGTCTCGATCAGCCAACAGCCGGCGTCGAGCCAGACGGCGTCGGGGCCGTGGCGGCGCACGGCCTCCTGGAGCAGCGGGATAAAGTAGCGCTCCAGGTAGGGCGACGACGCGCAGAGGTGCGAGGCGGGGTGCGCGAGCCAGGCCCCGCCGGGATGGCTGCCGTCCTCGCCGCGGATAAACCAGTCGGGGTGACGGGCGAAAAGATGTACCGATGTGAAGACGTTCAGGTAGAGGATGACCTTGAGGCCAGCCGCCTTGAGCGCGCGCGCCATGAGCCCGGTATAATCGGTGGCCAGGCCCGGGTGGACAATGCCCACCTCCGACGGGTAGAAGCATTGCCCGTAGTGATCGTGCGCGAAAATCTCGACCGCCTCGACGCCGGCGTCCTTGAACATGCGGGCCTGCCGCGCGGCCTCGCCCTCGTCGATCTCGGCCGCGACGCCGCGCATCCAGGGCGGTTGATGGTCATCGAGATGCAGCAGGCGCGGGCGCGCATCCATCCAGTTGGCGCGTCGTCTCGTCTGGCCCCTGTCGTTTCTATCCGCTGCCACCATGTAATCCCCTTCCTCAAGCCACGCGCCAGCGGTCCAGGGCGTCGGCGCGCATGGTGGTGGACGCGCCGGGGGCTGTCGGCGTGATGATCGTCCCGTCCTCGACCCGGACGGGCTCCTCGAACAGGTCCAGCAGCCACGGGATGTACTCGAGCATCGGCGCGTTGGGGAACGCCGCCACGAGGTGCTGATGCACTTGCATCATGTCGCTGATGTGCGGGACGACCGGCAGGTTGTGGCAGGCCGCCAGGTTCGTGACCGCAAGCGCCTCGGTGATGCCCGCGACGCGCGTGACGTCCACTTGCACGAAGCCGACGGCCTGCCGCGCGATCAGGTCGCGAAAGCCGAACGCGCTGTAGATGTGCTCGCCGGTAGCGATGGGCGTGTCCAACTCGCGCGCGAGCTGCGCGTGCCCCTCCACGTCGTCGGGATGGATCGGCTCCTCCAGCCAGTAGACGTTGTGCTCCGCCAGGCGGCGGCCCCACACCCGCGCCGTCTGCAGGCTCCACTTCTGGTTGACGTCGACCATCAGCATGATGTCGTCGCCGATGGCCCGGCGCACTGCGGCTACCCGGCGCAGGTCCTCGGCCGGGTCGGGCTGCCCGAGCTTGATCTTGACCCCGCGCCATCCCTCGGTCACGATGCGCCGACAGTTCTCCACCAGCCGCTCCCGCGGCCAGTTCAGCCAGCCGCCGTCCGTGTTGTAGGTCACGATGCGGTCGGGCTTGTGCCCCCCGAGTAGTTGCCAGAGGGGGCGGCCAGCGGCCTGGGCCATGAGATCCCAGAGGGCGATGTCGATGCAGGCGTGGGCCATGGTCGTGATCCCAACGCGCCCAATCCAGTGCAGGGGCTCCCAATGCAGGTCTTCCCAGATCTGGCGCACGTTGAATGGGTCCCGGCCAAGCAGGCGCGGGCCGTAGTACCGATCGATGACCCCGGTGATCAACTCGTCGCCGACGGCGTGCGTGCCGTTGTAGCCCGTGCCGACGAGGCCCTCGTCGGTGTGCAGGAGGACGCCGGGGACGCCCCAGTGGGTGACATGGCTGGACGAGTCATCAATGGGCAGCCGTAGCGGCACGTGGACAATGAAGGTTTCAACCCTGGTGATTTTCACGCCGTCATCCTTTCCCTAACCGTGGACCCTGACCGTGTCTATGCGGAAGTGCGGCGATACGCTCCTGGCGCGCTACTCGTTGGCCCGGTCGAAGAGATCGGCCAGGACGCCGGCCTTGGCGTGCGCGATGTGGACGGCAAGCGCGTCGGCGGCAGGCTCAATCTCTCCCGCGACGAGATGGTGGAGAATACGCTCGTGATCGTCCAGGGCCGTCTCGATGCGCGGGAGATACGACGCGTCGCGTACCTGGAACACGCTGAATTGGCTGCGCAGGGCCGCGAGGATGCGGATGAGGCGCCCGTTGGCGGAGGCATGGATCAGCAGGTTGTGCAACGTGAAATCGGATTGCATGAACAGGGCGAGGGGGTGCTCGGCGAGCCGCGCGCGCACCGCGCGCAGGGCGTCGAGTTGCGCCGCGAGGTCGGCGGCATCAAGGTGCGGGGCGGCCAGGCGCAGGGCCAGGACCTCGAGCGAGCCGCGCACGTCGTAGATCTCGTGTACATCCTGCGCCGCGAAGACGCGCACCCAATAGCCGCGGCGCGGATCGGAATGGATCAGGCCATCCTGGACAAGCCGATCCAAGGCGTGGCGGATCGGCGTGCGGCTTAACCTCATGTCCTCGGCCAGGGCGACATCGGTGAGGCGCTGTCCCTCCTTGAGGGTCCCCACGATGATCAGTTTCCAGATGTACTCGTACGCGTGATCGACGGCGGTAGGGACCCCAACGCGATCCTGCCCCCACACCAGGCGGAAAAGCTCCGCGCTGAAGCTATCGGCCGTGAGGGACGCGTCAACCGCTATCGCCATCGCTCATCCCTCCTCGCGCATCGTACATTGCTCATTCCTCCTCGCGCATTGTACATCCGCCCATGCGCCCATGTCCCACGCCCGCCCTCATTCCTAGTTCCTGCATCCATTTTGCATTCTGAATGCAGTATGCTGTACTCTATGTCCATCCGCTCGTAGTATGCGGGAAGGAGGGATGTTCGTCAAGGAGCGCATGAGGAGCAGGGTGCGCCTCGCGATTGTGGAATCCGGCCTGCGACTGCGGTCGCAGGCCCGTTCCAGCCGCAGTCCACAATGTCGAGGTGCACCTTGAGGAGCACACGCAATGGGGATGCGTCAGGATTTAGACATAGTGGCGGTCAAGCGCCGGGGAGGGTGACGACAGACGGGCACGGCGCCTATCCGTCCAGCACCTCACTCGGTGTGGAACACCTCCGTCATCGTCGCCCACCACTCATCGGGCTGGCGCCCGGGTACCGGCTCTTGCAGCGGCTTGCACAGCGCCCACCACTCCTGTGTCCTGGGGGCGGCCGCCATTCTTGCCATATCGGCCTCGACATCGTCGCCGACGTACTCGAAGTAGGCGAACAGGGTGTTGTGGCGCCGGAAGATGGAATAGTTACGAATGTTGCAGGCGTGTATGGTGGCCAACACCTCCGGCCATACCGTTGCGTGCAGCCGCTCGTAGGCCTCGATCTGGTCCGCTTTGACGCCGATAATCTGACCGTACCGTTGCATCGCTCACCTCTCTGTGATGTTGTACACGCGCGCGGCGGTCCCACCGAGCACCGCGTCGATCTCAGGCCATGGGCGGCCCTCCAGGGCACGGTTGGTCTCGGCCCACACCGTGGCATAATCGCCCGCCAACAGGCAGACGGGCCAATCGCTGCCGAACATCAGCCGGTCCGCGCCGAAGTGATCGAGCGCGCTGTCGATGTAGGGTTTCAGGTCCGCCGCTGACCATGTGGCCGGGTCGGCCGCCGTGTTCAGGCCCGAGACCTTGGCGTACACGTTGGGATAGTGCGCGGCCGCGGCCAGCTGCGTCGCCCAGGGTTCCATCGCCCCGTCCTTGATCGGCGGCTTGGCCAGATGATCGATCACGATGGTCAGGTCGGGCACGCGCTCGGCCAAGGTGGGGACGTGCTTGAGGTGATGGGGGAACACGGCGACCATCTCGAAGAGCAGCCCGCGCGCGGCCAGCACGCGCAAGCCCTCGATCACCCGGTCTTGCACGACCCAATCCGGGTCCGCCTCCTCGTGGATCAGGTGGCGCACACCCCGGAATTTGGGATGCCGCGCGTAACGATCCAGCACCTGCCCGACTTCCTCCGGTTGCGGTAAAGGGACCCACCCGACGACGGCGCCGATCCAGTCGTACGTATCGGCCTGCCGCAGCATGTCGTCGGTGTCGGCATAGGAGTTCGCCGCTTGCACCAGCACGGTGCGCTCGATCCCCGCGGCGCGCAACTGCGGCGCGAGTTCGGGCGGTTCGAAGTTGCGATAGAGCGGTCCATACACCGGCGTCAGCCACGGGTACGCGACCCGGTCCAGGTTCCAGACGTGCTGGTGCGCGTCTATCCTTGTCGCGGCCATCGGTCTCCTCCTCTGATGCGTGCTCGTGTGCGGGGTCATCGCTCCAGCGTCGCCAGCCTCGTCCTCATGCCTATCCATCGCTTGCGGTGTCTGGGAGCGGCTGGACCAATTCCAGCGTGATGCCGTCGGGGTCGAGAAAGTAGATGGAGTAGCCACCGCGATTGACCCCCTCCGTGATGGCGTTCGGCGCGTCCGCCTTGAAGCGCACACCCCGCGCCCGCAGCCGGTCATGCAGGGCGTGGATGTCGTCGACCTCGAAGGCAAGGTGGGCCACGCCGGGATTGTTCGTCGCCAGATCCAGGGCGTGTCCCCGCGGCGCTACGTACTCGACCAACTCCAGGTGATGCCCGGAGCGCGTCGGGGCCGCGCCCGGGATGCGCAACTGCGCCACCTTGAGGTGCGCGTCGGGGAACCCGACGAGGCGACGGGTGTAGGCGTTGTCCTGCTCCTGCCCGCGCACGTACTCGAGTCCGAGCAGGTCCGTGTACCAGGCGACCGATCGCTCCAGGTCGCGCACGGTAAAGGACACGTGCCAGGCCCCGCGGATCATGACTGCCCCTCGCGCGGAGGGCCGAGCGCCTCCACGTTGCGCCGCAATCGCATCAGCGCGTCGACGGACGCCCGCGGGATGCGGCCGTGGCGGTCGGGCGGCACGTCGAGCAGTAGGTTGACTCCGCGCTCCCGGCAGATCAGCCGCATGCCCAGCAACTCGGCGTCGCCGCGCGGGGCGTCGCCCTCGACGTGGAACCACTCGTAGCCGATGGGGTCGCACACCTCGCCCGGGAGGTAGTAGTCCCGCGCCTCGTCCCGGCCGGGGGCAAGCGTGAACCAGGGATCGTAGCCGCGATGCGAGGACGGCAGGGACCGCTCCAAGGTGACCAGATCGGTCGGCCACACGTTGTCGATATCCAGGCGTGTCCCGTCACCGAAGCTGTTATTCATCATGATCGCGGCGTCCGGTTGCAACCTGACGATCTGCGCATACTGCGCGCGCCGGCCGTCATGTCCCAGAACGCCCGGAATGTCGATCCACATCTCGCCGATCGGGCCGTACTGGGTGAGCAACTCCTCGACCTGCGCCGCCTGGAAGTCGCGGTACGCCGCCGTGGTGAACGGGCTCTGCGTCCCCGCGACGCTGGGCGTGAGCGAGCCAAGGGTGTGGTGGTTGTCCCACGAGCAGTAGTATAGCCCGGCCATGAGGCCATGCCGCCGGCAGGCGGCGACGAAGGCCTCGACCACGTCGGTCCTGTTCCCGCTCGTCCCCACGTGGTAGTCGGTGTGGCGGCTCGGCCACAGGCAGTGGCCGGACACATGCTTGGCCGTCAGGACGGCGTAGCTCATGCCGGCGTCGCGCGCGACCTGTATCCACTGGTCGACGTCGAGCCCGACCGGGGCGTAGAGCGTCGACGGCTTGTCGCCCCGGGACAGCTCGTCGCCGTCGAAGGTACTCATGCCGAAGTGAATGAACATGCCGTAGCCCAGGGCCTCCCAGACGCGCAGGCGATCCAGGCCCAGGCGCTGCGCCCCCTCGGGGGGCGTGTGTTCCGCGTGCGTCATGCGTCCCTCTCTATCTCAATCCATCTCTAAGCCGCCGCAGACGTTGAGCGCCTGCCCGTTGACGTAGCCGGCTCCGTCCCCGAGCAGCCAGACGGCCACGCGCGCCACCTCGTCCGGCGTCGCGATGCGCCCCAGAGGGATATCGCGCAAGATGCGCGCGACATCCTCGGGCTTGCGGTCGCGCCAGACCTCCCGCGTCATGGCCGTATCGACCACCCCCGGGCAGACCGCGTTGACGCGCACCCCGCGCGGCCCGAAGAAGGCCGCGGCCGACTTGGTGAGGTGCAGCAGGGCCGCTTTGCTGGCGCCGTAGAGGGTCTGCTCCGGGCGCGCCGAGCGTCCGGCCACGCTGGCGATGTTGACGATGGCTCCCTGCCCGCGCGCCGCCATGCGCTCCCCGGCTGCCTGCATCAGCAGGAATGGCGCGCGGGCGTTAACCCCGAAGACGGCGTCCCACTCCCGCGCCGTCGCGGCCGTGAACGGTTGCGTCTTGACCAGACCGGCATTGTTCACCAGCCCCATCAACGGCCCACACTTGCCCTCGACCCGCCCCACCAGCGCCGTCAGCGCCTCCGTGTCAAGCAGATCGCATGGGTACGCTGTCGCGCCGAGTCTGTCCGCTGTTGCATGCAATGCCTCGGCGACGCGGTCAGCCAGGGCGACCGTGTAGCCGGCGGCGACCGCCGAGGCGGCGATGGCCTGCCCCAGCCCCCCGGCGGCGCCGGTCACCAGCACCACGCCGCGCTCGGTCAGTCCTTGCTCGGCCATCCTCCTCCCTCCCCTTCCGCGACCGCTGCCGCTATGGCCCCGTCCGCGTTATGTAGCGCCGGATCGACGACGCGGCGCTCACCCATCGAGCGATAGGCGGCGAGGACCAGGCTCAGCGTGTGCAGGTTGTCGGCGACCGACGTTTCGGGCGCGCCGGCCTCGCCGTCCAGGGCGCGCATCACGCTGCCCATCGTGCCGATGAACGCGTCGGGGAACCAGCTCCCCTGTAGCGTCGGATGTATCCAGGCGCCGTCCCGCAGGTGGCGGCTGCGGTAGCGGAAACGGTCCGGGGCGCCGGTGGGATAGTTCTTGAGCAGGCCCAACTCGGCCACCGCCGACCCAGCAGTCCCGTCGACGCGCATGGTGGCCATCTGGTCGTCGAGCCCGCCCGCGTTGTGGTGGTCGTCCATGATGGTCGCGCGCAGGTTGCCGTCGAAGATGAGCTGGATGACCGTGCGCGTCTCACCGCCGGTACGGTAGCCGGGCAGCGTCGAGCCATCGGCGAAGAGCAGGCGCGGCTCGCGCCCGGTCAGGGCGCAGATAGTATCGAGATAGTGGATGGAGTGGTACATCACCTCGACGGTGGGCCCGGCCACGATCCAGGGCCATAGGCTCCACGGCGTGTCCACGTTGACCAGGAACGACACCTGATACAGTTCGCCCAGCAGCCCGCGCGCGATCAGGTCGCGCGCCGCCACCGCGGCCGGCATCCAGCGCGCCTGCTGGTTCACCGCCGCGACGATCCCGTGGCGCGCCACGGTAGCGGCGATGGCCTCGGCGTCGTCCCACGTCTCCGCGAGCGGTTTTTGCAGCAGCAACGCCTTACCCGAGGCGGCGACCCGCGCCGCCAACTCGCGATTGGCCCGCGCCGGTACCGCGACATCTACGATGGCGGCCGGCCCGCTCAGCAGGTCGTCGAGGCTCGGGTAAACGGTGGGGATGGCGAAGCGCGCCGCCGTGGCCGCGGCTCGCGTGGCGTCAAGGTCGTAGATGCCGACCACGTCGAAACCCGCTTGACGGTAGGCCGGCAGGTGCGCATCGTTGACGATGCCGCCGGCCCCCACGATCGCGATTGGGTAGTCGCGCCGCCGCGGCAACGGGGGCACGGTCGCCAGACGCCACCTTTCTGCCATATAGCCCTCCTCCCTACCCTATCTACTAGTCCGTCAGCCGATGTATTGACAGTTGCGCCACACCCAATCTGAGCCCGCCAACTGCTCAAAATAGCCTTGGCGGACTACTACGTCGCGGTTGGCCAACCCCGTCAGCGCGCGCCGATGGTGGAGCGCACCGCCTCGCACACGCGCGCGGCCGTCGGCAGGTAGGCCGCATCGAGGGCCGGCGCGTACGGCTTCGGCGTATCGGCGGCGCCTACGCGCGCGATCGGGGCGTCGAGCAGGTCGAACGCCGTTTCCTCGATCGTGGCGGCCAGTTCGGCCCCGAACCCGCCGCGCCGCCAGGCCTCATGCACGATGACCAGGCGGTTAGTGCGCGCCAACGAGGCGGTGACGGCGATGTCGTCGACGGGCGCCAGCGAACGCAGGTCAATGACCTCGACCTCGATGCCCTCGCCAGCCAGCATCGCCGCCGCCTCGAGCGCCACCGGCAGCATCGCCGCGTAGGTCGCGACCGTCGCGTCCCGCCCATGACGCGCCACGGCGACCTTGCCCAATGGCAGCGGCTCCGCGCTCCGCGGCGCGGGGCCGACCGTGGCGTAGAGCGCCTTATGTTCGAGGAAGACCACCGGGTCATCGCTACGGATGGCCGCCTTCAGCAGGCCATAGGCGTCGCGCGGGGTGGCTGGCGCCACGACGCGCAGGCCTGGCACGTGGGCAAAGATCGCCTCCAGGCACTGCGCGTGTTGGGCGGCCACGCCGGGGCGCGCCCCCTGCTGCGTGCGGATGACAAGCGGTACCCCGACCTGCCCGCCCGAGAGGTAGCGCAACTTCGCCGCCTGGTTGACGATCTGGTCGAGCGCCACCAGGCTGAAATCGACGAACATGACCTCCGCCACCGGGCGCAGCCCGCACATAGCCGCGCCCACGGCGCAGCCCAGGAACCCGGTCTCGGAGATCGGCGTATCGAGCACGCGGGCGCGGCCGAACCGCTCCTGCAGCCCGCGCGTGACCCCGAAGACCCCGCCGTACGCGCCGATATCCTCCCCGAGCGCGATGACGCGCTCGTCGCGTTCCATCTCCTCCCCCAGCGCGCGGTTAATGGCCTGGGCGTAGGTGAGCGTGGCTTCCTCCGCCGCGGACGCTGGCCCCTGTGTCGGGGTCGCGGTAGGCTGGCTAGAGAGCGACATAGAGATCCTCTTCCAGGCTTGACGGGTCCGGCGGCGGATCGCTCAGCGCCCGCTCTTCGCAGCGGTCGAGCAGCGCGGCCGTCTCGGCCTCGATCGCGTCCAGCGTCGCGGCGAGCCCGGCATCCCGCCCCTCGTGCTCCTCCAGGCGCCGGCGCAGCAGCGGGATCGGGTCGCGCGCCCGCCACCGCTCGATCTCCTCGGCGGGGCGGTAGCTGGTGCCCGGGTCGCCCTGATAGTGGCCCAGGAAACGGTAGGTCGCGGCCTCGACGTAGCCGGGACCGCCGCCAGCGCGCGCCCGCGCCACCGCCTCGGCCACGGCGTCAGCCACCGCGCCGACATCCATCCCGTCGACCGTCGCGGTAGGGATGCCGTAGGCGGCGACACGTGCCCCGAAGCTGTCGCCGCGGATGGTCTCGTAGGCTGGGGTCATCTCCGCATACCCGTTGTTCTCGCAGAGGAAGACCACCGGCAGCGCCCAGATCGCGGCCAGATTCAGCGCCTCGTGCGCGGCGCCCTGGTTGAGCGTGCCCTCGCCGAAGGTGCAGAGCGTGACCGCGCCCTCGCCGCGGCGAAGTTGCGCTAGCGCCGTCCCGGTGGCAATGGGCAGACCGGCGCCGACGATCGAGTTGGGCGGCAGCACCCCATGCGTTACGTCGGTCAGGTGCATCGAGCCGCCTTTGCCCTTGCACAGCCCGGTCGCGCGCCCCAGCACCTCGGCCAGGGCGCGATAGGGATCGACCCCCCGCGCCAGCACGTGGCCGTGGCCACGGTAGGTGGCGACGGTCAGGTCGCCGGGACGCAGCGCAGCGGCGGCGCCGACCGCGACGGCCTCCTGCCCGATGCAGAGGTGGATCGACCCGGCCAGCAGGCCGCGGCGGCTGAGCGCGAGGCAGCGTTCCTCGAACTGGCGTACCAGCGTCATGGCACGATAGAGCGCGAGGGACTCGTCGCGGCTCCGTTGCGCGCGAGGCCGCTCCGATTGGGTTGAACTCGCCGGTTGCGTCGCGCTCACAGCGCCGCCTCCCGCGTCGTTTGTGTCGAGGCGGCAAGCACACGGTCCACACAGGCCGGGGCGGCGCCCAGGTAGCGTTCCGGTTGCAGCAGCGCATCGATCTGTTCCGCGTCCAGGCGCCCGCGCACCTCATCGTCGTCGAGCAGCGCCTGCCGGAACGACCCACCGGACTCCGCCACCCGCATGGCGATGCGATAGACCACCTCGTGGGCATCCTGCCGCCCGATAACGCGCCCCAGCTCGAGCATGATGACCTCCGACAGCGCCAGGCCGCCGCTGAGGTCGATGTTGGCCCGCATACGCCGCTCGTCGACGCGCAGGCCCCGCGCCACGCGCAACGAGTGCGTCAGCGCGCTGCCGGTCAGCAGGCAGGCGCGCGGAATATATTCCCACTCGGCCTGCCAGGCGCCCATGTCGCGCTCGTGTTCCTGCACCATCGTATCAAGTCCCAGTGCGACATCCTGGCGGACGATCCGTCCGAGGGCTACGATCAACTCGCAGATCATGGGGTTGCGCTTGTGCGGCATCGTGGAACTGCCGACCTTGCCCCAACTGAACGGCTCCTCGACCTCGGCCACCTCGGTCTGTTGCAGGTGGATGATCTCCAGGGCCACTTTAGCCAACGTAGCGCAGAGCAACCCCAGCAGGGCCACGAACTCGCCCAGGGTGTCGCGCGCGGTGTGCCAGGCGATGGGCGGCACGCCGAGCCCCAACTCGTCCATCAGCAGGCGCTGCACCTCCAGGCCATAGGGGCCGAACGAGGCCAGGGTGCCGCTGGCTCCGGCGAGCTGACCGACCAGCAGGCGCGGGCGGCAGGCGGCGAAGCGCTCCTGGTGGCGGTCGAGCTCGGCGACCCAGACCGCGACTTTGAAGCCGAAGGTGATCGGTGGGGCGTGCTGCCCGTGGGTGCGGCCCGGCATGGGCGTGTCGCGGTGGTGCGCGGCGAGCGCGGCCCACTCGTCGCGCAACGCCCGCAGGTCGCGCGTCAGGGCCCCAAACGCCGCGCGCAGTTGCAAGACCAAACCGGTGTCCATGATGTCCTGTGTGGTGGCGCCCCAATGCACATAGGCGCCGGCCTCGCCGCAGCGATCCGCCAGCAGACGGATGGCCGGGACCAGCGGGTGGAACGTGTCGGCGATGCCCGCGGCCAGGACCGCCGGCTCCCACGTCGTGGTTTCGACGCACGCGGCGATAGCCTCGGCCGCGCCGGACGGGATCATGCCGGCGCGGGCCTCGGCGCGCGCCAGGGCGGCTTCGACCTGCATCCAGGAGCGGAGCACCGCATCGTCGCTGAAGATGGCGCGCAACTCCGGCGTGCCGAATTGGTCGCCGAAGAGCGCCGAGTCGATCAGGTGAACGCCCATAGCGGTCCTTTCGGAAATAGCAACGATGGGTTAGTCGTCGTGGGCGGCCGGCTCGATTTGCCGGGTCGAGCCGCGCACGATCAGGCGCGCCTGATAGCGCGAGATCACCGGCGCGCGCGCGTCGGCCGTCCCCGCGTCCGCGGCGTCCATGGCGTGGATGCGCCTCAGCAACAGGTGGACGGCCGCCAGCGCCATCTCTTCGATCGGCAGCGCCACCGTCGTCAACGCCGGGCTGAGCAAGGCGAACCAATCGGGGTTGCCGAAGCCGACCACGGACAGGTCGTCGGGCACACGCACATCGCACGCCGCCAATGCCTGCAGCACGCCGACCACCAATTCGTTGCTCGTCGCGATGAAAGCCGTTGGCCGCCGCGCGTGCCGGAGCATCCGCATCGTCGCGTCGCGCGCCGCGTCGCGGCGATACGGCGCGGCGCCGACCAGCGCCTCATCGAACGCCAGGCCAGCCTCCTCGAGCGCGTGTCGGTACCCGATCAGGCGATCGTGCGCCGTGCTGAGCACCTGGGGGCCGGTCAAAATGCCGATGCGGCGATGCCCGAGCGCGATCACGTGCGCCGTCCCTTGCCGCCCGGCGTCGACGTCGTCGATCAAGACGGCGTCCGCGCCGGGCGGGGCATCCTGCCGCACGAGCTCGACCGTCGGCGTCGCCAGCGCGACGCCGACAGGGACGTGACGCGGACCGGTCCTGGGCGTGCGCATGCTCGGCACGCGGACGATACCGGCCACGCGCTCCTCCTGCAGCACGCGCAACTGGGCCGTTTCGACGGCGGGATCATCGTTCGTCACGCTGAGGAGGACGCGGTACCCCTCCGTCGCCAGTGTTTCTTGCACCAGAGTCGCCGCCGTCGCGTAGTAGTCGTTCATGATATTGGGCAGGATCAGCCCGACGACCTGACGACGCCGGGTCTTGAGGCTACGCGCCATGCTGTTGGGGGCGTAGCCTATCTCGGCCGCGGCGGCGCGAATCCTCTCGGCTCGAGCGCGCGTACTTGGCCGCTTTGAGTCGCGGCCCGAGAGGGCGCGCGACACGGTCGAGGCGGAGAGCCCTAATTGAGCCGAGAGCTCCCGCAACGTGTTACTCATCAGTCGTCTCAGTCGTCGCCAAGCGTATTCTCCGACGGAATAGACGAGCGCGTCGACTGTCCGCCCCCTAAATATAAAACCGCAACGATTGCAATGATATGCGGCCGGACTACTTCTTGTCAAGTCCCTTGTTCGCATCCATCCAGGCAAGATACGATTGCACCAGGCTCTTGACAACATATGCGGGACTGCTGTATCGTAATAAGCGGCGGAAAAAATGACACCGTTTGCACTTTTTATAGCCGTGTCGCTTGGTGGGGTGGCCGATATGGTGTCATAGCGGTGTCAGACGCGCTTCCACGCGGTAAGGAGGTAAGCCCGGACAAGACATCGCAGGTCGCCATCGTCACCCTGCATTTCCAGCCCCCCTCTTGCATTCTGAATGCAATATGCTGTACTCTAGGGTCATCCGCTCGTCGTATGGCGGGTCGGAGGGGTGTTCGTCAAGAAGCGCGGGAGGAGGTGACCGCACTGGTTCAGCCGGCGACGCACGGCGCGTCCTTGTCTTCCATGGTGATCGCAATGGTCTTGATCTTACGTCACGATGTGTAACCACCACGATGTGTAACGAGGAGCACACGCAATGAAGCTTTCCCGTCGACTGTCGGCCGTGATGGCCGCCTCCCTGGTCGCCATTTCGCTCGCTGTACCCGCGGCCGCGCCGGGGGTCGTCCGCGCCGCGCGGACCCACGCCGGCTACCAGGGCACGATCACGGTGTACGCCCAGGGGTACAACCCGCCCGTGGCCACGCACACGACCCCGGGCCAGACGGTCGTCAACCATAACGCGCTGTCCACCCTGGCGATGGCCTGGGAGAAGAGCCATCCCGGGGTCACCATCAAGTTCGTGGACCTCACCGCCGCGGGGGGCACCAACGACGCCTACTTCACGGCGCTGCGCACCCGACTGACGGGCGGTACCGCCCCCGACCTGTTCTGGATGCAATCGAGTGTCCAGATCTTCGACCCCTACCTCCGCTCCGGCCTCATCCTCGACCTGACGCCGTATCTCAACGGACCGAACAAGTACATCCCCGGCAACCGGC
>JAABUX010003106.1_pt1 | contig 22420 bp, 20 predicted proteins | sample 5561851 | NCBI WGS metagenome assembly JAABUX01 (sample SAMN10711883, study PRJNA513361) | rock metagenome | isolation source: Antarctica rocks | place: Antarctica: Victoria Land, Richard Nunatak red sandstone | collected 2016-01-03 | reverse complement strand
ACCAGCCGAACCGCCTCCTGCTTGTACTCCAACGTATACCGCCGCCGTGTCGCCTTCTCCATCACAGTCGCCTCCTCGCGATTACAAAAGTTCGCTATGAGAGACGTTTTCCGGGGGCAAGCTCAGACCTTGTCTCTGTCATCCCTGTTGTATGGCGTCGCGCACGGGTAGGAGGCGGCGGAGTTACTGAAGCTTTCGTTTGCTAAGCAGATAGGTGTCCATGATCCAGCCCTTGCGGGCGCGTTCCTCGTTGCGGACAGCTTCTATCTTCTCTGAAGTCTCACTAAGTGTACCGGATACCAAGATCTCGTCCTCCATGCCCAGGTAAGCTCCCCAGAAAATAGTAAGATCGTCATCTGGAATGTTCTTGAAGGCGCACTGCCCGTCCAACATGACGATTGTGTTGTCCTCTCTTGTCGAGAGATCATTCACTAAGTTTCTACCTGTCGTAATCAGTACAGACTCTCCAATGCCGTGCAGGGGGATTTTGTGCCCGGCTGCCAACGCCTGGATGCTCGTGATACCCGGTATAACTTCGTAGTCAAACGTGATATTTTCGCGGGCGGTCAGCTGATGGATGATCCTGAGGGTGCTGTCATATAGCGAAGGGTCGCCCCAAACTAGAAACCCGCCGCACTGACCCTTGCCCAGCTCGCGTTGCAGCAGCTCTTCGTAGAGCAGAAGGCGTTGGTGATGCCAGTGCTCGACCCGCTCCGTGTAGTCCTCAATCGCCGGATCGCGCACGGGGTCGACCGCTTCCACAATGCGGTATCGAGGGTTTTCGATGTATCGCCCGCAGATTTCTTTCCTAAGTCGGACCAACTCCTCCTTGGCCTCCCCTTTGTCCGGAAAGAAGAAAACATCCACTTGGTTCAGAGCTTTAACCGCCTGTACGGTGATATATTCTGGGTTCCCGGCACCGATCCCGATCACATAAACTTTCCTCATCGTGAACCCAAACCTTCCCTCGGTTGTAAGCGGCTTAGTGCGGCGAGCACGCCGTCGACGGTTTCCACCGTGTGTACGGTATGTTTCCGGGGCCGGTCGACCATGACGACTGGGATGCCAAGTATGCGCGCCGCCTCTATCTTTGAGTAAGTCGCAGCTCCGCCGCTGTTCTTGGAAACGATGCAGTCGATTGCATGGGTGCGGAGCAGTTGCAGTTCATGTTCCAGGGTAAACGGACCGCGCTCCATGAGAAGTTCCGTGTTCGGCGGTAGCAGGCCTTCCGGAGGGTCGATGCAGCGAGCCAGAAACCATGCCTTGCGGCACAATGTAAATGCTCCGGTCTGTTGGCGGCCTACCGTGAGAAAAACCCGCCCGCCCTGCCGCGCGACATAGACGGCGGCACTCTCCATGTCGGGCACAGCGTGCCAGCAATCTCCCTTACTCGCCTCCCACTGCGGCCGGGCGAGTGCGATCAGGGGCAGTCCAAGCTCCCGGCAGGCGGCTTGGGCATGCGCGCCGATTCGAGTGGCGAACGGATGGGTCGCGTCGATAACAATGCTGATCGCTTCCTGCCGAAGGTACGCACAGAGCCCGCCCAGCCCGCCGAAGCCCCCTACCCGCAGACGGCCTTCGGGAAGTCGGGGCTGGTGAACGCGGCCGGCGAGCGAAGAGATTAAGACGAGGTCCTTGCGCATCGCGAGACGTGCCGCGATTGCAGAAGCTTCGCCAGTCCCTCCCAGGAGGAGAACGCGGCTGGGCATAGGCGACGAATTCTTGCGTCGAGAGAACATCAATCCTCGTTCCCGGGCGCACGGCTGCGCGCGGCCGAGTAGAGAAAACTCTCGCCATATTCTTCCCGACCGAGCGATTTACCGACCAGGATCAATGCATTGCGATCGACCCCGGATTCCGTGACGATCTCTTTGATCGTTTGCAGCGTGCCTCGCAGAATCCGCTGATCGGGCCAGCTTGCCCGAAATACCACGATGACGGGACAGTCTGGCCCATAGAGCGGCAGCAGTTCGGTTGTGACCTCCTCGAGGTTCTGAATGGAAAGATGGATCGCCAGGATCGCGCCCGACCGGCCCAGCGTGGTAAGGTCTTCTCCGAGAGGCATGGGCGTCGAGCGGGTAGAGGTTCGGGTGAGGATGACGGTCTGGGCCACGTGGGGCAGGGTAAGCTCCCGGCCGAGGGCTGCCGCAGCGGCCGCGAACGAAGGCACTCCGGGGGTGATGTCGTAAGGGATGCCGAGTTGGTCAAGCCTACGCATCTGCTCCGCCATGGTGCTCCAGATGGACAGATCGCCGGAGTGAACGCGGGCGACATTCTGGTTCGCCGCATGCGCTCGGGCCATCTCCGCGACGATCTCGTCCAGGTTCAGGTCGGCCGTGTCCACGATGCGGGCTCCGGGCGGCGCGTGCGCCAGAATCTCTTTCGGCACCAGCGAGCCGGCATAGAGGCAGACCGGTGAGTTTGCAATGTGGTCGCGACCCCGCAGGGTCAGAAGATCGGCGGCTCCGGGACCCGCGCCGATAAAGTGCACGGTCATGGGAGCACCGCCACGGCGCAGGTGCATAGCCGCCCGGTGTGTCGAGGCAGGCTGAGTCGCGCCCCGGGTCCAAGTGCGAGCAACGCCGACGCTTCGGCCACGCTCGGCGTATCTGCCGCACGGAGAGCGTATGCGGAAACGATGGTGGTTCCCGCGACACGGGCCAGCGCCTCGGCCGAGAACAGCACGAGTTGCAGACCAAGGACTCCAGCGACGGATTCGCCCATTTGCGAGCGGGTGTCGATGGTTGCGAGAATCGTATCCGGTTCGATTTCGGCAGGCCCGATCTCGGCAATGCACGCGCGCATCAGCGCGACCATATCGTCAGCTGCGGCGCGGGACGAGCAACCCACGCCAATCGCCAGGCGGCCCGTCATGGTTTGGAGACCGCCCACTGTGTGATCGGCATCATCTGCCTCCAGATGCAGGTGCCGGCGAGAGGCTCCGCGCGAGCGACCTGAAGTCGAACCAACTCGCCCCCGTATCGATCGTGCCGCGAGGCGAGCTCGGCCTCGCCGGCGAGGGTGACTGCATTGGCTACAAGACGTCCGCCGGATGGGAGTCGGTTCAAGCAAGCTTCAAAAAGACCTTCCGTACCGAGACCGCCGCCGATGAAAATCGCGTGCGGCGGCGAGAGTTCACCAAAAACGACAGGCGCGACACCCCGTATCACTTTCAGCGTCGGAACTCCGAGCTGTCTTGCATTGCGTTCAATCCGCGCAGCCCTGTCCTCTTTTGCTTCAAACGCGATGCAGGAACAGGAAGGATGTACACGCATCCACTCGACACCGATGGTTCCCGTGCCAGCGCCCACGTCCCACAGGACCTGCCCGGGCAGTGGAGCGAGCCGGGCCAGCGTTGCGGCGCGAACTTCGCGCTTGGTAAGTTGCCCATCGGTCTCAAAGGCACCCTCGGGTAGCCCAGGGACCAGCGAGAGAGCCGGCGCATGCACATCGGCGGCGCACACTACGGCCATCACATTCAGGTTATCGTAGTGCCCGCTCCCGCAATCGGCGGCAAGCCCGCTATACTGTCGCTCCGCTGGGCCGCCCAAGCGTTCCAGCACGTGGATGCAGCTTGCCCCGTATCCATGCCCCGTGAGTAGGCGGGCTGCCCGTGCAGGCGTGGTGCCGTCTTCCGAGTAGAGGACGAGCCTCTGTCCGGGGACGAGATAGCGCAGCAACTGCTCCACCGGGCGCGCGACCAGGGAGACAAGGGACGTCTCGGCTGCCGGCCAGCCAAGCCGTGCACAGGCAAGCGAAAAAGCAGAGATTTGTGGAACAACCCGGAATTCCTTTGCGGGCAATGTGCGCGTGAGCGTCACCCCGACGCCATAGAGCATGGGATCGCCGCTGCCGAGCACGGTCACGCGCCTGCGTCCGCGATGCCGCGTGAGAATCTCGTCCAGCGCCGGCATCATTGGGGAAGGCCAGGGAACTCTGTAGGCGGGCGACTCATCAGGAGGTACGTGGGTCAGGTGACGAACGCCGCCGTAGAGCAGCTCCGCCGACGAAACAAGCTGTTTCGCCTCGGCGCTCAGGCCCTCCCAGCCATCCTCGCCGATGCCGACGATGGACAGCCAGGGATTTGGGATTGCGGGCGCGATCAACGGCTGTAGCTCCGGGGCGTGTAGACGAGCTGACGGTGGTTCGCAAGCGACAAAGTGCGGGTGGTCGAGGAACCGACGAGCACGACGGTCTGCATATCGGCCATCGCCGGATCGAGATCTTCAAGAGTGGTGAGGGTGATCTTCTCATCGGAGCGGCCGACGCTGCGGGCCAGCACGACCGGCGTTTTTGGCGCACGGTGCGCCGCGATAATGGCTTTGGCCTGCGTCAGCTGCCACACCCGTTCCGAGGAGATGGGATTGTAGATCGCGAGCGCGAAGTCGGCGGAGACGGCGGCCTGGAGCCGCTGGACGATGATCTCCCATGGCTTCAGGCGGTCCGATAGAGAAAGGACGCAGAAATCGTGGCCCAGCGGGGCGCCGACCCGCGAAGCCGCGGCCTGCATGGCGGAAAGCCCGGGAATGATGCGGATATCGAGCGACCGCCAACTCTCCGGGCCGTGTTCGACGCATTCAAGCACCGCTGATGCCATGGCAAAAATGCCCGGGTCTCCCGACGACACCACGCACACGCGCCGTCCCTCTTCAGCAAGCGAAAGAGCATGCCGAGCTCTGTCCGCTTCGACCTTGTTGTCTGAGCCGAATCGGCGCTGGCCGGACCGCACCGGAACGCGATTGAGATACGTATGATAGCCGATCAAGTCGGAGGCCTCGGCCAAAGCCTGCCGTGCTTCCGGCGTCATCCATTCCTCGGCTCCCGGGCCGAGGCCGACCACCGAGATCCAGCCCGGGCTACCGGCGATCTCGTCGCGCCGGGCCTGGGTGGTGTCGGGGACCAGGATGAGCGAGAAGTAGGGCACATCGAGGGGGTCAACCTCGGCCAGCGGCACGATCCGTTCCGCGGTCATCGTGGCCCGCTCGATAAAGAGCGACCTGTCGGCGACGCCGGCCTGGTGCAGCGCGGTTCTTACTTTCGCGAAGTTGCGGCCGAGTTTGATGATGGCGAAGGCGCCCGGCGTGCTCAGCCTGGCCGCCAGAACGTCTTCGGAGAGGGTGCCGGGCAGCACGGTCAGCTCTGAGTCGCGGCGGACAAGTGGGGTCTGAAGCCGCGCGGCCGCGCCCAGGATCGAAGGAACACCGGGAATGACCTCGGTCGGAAAACGATGGGCCAGCCGGTCGTGCAGATACATGTACGAACCGTAGAAAAAGGGATCGCCCTCACACAGGATGGCGACATCCCGGCCGTCGTTCAAGTGGCCGGCAAGCTGCTCGGCGGTTTCGTCATAGAAGCAGGAGACGGTCGTTTCGTAACCGCCGGGGTGATCGGATTGTTCTGTGGTGACGGGGTACACCATGGCGATTTCTATCTGCCCGTGCACCAGCTCCGCGGCCACGATGCGGCGCGCGTGGCTGTGGCCGTGTTTCGCGGTCGGGTAGGCGATGACGTGGGCCTGCCGGACCGCACGCAGGGCCTTGAGCGTTACCAGTTCCGGATCGCCGGGTCCGAGCCCGACGCCGTACAGACGTCCTGTCGGCACTCTGTTGCTCATTCGTCCTCGCTTGCGAGCGCGTTCACGGCGGCCGCGGCAATGGCGCTGCCGCCGCGGCGTCCCAGCACGGTGATATAGGGGATGGTGAGCGGACTGTCGACAAGCGCCTGCTTGGACTCAGCCGCGCCCACGAAGCCGACCGGCATACCCAGGATGAGCGCGGGCAGCGCGCTCCGTTCCAGCATTTCAAGCAGGTGAAACAGAGCCGTGGGCGCGTTGCCGATGACCGCAACTGAGCCCGCCATGCGCCCGCGCCAAAGCTCGAGCGCGGCCGCGCTGCGGGTGGTCTGAAGCTCGGCGGCCAGCTCCGCCGTGCGCGCGTCGCGCAACGTACACACCACTTCATTGTCGCGAGGCAGCCTTGCGCGCGTCACGCCGTTCGCCACCATGTGCGCGTCGCAGAGAATAGGTGCCCCTGCCAGCAGGGCTTCGCGGCCGATCCGCGCCGCCCCGGGCGAGGCGCGCACCAGCTCGGGTAAATCGGTCATGCCGCAGGCGTGGATCATGCGAACGACCACGCGGGCCAGGTCGGGTGAAAATGCTGAAAGGTCGGCTTCCCTGCGAATAATCGCGAACGATTCCTTGTAGATGGCCGCCCCATCCCTGATGTATTCCCTGATGTGATTCATGAGGCTTTGCTCTCGGAGGGAATGTTCGCATGGGCAGCCAGAATGAGACCGATAGCCTCATCCGGCGAGCAGGGTTCAAGAGCGAGCCGGCCGTGAACGCGGACGAGGTAACCGGCCGCGGTACCGACCAGCGCGGCCGCGGCACCGTGGCGCATCGCGCATTGTTTGTCGCAGCCGGACAAATGTACGGTCCAGCCCGGCACGGGGCCTCGCTCCGCAAAGCTCCGCGCCAGCAGCTTCGCGTCGGCGCGCACGTCGGCAAGCGCTGCATCGCAGCCCGCGACACCCGCGCAGGCCGCGATCCCTTGAAAGCCGGCCCGGTTGTCGCAGTGGAGATCAACGGACGCAAGCCGGGCGGCAACACCGGCCGCGCAGTCAGGCGGGACCGCTCCCAGAACGATGCCGCGCCAGGGAGCGAGCCGAAGGTCGGCGTCGCAATTCTTTGCCGCGTTTGCCACCTGATGTGCTTGCCGCGTCGTGAGCCAGCCGAGCGGGATAGAAGGAACAATTGTGCACAGGCCGGCATCGGTCTCTGGGTGGATCCCGATGGGCGGCAGCGTTGTGACCTGCTTTCCAGCCGATTGAGGCGAGGACACAAGGAACGGTGCTAAAGCGTCAAGCAGGCTGCCCGGCACCGCCGGAAGGGCAGCCAGCTTGCTCGCTCGCACGGCGACACCATGGTGCCTTCCCAGCGAGATACAGAGCTTCGTGGCTGCAAGAAGGCAGTCCACGGCCTGCTCCGCTTGCACCGCAAACCCTGTGTCCGTTCCGCCAAAAAAGAACTGAAGCCGGTCCGCGCCCTCAATCGACTGCAGTGCAAGATCGTCCTGCTCATGACTGAAGCGCCTGCTGCTGCCATGAATGCCGAAGCTCCACTTGGGATGAAGTTCCGCGAAGGTATCGTCTGCGATGAGGCGTGTGTCGAGTTCCCGAACCAGTGGTCGGGTGTCGAGATGCTCTTGCCTGTCAAGACCGGCGAACGGGCTGGTGACGATATTGCGAACTCGGTCGTGCTGCGTGGACGGAAGCATGCCCGCGAGCCGCAGTGCCTCGGCAACCTGGGGAACACTGCCCGGCTGGAGCGCGCGCAGCTGCAGGTTGGCCCGGGATGTTATCTCAATCTGCCCATCGGCAAAGGTGTCCGCGAGTGCCGCGACCGTACTGAGTTGCGCGGCATGGATCAGGCCGCCGGGCATGCGGAGACGCAGCAGCAGGCCGTCCTTGGCAGGGACGGCGTGCAGGATGCCCGGACAGAAAGTTTCACCTGCTCTCATCGCGTTCCTTAGCCGTCATGAACGCGATCCGGCAGAAGAAAGCCGTTCAAAGGTTACACGCATGTCGCCTCCTTCGAGTTCCGCAAAAGACACATACTCGGCGTGGAGGGCTTCCGCGAGTTGGCGTGGACGACCCAGGAGTTCACGGGAATCTTCCGTGTCGATGACCAGGGCTGAGGTTTGGATCTGCCGCGCCGCGGTCAAGGCTTCCTGCCACGGATCACCGGCCGCAAGCGCGACGTTTGCATGGCCGTCGGTCAGCAGAATCAAAATGGTTGCGGGCGTGAGGTACTCTCGCGCGAGCGTGAGGGCATGGGCCAGCGGTGTGCGGCCGCCGGTGGGCAGGTATTCGAGTGCGGCGTAAGCATCCGCAGGCATGGGCGTGGGCTCAAGGATGACCTGGGCGGCGGTGCCGCGGAACGTGACGATGGCAATCTCATCGCCGTTTCTGAAGCTGTGCGTGAGCAGGCTGGATGCCGCGCCCTTGACGAAGCGCATACGCTCTCGCGCCGCGTGGGAGCCGCTGGAATCGATGAGGAGGAGGTAGCGGGTGCCGGTCCTCGGCTTCCGTACGCGTTCATGCAGGTCCGCGATGCGCGCGCGCGGCTCCCCGGTGGCGAGCACGGCGTGGGTGAGGGTCGCGCGGAGATCCAGTTCTCCGGGAGATTCGGTACGGCGAGCCCCGACAACCGGACCGGGGCTTCCGCTGGAAGCTGGGGCGTGACCGCCGCGGGGAGCACCGGCTTGATACACAGACCGGACCGCGAGCGTTCCGATCGCGGTTGGGGCGAAGATGCGCTCCAGCACTTGTTCCTGTCCTTGTTCTGCGGCTTGCTCCTGACTCTCTTCCGGAGTTTTCGACACATCTTCCGGCCGGCCTGTGTTCTCGGATTGCGCGGCGCGCTGCGAAGGTGGCGGCGGAGCGGAAGTCCGTTCCCGTTCGGGGGCACGGTCGTGAGCGCGATGCGCGAAAACAAGCGGCAGAACCGCTTCCACGTGTTCGGGCCGGACAGAAGCCTCGCCAACAAGCGCCGCATACGCGACGGCGGCGCGCACGGCTGCGAGATCCGCACGGAGCGAGCGAATGCCGTGTTCGCAAACGGCTTCGCTGATCTGGACCAGGATTTCGCTCTCGCAGTCCGTGGACGAGAGCCGGCTGCGGGCAGCTGTGATCCGGTCGCGTTGCTGCTGCTCGTCGAAGGACCAGTCCGCGTGGAAGCCGAGCGGCTCCCGCTCAAGAGCCAACCGGCGCTCCACGACAGCCCGGCGCTCGGCCGGGTCGAGCGGCGCGGCGACGGTGACAGCCAGCGCGAAGCGGTCGAGCAGCTGCGGACGAAGCGAGCCTTCTTCAGGATTCATGCTGCCGAGCAGCACAAACTCGGCCGGGTGCGAGGCGCTCAGGCCTTCGCGTTCCACGATGTTGGTGCCGCTTGAAACCGTGTCGAGAAGCGCGTCGCAGAGATGCGCCGGCAGCAGATTAATCTCATCCACGTACAGCACACCACCGTGCGCCTCCGCGAGCAAGCCGGGCTTCAGCGCCGGCTCGCCCTTGAGCGCGCGCTCCAGGTGGAGGCCTCCGAGGAGCCTGTCTTCAGTCGCGCCGATGGGCAGATTGATGAACGGCGCGGGCGCGGGAAGAAGCGCGGCCAAGGCGCGCGCTGTTGTGGTTTTGCCGGAACCTTTGTCGCCGCGCAAAAGCACGCTGATGCGCCAGTCGACCGCGGCGAGCAGGAGAGCGAGTTTCATCTGCTCCTGCCCGGCGATTGCAGAAAATGGATACGGACGAGGCTTCACGCGAGAACCTTCGGGCGCCGCTCTGGCCCTGCGCCGGCGCGCTCGCCGCGTGCTTCGAGCAGGGTTTCGCTTTCGAGCAGGATGCCGCGCAGCGCATCCAGTGTTTCGGGCGCGGGCTTTTCCCACAGTTCCCGGCGAGCCGCTTCAAGAAGGCGCTCGGCAATTGCGTTCAGCGCCCATGGGTTGGAAGCACCAAGGAAATCGCGCATCTCCTGTGACAGGGCATAGTGCTCCGCAAGCCCCTCGTAGATGAAGTCCGGAGCGATCTGCGCGGTGGCGTCAAAACCGAAGATGTAATCCACGGTTGCAGCCAGCTCGAGGCCGCCCTTATAGCCGTGACGCTGGATACTCTCGATCCACTTGGGATTGATCACGCGCGAACGATACACGCGGAGCGCTTCTTCCCGCAGGTCGCGCACCTGGGCTGAGTCGGGGCGTGAGGTATCGCCGAAGTAAGCCTTGGGCTGCACGCCGGTGAGCGCGCGAATGGAGGCGACCATGCCCCCGTGAAACTGGAAGTAGTCATCCGAGTCGAAGATGTCGTGTTCGCGATTGTCCTGGTTGTGCAGGGCAACCTGAATCGATTTGAGGCGTTCGGCAAAGACCGGCTGCGCGTCGACCCCATCGGCACCCTTACCGTAGGCATAGCCGCCCCATGCCAGGAAAGCGCGCGCGAAATCGTCGTCGCCCCGCCAGTTTCCGGTCTCGATTAGGGGAAGGATGCCTGCGCCGTAGGAGCCGGGCTTCGAACCGAAGATGCGGTAGCGGGCCTGCGCTTCGGCTTCATGCGTGGGAAGTTCCTTTCGGGATGCGAGGTCGGCGAGATAGTGCTTGCGCGGGAAATTCCGATCAAGCGGCTCGTCCGCTTCTACAACCAGGGAAACAGCCCGGTCGAACAGGTCGATGAGGTGAGGGAAGGCATCGCGAAAAAAGCCGCTGATGCGCAGCGTGACGTCGACCCGGGGGCGGCCGAGGCGTTCGAGCGGGATGACGGCCACGTCTTTAATTCGGCGCGACTGCGGGTTCCATACCGGCTCGACGCCGAGCAGCGCAAACGCTTCGGCGATGTCATCGCCGTGCGTGCGCATCTGCGAGGTTCCCCAGACGCTGAGGCCCATCATTTCCGGGTATTTGTTCTCCTCCTTGCGGAACCGCTCAATGGCTTCATGCGCGAGCTGCTGACCGACGCGCCAGGCCGCCTGCGAGGGTAGCGCGCGGGGGTCGACGGCATAGAAGTTGCGCCCGGTCGGCAGGATATGAGCCATGCCGCGCGAGGGAGCGCCGGCAGGTCCCGCGAGAACGTACCGGCCTTCGAGCGCGTCCAGCAGGTGCTCGACTTCGTCACCGGACTGCTCCAGCCTGGGAACCAGCTCACCGCAGGCAAAGGTGAGCACCGAGGAGAGCTCGGGCGAAGTGAGACCGAGAACGGCCATTTGGACCTCCGGGATGAGCTCGACGCGGAAGCCGAGCGATTCTAGCATCGCATACAGATCGAGCGAGGCGCGATCGAGGATTTCGAGGGCATCCGCGTGGGTATGGCAGGGCCGGCCGAGCAGCTCCCGGAACGGCTCCCGAGATGGATAGAGGCGGGCACCGGGATTGGCCAGCAGCGCGGCAAGCTCAAAGCCGAACGCGGAGGCGAGGCTTGCCTGGAGGCTCGGCGCCGAGGCGTTCGCAAGCCGTGTGAGCGAGCGAAGCATTTCGGGCATCGGCGGCATCTGCCCCAGAATGTGCAGCCCATCGCGAATCTGCGCCATGCCCAGCTCGCAGAGGTAGCCGTCGAGGTCCTCAATGAGGTGGGCGACCTCATTGCCGGTCATCGAGGCCAGGGTCGTCGGAATGCCTTCCGGCGTAAGCGCGTCATCCCACTCGTGGCTGTGATCGCCGCGTTCGCGGGTCAGCATGGCTTTCATGTCGAGATCGGTCTTGAGGTTGGTCCGTTCGACAAGCTCCCAGATCTGCCGCTGGATGTAGGGCAGCTTGGCGGGGTCGAGCTTTTCAACGGCGTAATACTCGTTGACGAGCTGATTCAGTTCCGCAAGCGCGCCGTAAGTTTCCGCGCTCGTCATCGGCGGGGTAAGGTGGTCGACGATGACCGCGTGCGCCCGCCGCTTGGATTGGCTGCCTTCACCGGGGTCGTTGATGATGAAGGGGTAGATGAGCGGTGTGTCGCCCAGGAGCAAGTCAGGGTAGCACTCGCCGGAAAGGCCGATCCCCTTGCCGGGAAGCCACTCCAGCGTCCCGTGCTTGCCCATGTGCACGATGGCGTCCGCACCCCAGCCACCCTCGGACCGCGGCGTCCCGAGCCAGCGATAAAAGGCGGTGTAGTGGTGCGTCGGCGGCAGGTCGGGCGTGTGATAGATCGAGTCGGGATCGATGCCGTAGCCGCGCGGAGGCTGAAGCGCGATCAGCGCGTTGCCGAGATCCATCGCGGCGAACAGGTAATCGTCCTCGTCGCCCCACGGCTCTTCCGCATCGATCGAAACAATCTTGCCAGCGATGGTCGGCAGCAGTTTCTTATCTGTTTTCTTGGCCGGCTTGACGCTTGCGCCGCGATCCTGCGGCTCCCCCCAGAAGTCCTGCATGCGGCGGTTGGGTTTCGCTGGAAACGCGGAAAAGATCGCGCGATAGCGCTGCCTGGAGAAGCGTATCGCTTGCGCGGGATCGAGCGGATAGCGGTCGTCGTAGGTGCCCCGGTCCAGGAGCTGTTGCATAAGTTCATCGGACGTTTCCGGCAGAGCCGAGATCGTGTAGCGCCTCGCCCGCATCGCATGGAGCATCGTCAGCAGGCTCGCCGGGGAGTCGAGCCCGACTGCTCCGCCGACCTGGCTGGCTTTCGCCGCCGAGTTAGTGAGCACGAACGCAACCCGGCGATCGCTGTTTGCCGTGCGGCGCAGCCCGGCGAGGCGGGCGGCGATGCCGGCAACACGCAGAGCGCGCTCCTCGTGCGGAACGTACAGGCTTTCCGCGCCGCGCTCCTTGAACGAGACAGGAACAGAGATGATGCGGCCGTCGAACTCGGGAATAGCCACGTTCACGGCTGTTTCCAGCGCGTTCAGGCCGCGCCGAGAGCCTTCCCACGCGCCGCGCGGCATGCCGCAGGCAATGGCCTGGAGCACGGGGATACCGAGTCGTTCGAGTGAGTCGACGGCATCACCGGCTTCGGTGATCGACCCTGTATTGACCTCGCCGAGTGCGAACGAAAGCGTGGTGATCAGTACATCGGCTTTGCCTTCCATCAAGCCGAACGCAGCCGGACGGCCCGCCTCTTTCGACTTGAGGCTGGAGGTGAAAACACAGAGGGCATTCACGCCTTTGCTCCGCAACGCCTGCGCGAGCGTATCGATGAAGTCGGTGTTGCCGCTCATGCGATGGGCACGGTAGAACAGGACGGCGACGGTCGGCTTTTCAGGGTCGGCCTGACGCTGCCAGTCCTCATACGTCGCGAGGTCGGTCTCCGGAAGATAAATACCGTGCTCCGGCATGGGGCGGGGCGCGGCGTAGCCATAGCCGGTAAGCATCAGGCGGTCCGACAGGAAGCGGAGAAGCTCGGCGAAGTTGTTGATGCCCCCCAGGGCCAAGTATTGCGCGGTGGAGTCAACGACATCGGCGGGCGTGTGAATGGTTTGCGCGAACTCCGAGGTGTTTTCGCCGCAGCCGCTGACAAGCACAAGCGACTGGCCGCGCTCAAGGCAGGCCGCCTTGAGGCGGTCGAAGCCGGCGATGCAGCTCAACGGACCGTGGCAGCGCACCACGATGACCTTGGCCTTGCTCATCTCTCCGCGGATGAGGACGTCCATCTGATCAGCGGTGCGCAGCGCGTTGAGTGAAAAAGCGCTCACGCACAACTCTTCCGGAAGCAGCTCGGCGGCCTTGATTAAGGTGAGCAGGTCCGTGTCCGCATGCGAAAGCAGCATCACGGCGCCCGTGGGCTCAATATTGCCGAGTCTGGTGAGCTCTTGCGCGGCCGATGGCAGGCGGACGTCCCAGTCGTAGTAATTGAAGACGTACTCACTCAGCTCCGAGGGCGGCTGCAAAAAGCGATCGGCCTTGAGCATCGCATCGATGTAGTCGTAAATCTGGCGGACCTGCCACTCGCCATTCACCGAGTGGAACCAGAGGCTTCTGCTGTCAAACACAAGACTGACGACATTTGCCAGCGCGCACGGGCCGAGGCAGCCACCCTTGGTGAGGTGGACGTCATTGCGAATCTTGCGCTTGAGCCACTCCTCCGTGTACACATCGACGGGTACTGCGGCGTAGCCGCGCTCGGTGATGCCGCAGCAGCAGCCGGTGTAACAGTAAGTCAGATGAGCGCGATGCTGCACGATGTTAAAGGCACGGCCATCGGCTCGAATCACACGCTGGCGGTGAACTGTAGACATACGCCTCCTCTATCTAGTGGTCAAATCGTCGGCTAAGCCGCAGTCCGGTCTCGCTCGGTAAACCAGCCGTATGCCACACCCAGAGTGGCCCAGAGGACTGCCTGCAATTCGGCGGAAACGATCCTGAAATGCCACAGGAGAGTTGCTGGAAAGCTGGAAGGAACTTCATCGATGTTGGGGAACAATGGATAGGTCATCGCAATTAAAACCATGTACAGCATGGCCGCGAGGAGTATGCCGTTCCACGACCCGAAGCGCGCGGCAAAGCGCCTGTAGAACTGGACGGCTACCCCCAGGATGGCGAGCGAGAAAGCAATCAGGAGGAAGTAGGCAGCGGTCCTGGTGCCGATGGTGTCTGGATTTCCGACCGCCGGCGGGTTTGCCGGGTATTTCAGCGTCGGTACGACCACCACCGCCGCATAGCCCAAACTTGCGATGACGGCGGATAGTTGGCGTGGACCGCCGACGCTGTACCGGCCTTGCGCATACGCAAATACCAGGCCGAAGATGCCGCCGAGCGCGACCCCGTAGAGGACGGCTCCGGTGAAAAGACCGAGCCCGCTTTGGACGCGGCGGCTCACCAGTTCGGGCTCTGCGGCTTCGCCTTCGGCATGGTCGATGCCGGCCTCAAACGCGATGGCGCGATTCACCTCCGGCTCGCCTACCAAATGCGCGAAGCAAAAGGCGAGCAGGCCAGCGACAACGCCGATCAGCATTCCACGGACAAGCAGGGAGCGGATCACGCGGTATTTAGTGGCAGGGAAAGCCGAGAAGATGGCGGCCGTCATGAAGGAACTCATGCACCGCGCGGCCCTCGATCAGCGAAGTAGCCCCTTGCTCCGCACCGACGAAATAAATCACCATCAGCATGACAAGGCCGCCGAACAAAACCCACGGCAGCAGTTCACGCGCAGGGATAACGGGCATGGAAACAGGCTGCGATATTGGCCTGACGGACGTATGTGACATGGGTGAAGCCTCCTGGGATAGCGCGTCCCGACTTAGTGCATTCAACGAAGTGAAGAGGTCTGACTTTCGACTGTGGGCAGTCGATTACAGTGGCGCGACCGTGCCGGAGTTTCACCAGCTTCTGTATTCACTTCAACAACTACCCTTAACACTATGGGTCGCCGGCATGGGTGTCAAGGCATTCCACGCAGGCGTGCTCGCGTTAAGGTGGAGAGAAAGGTGGAGAGAGATGACATCGAGGGTTACATGGATCAGTCACGCGGAAACACCGGCGCTGCGCCGCGCCGCGTTTCCTCTGGATGAAACGCTGGAAGCAGCGACGCTCGACAAGCTCACACTGCTGCGATGGAACGCGCCGAAGGCGCAACAAATACTGTCGGCGCCGGAGCAGCGTGCGCAGATGACGGCACGCAGACTCAACCTTGCGGCATCGGTCGCGGAGGATCTTCGCGATTGCGATTTTGGCTGTTGGCGCGGGCGGGAATTTTTAGAGGTACACCGTGACGACCCGGACGGTATTGCCTCATGGCTGACCGACCCGGCAGCCGCTCCGCACGGAGGCGAGTCGATCGCGGCGCTCGTCGATCGGGTCGCCCGATGGTTAACGCAACACAGCGCGGAGGGTCACACCATTGCCGTCACGCACCCCGCGATCATTCGTGGCGCAATCATCTTTGCTTTAGACGCGCCTTTGCAGTCCTTCTGGCGCGTGGATATCTCGCCGGCCTCCGTCACCGATCTCCGCTTCAATGGATCTGCGTGGACAATACGTTCTCTTGGGGAAAGGTTGGAGTGCGCCTGTTAAGCGAGAGCCCTGTAATATCCAGTCCAAGAGGGGGCAATCCAAGGTTGCGAATTTCAATTTGCGGGTCGGCAAGCGTTGGTAAGACAACCCTCGCCCATGCGCTTGCCCAGAACTTGCGATTGACCTGCATACGCGAGGAGATGCGGGACTATCTTCAAGCGACAGCAGTTGATCTGGCAGCGCTTCCGCTTGACGAGGTGGAAGCCGTCCTGCTCGCACTCTGGCGGGAGCGGCAGCAGCAGGAGCTGACCACAGAGGCATTTGTCGCAGATACTTCCGCTCTCGATTTTGCGGCGCACGCGCTCTACTACGACTGCCTGAGCGCCGCGAATCAGAAAACTTTGATAACGCAGGCAATCGTGCATCTTGATCGCTACGACGCGATCATCGTACTGCCATGGGGGGTACTTCCTTATGAACAGGACGGCATTCGCCCCCTGGATCCTTATTCACAATTACGGTACCAGATGCTGCTTGAAGGGCTGCTGCGCCGCCATGTCAGTGCAAATAGACTGTACTTCGTACCTCAAGTGCTGCTGCATCTTGACGATAGAGTTCGCTGGACAATGACGTCTTTAGCATCCATCCGGGCGCGGGTAGGCAAGTCTTCTTCGGCATTGTCGGAGCCCAATTCTAGTCAGACAAAGGGGAGGGTGTACCTCGTCGGTGCAGGTCCGGGAGACCCAAAACTCCTGACGCTACGCGCAGCCGAGTTGTTGCAGCACGCGGATGCCGTGGCCTACGATTTGCTTATCTCGCCGGAACTGTTGGCGCAGGTTCCCGCAAATACACCCCTTCTGCCTGTAGGCCGCCGAAACGGCGTCGGCGTGGTCGACTACCGACTTCACCCGGATGCCATGGCACTCGCCATGAATGGAAAAACAGTGGTGCGTCTTAAATGCGGCGATCCCCTTCTCTTTGGCCGCGGCGGGGAGGAAGCAGAAGAGCTGCGCCAGGCTGGTATTCCATTCGAAATCGTGCCCGGTATCACTGCCGCGCTCGGAGCTGCAGCTTACGCCGGGATTCCTCTCACGCATCGCGGTCAAGCCTCAAAGGTGTCAATACGTTCCGGCCATGAAGCTTTAGATAACGAGAATTGCAGTGACGTGGCGGCGGGAGAGCCTGCGCACAGGACGACCGTGGTTTACATGGCCGCGCGCCGCCTTAAGGCAAATCTTGCCCGCCTTCAGATAGAAGGCTATCCCGCGGAGACACCGGCCGCGCTTATTCTGAGCGCCACGACCCCGCGGCAAAAGGTGATTGTTGGCGCGCTCGCCACTCTTAGCCATCAAGTTCCAATGCTACGTCCCGAAGTTCCGGCGATTCTTTTTGTAGGCCATGTCGTTTCCTTGCGGGAGAGCTTGCAATGGTTCCAAACAGGACAGTTTTGAATTGCGCCACGGGAGCAGTTCTGTTGCCTTCAATCGGGCTAGATGTGGAGGCTCAAGAGGTTATTCCGATTCCCACCGGAACTGAAATGGTCGTTTCAGAGAGTACAAGGCAAAAGCCGCTTTCAAATTGTCCCCCGTGATAACAATGTTGGGTTCTACATAAAATAAGTTATGGGTGGATCAATTCCACCCGCGCCTTGAAAGCTCTCGCCCGCTGTATCGAGCGGTTTTGCTTGACAGTTAATCCTTGGTGTTGCACGATCAATGCATGGTTGTGCGCGATCGTAGCAAAGTGGGTAAGAATTCCTACCTTCCCGCGGACCGGGAAAGACGGATTCTGGATCGCCTTTACCAAAATGGGCAGGTAAACGCCACCGCTTTAGCTGAAGAGTTTTCGACCTCCGAAGACACCATCCGTCGTGACCTACGCGAGCTTGCCGCGCGCGGTCTCTGCCAGCGCGTTTATGGCGGTGCGGTGCTGACATCGCCGGCTTCGGCACCGATGGCGGTGCGCGTGGGCGAATCGAACGATCGTAAAGAGGCCTTAGGGAGAACGCTGGCGACGCTGCTTCGACCGAAGCAGTTCGTTTATATCGACGCCGGGTCTACAAATCAGGTGTTTGCGCGCACGTTGTCCTACGATCTACCCCTCACCGTCGCGACCCATGATCCCACTCTTGCGGCCTGTCTCATGGAGAAGCCTGCGATCAAGCTGCGGTTGATTGGTGGCAGCGTCAATCGGGAGGTTGGAGCTGCCCTCGGAGGCAGGGCCATGCTGGAGGTTGCGGATATGCGTCCAGACCTGCTCATACTCGGCGTGTGCGCCATTCATGTGGACGAAGGCTTAGGAGCGTTCGATGCGGATGACGCCGAAATGAAGAAGATGTTGATTCAGAAGGCGGGTTCTGTGGCCGTGGCCGTCCTTAATGAGAAGCTCGGTTCAGTTGCCGCCCACAAGGTGTGTGCAATCGATGCGATTGCAGATGTTGTTGTGGAAGCCGACGCGCCGCTCTCCTCAATTACGGCCCTTTCAGTGAAAGGATTGCGGCTTCATAGGGCACTCCCCGTAAGCACCTAAACGGCGATCACGCTTCCAAATCAGAGAATTCAACCCCGGCTTCGACACCAAGGAGATCATCATGAAGGGCATCAGCAAGAAACGCGTTTTCGTCACAGGAGCTACGCAAGGAATTGGAAGAGCCGTCACGGAACGCTTCCTTGAAGAAGGAGCTTCCGTGCTGCTTACGGACGTGGTTTCAGACACCGTCATCAATGACGCAGTGGATTCTTTCAAGAATCGCTTCCCCGGACTTGCTTTTGGGAAGCGGGTTGATATCACGGATGAGGAGCAGGTTATCGCGGGTTTTGAGCACATGCGAGAGGTTCTTGGCGGTTGCGACATTCTGATCAACAACGCTGGGATCAATCGGCAGAATCCCTCGCACGTATTCACCGCAAGCGACTTCGATCAGGTACTTGCGGTCAACCTCCGAGGCGCGTTTCTTTGTAGCCGGGAAGCCCTGAAGCTGTTCATCGAGCAAGGGTCTGGCATCATTCTCAATAATTCTTCGAATCATGAGATGAATCCCAAGCCGGAGTTCCTGGCCTACTCGGTAAGCAAGGGCGGTCTCGGCAATCTCACGCGCACCCTGGCGCTTGAATACTCCGATCGCGGCATTCGTATGAACGCGGTCGCGCCGGGAGCAACGATCACCCCGATCAATGCTTCCTGGAAAGATAATCCGGAGATTCGTAAAAAGGTTGAGAGCCACATTCCTCTGGGCCGTTCTGCATCCGCAGAGGAGATCGCCGGCGTTTTCGCTTTTTTAGCCAGCGATGATGCGGCCTACATCACAGGGCAGACGCTGTATGTTGACGGCGGTCTGACTCTGCATACGGATTTCAAAAACAACTGGTCGTCGTAAACGCAGGCCAAGTTCAGCCCTTGGAGTTTAGTACCTGAAAGGAACCTTCCTTGATCCCAACAAAGCCGCCGCACTTGCCCTCGGGCTGAAATTCTTCTCAGAAGTAGCCCTCGAAAGGCGTCGCGATACGTGCGGGAAGCGACTGGCGGCTATGAATATGAACTGGCGCTTCGGCCTGGTAAGGCAGGCTTATCGGTAGCTGTCGTCAACCCGCGCCAGGTAAGAGATGTCGCGCGGGTAGTGTGGGCAGGCTGGCTAAAACCGATCCCCTCGATGCCAGGAGCCTGGCCCACTTCGCTGAGGCGGTCAAGCCGCCCTGCCGGCCTGTCAAAGACCAGCAACTGGACGAACTGGATCAGCTTGTCACCCGGCACCGGCAGCTGGTCGAGATGATCGTGGGCTGAACGCAACCGGCGCATGTTCCTCCGCGGCGACGCTCAAAACGATATCGACGTGACAGTCCGCTTCCTGCAGGGTCGCTTGAAGCAGGTGGATGAACGACTGAAGACGTTGATCAGCAACAACCCAGCGTGGAGCCGCAAAGCGGAATTACCGAACTTGGTTCCCGGCGTAGGCCCGGTCCTGATCAGCAGCAGGATCGCCGAGCTACCCGAACTCGGGACAATGAACCGGAAGCAGATCGCATCGCTCGTCGGGGTTGTGCCCTTCAACAAGGACAGCGGGAAGTCGCACGGAGAGCGTCCTGTCTGGGGCGGCCCGCCCATTTACGCGCCTTATCTACGCGCCTTATCTACGCGCCTTGTTGTATATGTCTATGGTCGCCGGCCTCCGCTTCATCCGACAGTTCGCGGCACTGGCGGCAAGCAGGCAAACCTGCCAAAGTCGCTCTCGTAGCCTGCATGCGCAAGCTGCTCGTCCAACGCAACGCGATGGTCAAATCCGCTCAGACCTGGAATGCACATCTTCCTTCCCTCGAACTTGCTTCCTCAACGATCGGCGCTCCCAACCAGCACGCTTGAGCCTTGACCTCCCAAGATGAATGCTTAGCCGCGGATCAGCCTTCAGGACGTATCATTGACTCAGGCGACAGGCTTGAGGATGACGCGATAGAGGGTCGATCGGCAAAGCCGTTTGGGCTCGCGGCGATTGATATGGAGACCGAGCTGGTCCGTCAAATTGGGCGGATCAAGCGCATACTTATGATAATGAACGTATCTAAAGAACCCTCCAGGCTTCCTACTGGTGTACCCGGTCTCGATGAAGTTCTTCTGGGCGGTTTGCCAAAAGCTCACACGTATTTGGTGGAAGGCCATCCCGGCACCGGAAAGACGACGTTGGCTCTGCAATTCCTCATCGAAGATGCACGTGCAGGCGAGCGTTGTCTCTACGTCACGCTGTCCGAAACAAAGGCGGAGCTTGAAGAAGCGGCACGGTCCCACAACTGGTCGCTGGATGGGATATCCATTGCTGAATTCGTGCCTGACGAAGCCAGCTTGGCCGAGGAGGAGCGCTACACCGTATTTCATCCTGGAGAGGTGGAGCTCGCCACCACGATCAAAAGGCTTCTAGGCGAAATAGAGCAAGTGGAGCCCACCCGGCTGGTCATCGATTCGCTTTCCGAGTTCCGATTGTTGGCCCAGGACCCGCTTCGATACAGGAGGCAACTGTTGGCTCTCAAGCAATTCTTCATAGGCCGAAACACAACCGTGCTGCTGCTCGACGAGCTTAACCCGAATGCTGATGATCAGCAGGCTCTGAGCATCGTGCACGGTGTTCTTCGCTTCAGCACGATAGAGCGGTCTTACGGGGTTACGCGTTACCGCCTTGAAGTGATGAAGCTACGATCCTCCGCCTTTCGCAAGGGCTTCCATGATTACACGTTGGATGTTAAGGGGGTCGTGGCATATCCGCTCCTCATCGCCGCCGAATACGAGGAGGATGTTCCCAACGATCTCCTCTCCAGCAATCTTCCGGCGCTTAATGCCATGTTTGCGGGAGGGCTGGAGCGCGGCTCCAGTACGCTGATTATGGGTCCAGCTGGCACCGGCAAATCCACCATCGCAATGCAATACGCCCATGCTGCTGCCGCGCGGGGAGAGCGAGCCGTCTTGTATCTCTTTGATGAGGCCTTGCGCATGGCCATGATGAGAGCACGTTCACTCGGGATGCAGATCGACCCCTGAAATCAAGCAGAAGCGTTTATGCCTCGAACAGGTCGACGCCGCTGAACTCTCGCCCGGAGAGTTTATTGGAAAAATCATTCGTGAGGTGGAGGATAACAAAGTGCGTGTCGTCGTTATCGACAGCCTCAACGGCTTTCTCCGTTCCATGCCTGGGGAACGGGACCTCGCTCTGCACCTGCACGAAGTGCTTGCATACCTTAACCGAAAAGGGGTAAATACGTTCCTCATCCTCACGCAACGCGGCCTTCTTGGAGAAGGGCAGGGAGACATTGATATCAGTTATCTGGCTGATACCTTGTTGATTCTGCGCTACTTCGAAGCCGGAGCCTCGGTGCGGCGGGCAATCTCCGTGCTGAAAAAACGTAGCGGAGCGCATGAGAATACCATCCGCGAACTCCGATTCAATGCGGAAGGTATTCAACTCGGGGAGCCTCTTGAGGGGTTCAAAGGAGTGCTCACCGGCACGCCTGACCCCATGGAAGTGCCCGGTTCGCAAGCGAAAGGGTCTTAGCATGACAGCAGACAATGGCTTGCATGTTCTGCTTGTTACTCCTACCGGACGGGATGCGACATTACTACAGAAAGCGCTCAACGTAGCGGACGTGCAAAGCAAAGTGTTGAAGGATGTCGCAACCGCAATCGGCGAGTTCCAGACCAGAGACGTGGGCGCTCTTCTGGTTGCAGAAGAGGCTTTAGGGCGCGAGGAAATCACCCTTCTCGCATCGGCGCTGGCGGGACAGCCTGCGTGGTCTGTTCTCCCTGTCCTGATCCTAACGATGGGCGGAAAGGCGACAGTTCAGAGTAGACGTCAGGAGCGGCAGCAGTTGTCGCTCGGCAGCACCACTTTGCTGGAAAGACCCATCCGCGCAGCAACGTTGGTTAGCAGCATCCGAGCTGCGCTTCACGCCCGCGACCGCCAATATCAACGCAGGCTATCCGAAGCAGCTCTGCGTCAGAGCGAAAAGCTTGCGGTCGTAGGCCGCTTGGCCGCCAGCATAGCCCACGAAATCAATAATCCTTTAGAAGCTGTGACCAACCTCTTGTACCTTCTCAATGGCACGCCTCTGAACACGCAGCAGCAGGGGTACCTGGATACGGCTCAGCAGGAGCTGGCGCGGGTCTCTGAGATTGCCAAGAACACACTCACCTTCAACCGTCAACGCGATGTCATAGGGCAGGCATCGATATCTGCGCTACTGGATTCGGTTCTCCTGCTCTATCATGGGCGGCTCGCCGGTTCGAACACCGTGGTACAGCACCGCTATCGAAATGCCGCGCCCTTCACCTTTTACCCTGGGGAACTGCGACAGGTCTTTGTCAACCTGATCGGTAACGCCTTCGATGCAACGCGCGGAGGAGGCCGCATCCTGGTACGCGAACGGGCAGCGACGCATCCCAGAACAGGTCAGTGGCCTGCCCGATCTTTTGTGCCATTGGAAGAGTTAGTGTAGCGCAGCTATTTCTGAGTGCAAGTAGCCGCCGTCGGGGGC
>JAABUX010003105.1_pt1 | contig 22423 bp, 24 predicted proteins | sample 5561851 | NCBI WGS metagenome assembly JAABUX01 (sample SAMN10711883, study PRJNA513361) | rock metagenome | isolation source: Antarctica rocks | place: Antarctica: Victoria Land, Richard Nunatak red sandstone | collected 2016-01-03 | reverse complement strand
ACATAATTCCACTATCGTGAAACAAGGGAAAAATGCTATCTTACGGAAGTCAGAGACTACCTTGCAACTCTTGTGAAATGTCATGAACCCCTTGAAAACAAGGTGGTGGTCAAACGTTCCTGCGGAGTAGTACTAAGGAGCGTTCTCGTCGGCCCCGCCGGCGCCGGTCTGGCCGGCGGCCCTGGCCCGGCCCTCCTCCTTGGCGTGATCGTGGACGATGAAACGGCGACAATGAGCTTGGACCATCTCGGCGAACAGGTCGCTTTTGCCCTGCCCCATCTGGACGGCATGGGTGGCAAATTGCTTGGCCAGCTTGGAGGACAGGTAGAGAGTCAGCTTCACCGGCTGGTCGCTCTCCCGGCTCTCCGTCTTGACGGTATTGGCTTTGGCCGTCTTTCCGGCCTTACCGCTAGTTGCCATCGCCATTTCCCCATCCCGTCGTCCTGCCGCCCATCGCCGACGTGGCGAGGACCCGCTGAGCCCTTTTCGGCTCAGCCGGAGTCTCGTCTTGACGAGATAGCGGCATCCTGTTTCAGCGGGTTGGTCGCCTGCGGTCGAGTTGTCAACCAGTCGCGTTGCCGGTGATCCAGAAATTCAAAATTTCAGAAACTTAAATTTCTAACTTTTTGAGTACGCAAAATTTCAAACACGAGCATCCAGCCATTGCCCTAACAGGTCCTCGACCAGTTCACTAAAGTCTTGAGCCTCGCCATCTTGAAGCAAGGCCATTTTGATTTTGCGGTGCGTTTCCCGACGGATGTAGGCGGTGACTTGTTCGTGATGGTCGCTCGATCGCTTCCCGGGGGGCCTCCCCCGTTTCTTCGAGGTGGGGGCCTCTTCCGGGGCAGGGGAGGGGGGGGCGGACGGGGGGACCGTCGGAGCTTCGGGCCGATCGGGCTGGCCCCGCTGGGCCTTGATGATCGCGTCGAACTTGCTCACGGACCGATCTCCCTGCCGACCGCCTCGTAATCCCCCCACGCCTCGACGGCGCGGGGGTCCTTCACCGACCGGACCGAGGCTCCGGCCAGCGCCGCTTTCTGGAAGGCCACCAACCGCCGGATGCTCCCAGCGAAGAGGGGCAAGCTCGCTTGGACGATCATCGTCCGCGCGTCGTCTCCATCCCGACTGGGTCGGGGTGGAACCATCGTCAAGAGGATGCGGTATCGCATCTCGCCCAGGGTTCGGAGGGCATCGACGGTGAGCATGAGGGCGTCGAGAGCCAGGGCGTCCGGGGTCGATGGAATCACCAGGAGGTCACAACCCCCGGCCAACGCTTCGAGATCGTCGCGGCTAGGGCGGGCCTGGGTATCGATGATGAGGTGGTCGGCCTGGCGGGCCACCTTGGCGGCCTGGCGTTCATCGACGACCGGGAAGGGGAGTGCTCCGCGCTGGGCCCATCCCGTGACGCTCCGGTTCGGGTCGCCATCGATTAAGATCGTCGGGCCGAGGGCGGCGAAGTAGGCCGCCAGATGCACGGCCGTCGTGCTCTTGCCCACCCCACCCTTGTAGGAGGCGACGGTAACGATCATACCGGGCAGACTACCGATCACTCGGAATTTCAGCAACGCGAAAACGCGGAAACTCGAAAAATCGGGTGGTTGGCCTGGAGTTGGCCGTCCGCCTCCGCTGGTGGCCCCGCGGCCGCCGCCGCGGGCCTGGGGCCGCTCGCGATGGGTGAGCTTGAGGCCGTGGCTCCGGGCGTGGCCTTCGAGGCCGAGCGGTCGGGTCCGGCTCCCCCCGGAGCCGCGAGCGACCCGGTGATGATCGTGCTGGGGCGGCGCGCCGCCCTCGCCGCCCGGGGTCTCATCGCTTCCGGCTCCTCGGGGCGACCTCGACCAGGCGGAGGCCGAGGGCGGTGGCGATCCGATCGGCGGTGCCGAGCCTCAGGTCGCGCTGGTCGGCGAGGAACCGGGTGATGACGGTCGGGTCGACGCCGGACTGCTGGCCATTTCCGCCGGCCCGGGGGCGAGGCCCGGGACGCGGCGGCCTCGGGGCGGAAAACGCTTCGGGGTTTCGCACGCCCCTCCCTCCGGGATCTCCGGGGCGGCCGGCCCGCGGGGTCGGCCCATGAGAGTTCGGCGATGTGAAGTGCGAAATCGCCCCGGAGTTTTGGCGGATAGCGCGCGACAGGCCAACTCGGTGGGGACCGTCGCGCCCCCGGCGAGGGACCCCCCCCCCTGGGGGGGGAGGGCCCGGGTCCCCGCCGCGGCGGGGCCGGGCCCTCCCCCCGCGACGTCGTACCTTCGAACGGGACGGCCCCGGGTACGGACGGTCCCCTGTCCCCACAAGATCGGGGCCGGCAGGGCGGGGGAGGGCCCGGGGGCGGGCTGTCAGTTGACAGCTAGTAGTTGTCAGTTGACACGGCTGTCAATCGGCCTATAATGGGGGCGCGGCGGCGACGGGCAAGGGGACTGCATCATGCGCGCGGTCGGCTACATCCGGGTCAGTTCCGAGGAGCAGGCCACCGAGGGGGTCTCCCTCGACGCCCAGCGCGCCAAGGTCACGGGCTACGCCGCCCTGTACGGATTGGAACTGGTCGCCGTCGAGGTCGACGCCGGCGCCTCCGCCAAGTCCCTCGACCGCCCGGCCCTGGCCCGCGCCCTGGCGATGCTCGGCCGCGGCGAGGCCGACGGCCTGGTCATCGCCAAGCTCGACCGCCTCTCCCGCTCCGTCGGCGACTGGGACCGCCTCATCGCCGAGTACTTCGGCGAGAGGGCGGGCAAGAAATTGTGGTCGGTCGCCGACTCGATCGACACCCGGACCGCCGCCGGCCGGCTCGTGCTCAACGTCCTCATGTCGGTCGCCCAGTGGGAGCGCGAGGCGATCGGCGAGCGGACCCGCGACGCGCTGCGGCACAAGATCCGGGTCGGCGAGCGGTGCGGCAAGGTCCGCTTCGGCCACGACCTCCACGCCGACGGCGTCCGGCTCGTCGACAACGCCGCGGAGCAGGGGGGGCTCGCCCTGATCCGGGAGCTGAGGGCCGGCGGGCTCTCGCTCCGGGCGATCGCCGCCGAATTGACCCGCCGCGGGGTGCCGACCAAGGAACGCCGCGGCCCCTGGGACCACTCCGCCGTCAAGCGGATCCTCGCCCGCGACCCCTGAGGCCTCCATGCCCAAGCCGAAGAAGTCCACGTCGCGCGAGGACAAGCACACGCTGTCGTACCAGATCCGCGAGGTCATCGAGTCGCGCGGGATCACCGCCTACGCCCTGGGGAAAGAAGCCGGGGTCGACGCCACCGTGGTGGGGAGGTTCATGAGCGGCGAGAGGGACCTGAGGCTCGCGACCGCCGACAAGATCGCCCAGGCGCTGGGCCTCCGCCTGGTCGAGGTCGCCCGGCCCAAGGGGCGGGGACGGCCGGCCAGGCCGGCGGCCGAGGGCTGATCCTCGCTCTTTGGGCCGGACGCGCCCGGATTTCCCGGCCGATTCACCTCCTGGGAATCGCCAGCTTCGAGACGCCGACGAAATCCAGGCGATGGTGCTGCCCGGCCTCGTCGTATTGCCCCCTCGATGTCGTGATGCGGGCGGCCCCGCGGCGCCTGCCGCCCAGCCGCCGGACCTGCAAGAGGTAATCGGCGAGGCTCCTGGGCCCGGCCCCTGGCACCGGGGGCATGCCGGCGGCGGCCGCGTCGCGGGCGACCTGGATGATGTCGCAGGCGACGTCGGCGGCCCCGAACCACGCGGTCGTCGTCTCGTCGAGGTGGAACTCCACGAGTTGGATCACGGCCTCTTTGCGCCGCTTTCACGGCTCATCTCTCGGTACCGGACCTCTTCCAATAATTTCCGATTTATGCTTTGGAGGTGGGCTATGACACCGATAGCGGCCATAAATATACCACAAATGATCATTATAGAACATGCGATCACCGACTGCACATGCCCCTTGCCCTGTCCCGCCAGCACGATGAAGAGATATCGGACTCCTAACACCAAGGCGGGCGCGAGGAAGCCGATCGATAGGGCCCCGAAGACCTTCGTCGGCCGATAGATCAGGTAGACAAAGACAATCGTAATGACGCTGCGCCACACATAGGCGAGATTGCCTCGGAATAGACGACTTGGCCGAGTCGGCCCGTCGCTCGACGATCGGCTTGACGAGCGTCGCGACGTCTTGCCCGTAATACTGGTTGTCCGCGTCCGTGTTGATGACGACGTCGGCTCCGAGCTCGACAGCGGCGATCAGGCCCGCCATGAACGCCCGCGCCAGTCCCCGGTTGCCATTCATCCGTACGACGTGGTCGACGCCCGCCAAGCGGGCTACGTCTATGGTTCTGTCGGTGCTTCCGTCATCGATGACGAGCAACTCGACGACGTCGAATCCCTCGATGTTACGAGGGAGATCTGCGACGGTCGCCGGGAGCGTCTCCTCTTCATTGTAACAAGGAATTTGGATAATTAATTTCATGTTGTAATATTAATGTACAAACGTAAATTATTGGATCGCCAGTCCTGCCCGGGACCCGCCGCTGGATGATCGCTCTAGGCTTGTCATCCTAGCTCTCGTTCGGGGAAGGCCGACCGGTGAGCCTGTCGTCCGTAGGACTACCGGGTACCGGTCAGAAATCCGTGGTGTTGCCGGCCTCCCCGCCCGCGATGGTCGCGGCGGCCATCCAGACCCGGCTCTGGACGGTCGCCATGGCGAAGCCCAGCGACCCATCGGCCCTCAGGACATTCAGGCCACCCGGGTGGTGGCTCGCAAAAACCCTCTTGCAGATATTGAAACCGCTGGGAATTCCAAGCTTCGCGACGTCCGCCTCGCAACGGTCGTAGTCGGGGACGAAGTTGACGGCGAACGGGATCGCGGAGGATTGGTTGTACGAGGTGTAGCCATAAGCCCAGAAGGTCGCCCTCTTGGGGCGGGTCCGGGTGTGATACTCCGAGACGAGAATCGTGTTGGACGCGCCATCCTGTATGGAGGCCATGCCCTCGCAGGTCAGCCCGCAAGGGATGCCGGTCCTCCCACGGCCGCCGATGACGTGCATGGCCCCGCGCCAACTGGACGGCAGGGGCGTGGCCCCCGTGATGTAGGGGCCGACCACCCGTGGGTTGTCGAACCATGCGTCCTCCGCATCCCGGCCGTCGGAGGCGCCGGAGACGGCACGATACGAGGACCTGGCGTAGAGCGTGGATTTGCCCACCCCCGTCTCCGGCATCTCGAGTTGGCCCGCGCCGGGATCGGAGGGGCAGTTGAAGACACCAACCGAAACGGCCACGACCGTGGCGTTCTGGGTCGATTGGTTGGTGATGGATAAATTGTATGCGTCGTAGAGAGGCTTCATCTCCAGATAGGGGAGGATCGAGATGGTCCAGGTGGCCAGGTTGTCGGAGCTGTTGATCTTCACCGTCGTGGCGAGGGAGACATTTCCCGGAGGGAAAGTATTGTTGACGGAGAGGTAATTCGCCAGGGCCAGCCCCAACTGGCGGAGATTGCTCGCGCATTGGGCCCGCCGCGCCGCCTCGCGGGCGGCTTGCACGGCCGGGATGAGCAACGCGATCAGGACGATGATGATAAAAATCACCACTAGCAATTCAATGAGCGTAAAGCCGCGACGCACGGGGTGTTTCATAGATTTGGACCTCGCTAAACGACCGTTATTGACCTTCAGGTAGCCAAGTTCCGGTAATCCGAGCCCTTTTCGAGCAAATTCTGCCATTTGAGCAGAAAACTTGTCGGAACTTGGCTACCTGAAGGTCAATAGGCACAAGTCACCACACGTAACGTTATTGCATGAAGCTGTGTTCACCGGAGCGGGCGTCGGCGGCCGGAGTGTGATCCGCCAAGGATGGTAAACCGAGGCGACCACGTACGAGATTCGCTTCTTGAGGGGTTATCTTGTAAATGTAAATCGAATAGCCAGCGTAAGCAAGGGGCCGGAAGTGACGGAAGTAGGAGAAATAATCACGCCGATTTATCTGGACTCTTCCACCCCGCCCGTCCGGCGCGGGGAAGAGTTTACCCCTTAGATAGTTCACGCTGACGGCGTAGTAGCCCGGGACGGGACCCATCATCGCGGGGATCTCCGAGTCCCCGGCTGAGAGTTGGGTTGGGCCGGGGGGGGGCAATGAGAATACTAAGCCTACATGTCTGGGATCTACTATCGAGTATACGGCTAACCCTAGGGGTTTTGCCTCGGGATGGAGATCGAACCATCGTTTCAATTCTAAAAGGTCTTGGCCCCAATCGATATTGCTGTCCAGCAGGTAATCGTGCCCATGCAACGGGCCGCCGGCCGCCTCGTTGAAGTAGGAGAGCGAGTGGGGATAGACGGACAAGCTGCCGCTAACGGCCCAGAGCAGCAAGGCCGAAACGAGCGCCCCCCGGAACCGCGAGCCCCGACGGAGGTGGACGGCGAGCTTGCCAGTGCTGATGAATACGAACGGCAACGCCGGCAGGGCGTATCGAACATGCTTGCTGAAGCCGGTCTGCGAACTTACCGCCAACAGGATGGCCACGGCGGGCAGCCAGAGCATTGCCTCGTCCCGCCATCGACCACGGATGGTGCGGCGGGAGAAGATCGAGGCAATATTCCAGGCCACCAAGGCTAGGCCTCCCAGTGGCTCCTTCACGGATAGGGCGAAAAGATAGTAGTACCACCAGCCGCCGTGGTCGCGCCAACGGCCAGCCAGATAGGAAGGCTGTCCCAACTCGAAGCCGGCTTGCTGCTCGTCGATGCCGGCGATGTAATCCAGGGGCAGAGGGACCATGACGTCGCCGAACCAACGACCGATTAGCGCTTTTGCGTCCCCGAGGGTCTTGCTCGCGAATGCGTGCTCGTTCAGAAACCGGCCAGTCCCCTGGAATCCGTAGCCAAGATTGATGACCCAGATGCTGATCGCAACCAGCAGGCTCGCCTGCAGGATCTGGATCCAGCGACAGGGCGCAAGAACGATCCGGGGGCCCCCTCCTCGCCACCAGATGAACCACATCGCTGGCCAGATACCATAGAGGCTCAACAGGGTGAACTTTGTCAGCTGTGCGACACCGAGTAGAATGCCGGCGAGGCAGGCCGTGCCCCACGAGGGTGCCCGGAGATAGCTGACGAAGCCGAACGTTGCCAATAGACCCATGACCGTAGCCGGGATGTCCGGGGTCGCCAGCGAGGCGTGGGCCAATATGTTCGGGTCGAAGCACCACAGGACAATCCCGAGGCAGCCGGCGCCACCGCCATAGACCTCGTGACCCCATCGGTAGATCGCCCATGCGCCGATCAGGGACCAGAAAATCCCGCATATCCTCGCGATGCGCACGGCGTCGAACGAAGCAGGCAGGTTGTCGGCGACTAAGGTCCTGTAATCCGTGTGGGGCCGCACGATAATGACAGGTATCGCCGCCAAAAATTTCATTACTGGAGGATTAACTCTATAATTATCGAAGTGAAATGTTTGTAAATAATAGACGCCGCTCTGAAGGTGCTTTGTTTCATCGGTCGTGAGAAAATTCGCGCGAGTGCCACCCAGGACCAAGGCGGCATGGACGATCATGATAACCGAGGCGGCGATAGTATTCGGCGATCTTCGGAAGACGCTGTAACTCTGCGAACTGTCGTCTACTTGCATGCTTTAACTCCGTGACGGCCGGATTTTCGCCTTCGCCGTGAATGTTGCGGGCGAATTAGCGCGGAGGCAGATCGATTTCAACGGGATCAGATGCCGAGTTCTGTGAGTCTAGATCTGTATCTAGTATGCAATGTACGACTCTCAAATTATCGTGAATATTATTATAATATCTAAATACTCTTGAATACAAAATTTTCACCTTGTCGGTCCCGACCACTAGCGTCAAATCGGAACCTTTGCAGATCACCCAGACCCCTCGCCTCAGCTCGGTGGCCAACCCCTTCCGGGTGATGCGGTCGGAAGGTCGAACCAGCTGCTCACCCCAGAACGGATTGTCGGGCGCGTCGAGCAGGCGGATTCTGGCCCGCTGCTTGGTGTAGTATTTTGCGGGGAAGTATTGCATGAAATCGGTGGCCACGATCATCTCATCGCCGAGTCGCCCCGCAAGGGCCGACTCGACGGCTCCTCGCACGCCCGGGCCGCCCGGGATATCCAGCAATTTCCAGAACACAACGTCCGAGGCCAATAGGACCGCGAACCCAGCAGCGAACAACGTCGGGCGAATCCGTGGTACACGCCAGGCGGCGAGGGCGACCAGAGACAGGAGGAATGGATGTACCATTCGAAAATACCGGGGCACCCAGACTGGCGTGATCATTGAAGCCATAGCGGCGAAGGCCATCGGGAGCAGCGACAGCGTGATCACGAGGTAGTCGCCCCGCCGTCCGCGCGCGGCGACGATGACGGCCGCGATGACGACGATCTCTGCGACGAACTCGCCGTACGGGAGCAGTTCGACGTCGGGGCTGGGCCGTACGAAGTTGGCGAAGGTGCTGAAGAACGAATCCCAAGAGAGCGGCCCGATCCAGTAGTCCCCCCGAACGCGGCCGACTTGGCCCCGGAGTATCGCCATCCCGGGCAGATAACCCAGCGTGACGACGGCGGACACAGCGGCCCAGGGCACGAGCAGGTCTCGGGATTGGGCCCAACCACCGTGGGCGGCCTGGAATGCTAGATACGAGACCCAGAAGATGACATGGGCTGCGAGCATGAAGAGCGCGTAATGGTGCAAATAGAGTAGGGACAAGCATGATGCGCCGTAGCAAAACCACAGCGTTCGGGGCCGGGGATCGCGGAGGATGCGGAGCAATAACCACGCGCTCAGGACGGACAAGGCCGTGGTTAGCGAATACATTTTGCACTCGATAGACGCGTAAACTTGGTAGGCGCTCACGGCAACTAGGCCCGCCAAGACGAGGCCGAAGCCCCTGGCTTTGCGGTCGACTTCGACGGCTGAGCTGGCATCTTTGGCGACTGATATCGCCGAGGCGCGGTAGAGTTCGCGGCCGAAGAGATTGGCCGCGTAGACGGTGAGCACTCCGAATACGATCGAGAAGCCCCGCAACGATGCCACCGACTCTCCCCAGGCCGCCATCCAACCCTTGAGCAGGAGGTAGTAGAGCGGCACGTGGACATTCAAGCGAACGCTTTGGAGCATTTCGCCGAGTGGAAACTTGGCCGTCTGCCACGAGGCGGCTTCGTCGTACCAGAGGCTCCGCTCCGTCAGGTAGGGGAGGCGTAATAGGGCCGCAGCCAATAGAATGATTGGCAAACAGAAATAATCCAAAATATTATATATTTTACTAATCATATATGATTTTAGTATATTCATGATATTTTTGTTATATATGAGAATTCACATACGACCACACGCGAGGCCCTGATATCCCGAATACGCCCCGCGCCCATCGAACCCTCACTGCCACCATCCGGGTATAAGTTTTGTCCGCGGCGACGACTCGAAAGAACTGGGGTTGGAGATGTCCGGCCGAGCGGCTCAACCGATACCGTTAGCACGATTGTTGGTGACAGAATCTGTTGATCTCCGTTTCCCTCGGCGGATACCAGTATCCACAACCCCAAAATCCGTGACGGTCAGGAACTATCCACTCGAGTCCGAACGTCCGCAAGCTTGTATAGTACAGATGATCAGTGGATCGAGGCTATGGTAGGGTTGCGAAGGTGAGTGAGGTGCGGCGCGTCGATTATGCGGAAGCGCGAGCGGACCGATTCAATCGATTCCCCTCTCTGTTGGATGCGATCCGCGCGGATCTCGAGCCCTCGGGACCGGGCGAGGTCGAGGTACGTGAGCCGGCCGGGCTCAAATCCCATAATACGAGCACATGTGGAGTCAACTGCTGCCAGGTCGTCGCCGATGACCACGAGGCCCATCGCCTTTAGGTCTCCCAAGATGGGGCCGTCCCCTTCCATGCAATCGATCGCGTCGACGATCGCAATCGATCGAGGGAGGCTGACGACTAAGTCAAAGACGGTCTCGGGGATGCCCAGGTGGTGCAGCACGTTCTTCGGCCAGCCGTAAATGCAGCCAGGGAGCGTGCCGAAAAGGTTCTTCATTGATGCAGTCATACCAATCCAATGATGAGTTTTAAGCTTAGGAAGTGAGACCACGAGGTCGGCCTCGATGACACAATCGGGTAGTTGGAATGAGGCGAGGCGGCTGGCCCGGCCGCGGTTCTCGACTTGGCGTGTCTCTGCGTAGTTGAGGTCGTGGAACGGCAGCCTCGCCCCGGCGAGGGGCCCAATGACCGCCGAGTCGTGGAGGATTGCTTCGGTGTCTCGGACGTGCCCCGCGCCCTCGCCGACCGAGACCGACGCACCCCATTGCCTAAAGACCTCAGCCGCGGCCACGATCATCGCCGGGTGAGTGGTCGCCTGGGGCCGGTCGCGGCCGGGCTCGACGAGATTGGGCTTGAGCAGAACGCGGCGCCCGGCGAACCACGACGGGTCGAGGCCCGTTGCAATCAGGCCGTCTCGGATCACTGGCTCGAGGGGACGATCGTAACGCTGTCCCCTCGCGATGAAGACCCTGGGCCCCGTCGGCCTCGAGTCGCAGCCCGCCATCAAGGCCGCCGCCTTTATCGCCGCGGCACCCCAAGTGAGGGCGACCCTCCGAGTCGTCCGCGACGGCTTCGACTCAGGCATGGGAGTGTCCGTCCTTTCGGATCTCGAGGCGGGCAGCGGGCAATGCGAACGGGTTCGAAGAGTCCGACATGGCTAGGCAGAGCAAGGCCACGTTCATGGTCGAGTCCGAGCCGCCAGACATACTGCGATTTAGGGCCGTCGCGAGGAGGCTCGCGTCGCTTGGCCGCGCCCGGCCCCAGGCGGCTAGGCTCATCAGCCCGTACGCAAGGGACATCGCGGTCGTCGCTGCGGAGATCCGCGCGTCCAGGAAGTCGAGCGACTTCCCGATCCGGCCGTCCCGGTCGGACTCGCCTGCTAGCGCCATTAAGGCCAGACCGGTGGCCGCGACTTGGGGCCGTAGCTCGCGGCCGAGCACGGTCACGTTGCCATAGTTGCAACCGCCTCCCGGGAGAAGGCGGTCGACGAGGAGGAGCACAGCCTCGCGTGCCCGCGAGTGCTCACCGTTCCCGGTCGCCTTGAGGGCGAGCAGGTTCATCGCCGTGGGCTCGACCCAGGAATGGCTGGGTGTCGCCCAAGGCCAGCCGGCGAGCGTTGTGTCGTGCCCGTAGATGGGTCCGTTCGCCTGGACCTCGCCGCGGGTCGAGAGGATCCAGCAAATGGCTCCGTCGACGTCGAACGCCGGGCCTTTCTCCCCTCCGAGCCCATCGCCGGTCGGCGGGAGCCGGCAGGCGGCGAGGACCCCTAGTGCTGTGGCCCACCCCGGGCCTTGGGCCGCGCGGACGGGAAGGTGCCCGTTTGACTCCTGGGCAGAAGCCAGCCACGCGACGCCGCGCCGCGCCGCCTCTGGCCGGCCGTGCGCGACCAGCGCCAAGCAAGCGAGGGCCGTCGGCTCCGTCGCAGGTCTCTGTCCGGGCGTGTATCCGCAGGGAATCGATCGCGAAAGCCTGTCGAGCGCCGTCACGAGCGGGCGTCCGAAGGGCCGGCCTTCGTCGGCAACCCTCATAGGTCCCTCCCCACCGTGGGCGCGATATCGGCGCTCGCGGGCTTCGAATGCGTGAGGTAGAGCCTGATCCGGACGTCTGGGGGGAACCAATCCCGATAGCGGCGGTCCTCGACCAGCGTCCATTGATTCGGCGGCATGAACCCGGGTACCTTCATATAGGTCCCCTCGACGAGCCAGACCCGTGCGGTCGATGTCGCGATTAGGTCCGCGGCGGAGGCCCTTGCCTCGGGCTCCGCGAGAATGTAGCGATGCGCAAGATCGTCGTTCCACACGCCGTGGTAAACCTCCCAAGGGGGGCCCACCGCGACGGCCCTCCGGTCCGCCAAGTAGTAGAGGAACGAATAGTGGATCCTCGACGGGTTAAGCACGACGAGGTCCCCGGGCCTACGCATGCGATTCAGCTCCTCCGCAGCGCGCCGAATCCCGGGCGGCTTCTCCCGTGCCACCCAGGTCGCCTCGTAGATGCACCCGACGGTCGATAGTGCCACAGCCGCCGCAGAGAGGGCCACTCGGGTCCGCAAATCGGCCTTCGAGAGCCAGATCGCGACCGCCGTCGCGATGGGAAGGAACGCCCAAAAGATCTGAACCGAGTGCGCGACCCAGATGTTGCGCCCCCACGCCGAGGCCGCGGCGAGCAATCCTATCGAACCGAGTGGGCAGAGCAGCAGGGGGATGGAATTCCTCCCGGCGCCCACGATCACGAACGCCAGGAGCGCCGCTAGGACGACCAGCGCGGCGACGTGGGCGGATTCGCTGTAGGCCGGTTCCAGCAAGTTTCGGCCGACGCGTTCGACGCGGCCCGTCGCGAAGTTGACGAATCCGTCGAGGACCATCGACGCCCGCCAGGGTTCGGTCCAGTAGGTGCGCTCGACTTGGCGGAGCTGACCGACGAATGTCGGCATCGCGAAGGAGACGATCAGGACAGTGAGCAGGGCGGACGAGCCGAATCCGCTCGAGGTCGCGCCGACTCGCCCCCGCCCTCGGTTGTAGATCAGTGCGATCGCGGCGATCGCAGCGTGGGACGCAGCCAGCAACAGCCCGTAGTAGTGGGTCAGGATCAGGCCCGAGAGAGTCGCGGAGTGGCCGGCCCATGTGGCCCGGCGGGATGACTCACGGAGGGCCTCGATGAGGAACGCGGTGGCGCAGAATGTCAGGAGAAGCGCGAGCGAATACATCCGCGCCTGCTGGGAGTAGTAGATGAGAAAGCCGTTGCTAGCGACTAGAGCCGCCGCGCAAAGTCCGGCCCCATGCGCCCGGCCCGGCCCTCCTGGCCGGGCGGCGACGCTTCCGAGCCAGTAGGCGGCCGCGACGCAGCCGGACCCGGCGAGCGCCGAGAGGATCCTCATGGCAACGACCGAGTCCCCGAAGAGGACGATCCAGGCGCGCAGGGCCGCGTAGAACAAGGGCGGGTGGACGTCGCTCGCGATCTTCGCGAGCATCCTCGAAAGGGGGAGACGGCAAAGGTGCCAACTAAAGGCCTCGTCGTACCAGAGCGAAGACCGGCCCAACGCGATCAACCTCAGGGCGAGCCCCGTCGCGACAAGTGCGGCAGGCGCGACGAGGGGCCAGGGCACGCGGTGTCGGTCGGACGGTGGTTGCGACGTTTCCGGTTGGTGAGGGTCGCCATCGGTCGGCGCACCTGGATTAGTGCAAGTGCCACCGCCTCCGGGCGGGGATTTGTCCGTCACCTGTCCCCCCATCCACTTGCGGACGAGATAGTTCAAGACCTGGCCCCTCACGGAGACCCCGCATTTGCGGGCGCAGCGTTCACTACATCATGAAGCCACGGCCTTTGGCCGTGAGACCCGAAGAGCATCGAGCGATCCGGCATGCACCGCCTCGCCTGACGACATAGGATCGCCCCCCGGGAAAGCCCCAAGGGCTGTAGGGCGAGCCTATGCACGAGTGGCAGAACCAGTCCTATGTCCGGTGGGACAGCAAGTACCACATCGTCATCATACCGAAGTACCGTCGGAAGGTCTTCTACGGGAGGCTGAGGCGGCAGGTCGGCGTGAACCTGCGGAAGTTGTGTCGTCAGCGAGGGATCGAGTTGGTGGAAGGGCATGCGATGCCCGACTACGTCCACCTGTTCTTGAGCATCCCGCCCAAGTACAGCGTGGCCCATTCGATCGGCTTCCTGAAGGGCAAGAGTACCGTGCGAATCCACGGGAAGTTGCTCCGGGAGCGTCGGATGACGGGGCTGCATTTCTGGGCGGCCAGTTATTGCGTGAGCACGGTGGGCCTGGATGAGGCCCGGGTGCGTCGGTACGTCCGTGAGCAGGAGGAGTTGGAGCGTCGTCAAGGAGAGATCGACCTCGATTGACCAACAGGCTGCGGCGAAGCCTTCCCCACGTGACCGCCCCCAAGGGGACCACCGCACGGAACCGGCCCCCTCGGGGGGCCTTCCTAATAACTCGGCCTTTGGCCGAGAATCCTCATTCTTTCGGAGTCCCGGCCACGAGCCTAGAGGCGGTTTCATAACTGTCGGAGCGTGATAGGAGGCAAGCGACGTGGAAGAACGCCCGGTACATCCTCGATGTCCGCTCGTACCGCACGACCAGGCGGCGGAGGTTGCCCAGCCAGGCGAACGTCCGCTCCACCGCAGCTTCCACCCGTCCTGCGTCTTGGGCTTCACCCGGTTCTTGCGGTGCGGGCAGATCATCTCGATGCCCCTCTCGGCCAGCCGACGCCGCAGCGGGTCGCTGTTGTAGCCACGGTCGAGGATCAGCCGCTCCGGGTACGGCGGGGAGTCGGCGTCCTCGGCCTCGATCACGTCGATATCGTCGAGGGTGCGTTCCAGCAGCTTGACCTCCGCCGGGCTGGCCGAGTCGAGGTGGGATGCCAGCGGGACGCCTTCGCCATCGACCACCACCATCCACTTGGTCCCCTTGCCCCTCTTGGTCTTGCCAACTCCGTCGCCCCTCTTTTCGCCGGGGCGAACGACCCATCGGCGAAGCACTCCTCCCACTTGATCCGGCCCTCGGCGTTCAACTCGTCGAGGAAGGTCTTCCAGGCGGTCAGCCAGACGCCCCCCTCCTCCCACTCCGGGAGCCGCCGCCAGCAGGTCGAGGGGGAGGGATACCCCTCGGGCAATGCCTTCCACCGGCCCCCATCGCGGAGGATCCGGAGGATGCCCCCGACGACCGGTCGGTTGGGGGCCGGCCTGGGCCCGCCGTCGGGCGAGGCCACCGGCGCGGGCGGGTGGGGGGCGATCTTGGCCCCCATCTCGTCGGTCAGCTCGGGGTGGCGGATGTCGATGGTACGGTTGCGGGCCATGGTGCACTTCCTGTCGCTGGGATGTACCACGCAACGGCCGGGCGGGCGGTTCTTTACGTCTGCCGGGTTATGAAACCGCTTCTACGGAACACGACCACCAGCGAGATGGTCAGGAGGATCACGACGCTGATCTTCAGCAGCAGGCGGAACCTCTTGGAATCGTTGGTCCACTCGCGGGACTCGGCGATCGTTTGGTCAAACGGGGTCTTACCATCGGGCTGCCATTTGAAGTGCGACTGCGTATGGTCGTCGTAGATCATCATGCCCGGGCTCGGCTGGACGGCCTTGAAGTCGGAGTCATCGAGCGGCTTGACGTCGACCGATTCAACGTTGAAGTCTTGGTGGTAAGCGACCTTCTCGCGGATTTCCTTTGGGTCGCTTGGAGTCGTGTAGACGTCCAGGGAAGCCTTCGTCGGGAACCAGAAGTCCGGCCTGAGCGACTTGAGCGAGCCGAACACAACGGTTTCTAAGCGCACCCCCTCCTTCTCGCGGAAGTACTCCCTCCGCATCAGGCACGACCCTCGCGCGGCGTCGATCCACAGGACGTCCCGCCCGGGCCGTTCGAGGACATGGCAGGGTGCGCCGTCGACGACCTCCAGCTTGGGCCGGAGTTTGAACTCGGACTTGTAATCGACCAGGGCACCCGGGAGTGCATAGCGCTCAGTGACGGTCTTGAGCCAGCCCGTGCAGTGCTGGTTGTAGATTTTGATCTCCCGCTCCCGGGCGAAGAGCCTCCAGAAGAACGAGTAGGTGACTTGACGATCGACATAGTTTTGCCAGAGGGAAAAGATCTTGTCGGCGTCTCGCCAACGACCTATGCTGCCGTCCCACGAGAACTTCATGTCGACCGGGAACTTCCCTGCGTCGTCTCTCATATGGACGTCCATGTAGTCCATGTCGCCCTTATGCTTGACCTCGGACTTGACGTCATTCCAGGCGAAGGCGACGTTCGAGTTAGGATGCTTAATGTTGCAACGCATTGTATATTTGAAGCGGAGCCCGGGGAGGTGGTCGAGTTCATGGTAATAGGCGGCCAAGCTGGACACCAGCTCGTCGATCGACTTCGTCGCCGGAGCGCCCGGGGCGGCCGGGGTAGGGATGTCCCCAGCCCGCGCGAGCCAGCCAGCCGGCAGGATGAGAACCGCGATTGTGAGGAGTTTTCGCGTAAGCGTCGTCATTATGATTGCCTTCGCGTACAGCCAGGTTTTCTGTCGCCTGAGTTCGGGTAAGGATTGTGGTCTACTAGTGCTACCGGGTGCCCCGGCCGGGACCCTGCCGGAACTGCCAGGCATTTGCGCAACCATGGGGCATGACGAGGGCGTGTGCCCCGTGGCTGATCGGCGTGTAAGAACGCGATGACGGAAGGGTCGATTCGTCGAGAGACGTCATAAGATCGAGGAGGAGCCGCGAGGCCCGCTCCGCCGTCCGGTCCGCGACGCGACAGGATTCGGGGGCGAGGCACATCCACTCGATGTGGTGGCTAGTGACTTGGATCTTCTCGATCACTGAGGCGTCGCCCTTGGACGACGACAGGTCCCACCAGTGCCCGCTCCAGGAGCCGTCGTCGGCCTGGGTCCGCTCCAGGAGCCGCGCGAAATCTTGTAACCGCCCTTCGATCCTCGTGAGCGTCGCCGCGGGGATTCCGCCCTGCGACTCGCCGACACGGTAAAATGTCGCGAGCGCGGAGAGGACGTGGGTGCCCGCGCAGACTCCCTGCCCGTTTGGTACGCTGAGGAGTGCTTCGACGATCTCTTCCATATTGTGCTCGCGGCCGAAGCGGTCGGACCAGCGGCTCTCAGGTGGCAGATAGCGGATGAGTGCCACAGCGCTGAACTCGATCTCCTGGCCCGTGTCGAATCTCGAGAGCGAGTCCGCTAGCAGGTCGGCGAGCAGGAAATTCTCGCCAGCTGCCTTCACCGGCGTCGAGAGGGGCAGTCCGTTCATGGCGCAGATCGCCAGGATGTTGTCGGTGTGCGGCGAGAGGGACGGCAGGTCGCCCACCTGCTCGCGGACGCCGTGCGCGGTCCTGGTCAGGAGCCAGTTCTTCGGGTCGTAGAACGCCTCGAAATCCTCGCCGAGTAGGAGAAAGGCCAGCGCGTCTCGGCCGCTCACCGGCCTGGCGTCGGGGGGCGTGGGAAACGAGGGCGGACCGGGGAAGTCCGCCTCGGCACCCCATAGCTCGAGCAGGTGGAGCAGGTCGGCGACGCGCCGATAAAGGAAGAACGGCTCGGTCTTCGCCAGTACCTTCGACACGTCCTGGACATCGCGACGGGCCGCCGACCATGGGCGGATCGCGATCGATATCGGAGCCCGGTCGACCACAAGCCTCGCGACGGCCTCCGGGCTTGGGGCCGGCGCGCCATGGCCTCGGGTGCCCAACGAGATGGCCACGCATCCGGTCACGGCGGTGGCAACCGACAATGAAGCCGCCCACACCAGCCTCGGCCTAGTCCCGATGAGTCGACTCGCCATGATTCTAGCGTCCAGTGTACTTGCAGGAAGAATCTCCGTCGGCAGATGACGAGAAGCAGGAGACGGGACCACGATACGAAAGGCGGAACTCGCTGACTTCACCGACTTCCGCCGCCTAAGGAGGAATCGCCGTTTCGAGTTTCTTTTCCGTCAAATTCCTCCCGCCCCGATTGTTCCCGCCCGGCTCATTACTTCATGAAATCACCGCCTCTGGCCAAGGAGCCTTATTCCACCTGAGTGGCGACTGCCTCGATCGGCGTCGGTCGATTGCGGATCAGCGCATAGACGACCAGGGCCACAGCGAGCAGTCCCATCAGTACGTAGATCGCACGGAGCAGGAACTGACCGAAGGGTCCCTCCTTAGGGAGGAGGACGTAGCCCGACCACATCCGCATGAAGTATCCGAGGTTCCTCTGCTCAAACCGGCAGGTAGTGCCGTCGATGATCTTCACGGTCGCCAGGCTCGGGTTTTTCTGATCCTGAATCGCGAGCAGGACGACATAGTGGCCTTGGTCCCGGTCGTTGGTGATATGGGCGATGACCGGGAGGTCGAGCTTCAGGAGGGTCTCGGGCGTGATCTTCGCAACCTCGTTCGGAATTCCGAGACGCGATGCGCGCTCGTGGAGATCCTCGAGCGACGACCCAAGATCGGTGACCGGGGTCACGGCCGCGACGTCGTCATATTCGACCGACATGCCCTCGAGCCGCGAGAGAAAGTATAGGCAATTCACCCCGCAATAGCGGGCCGTCTGCCAATCCTGCTGGAGCCCCCGCTCGTCCGACATCGGCCCTGCTTCCGGGTCGAAGGCGAAAGCCGCCCCGCCCGCATGGACCGCGACCAGGATGAGCATGGCGAGCACACCGCTAAGGCACCTCTTCATGACCGTCCCCCTGCTTCGTACTCACATCTAACCGCCGCAAGACCCCGACCACGGCACACCGACGGGGCCGGCCCTGTCGGTGTGTGGTCGGCGGCTCGTTCGGCCGGACCTCGCTCAGGTCCCACCACACCCGACAACGGCCGTGGCGCCCGTGCAAGTTGCAACCGTGGAACAGAGTGCCCCGGCCGACGTGAAACCGGTCCCGACGACGTAGTCGGATGGTTGCACCGACACGCCGCATGGCGAGTTGATCGGGGTGGTCGTGAGGTCGGGCGTGCACCAATTGCTGTTGGCGGCGATGCCGCCGCAGCCGCCGAAGATTTGGGACGCGTTCGACGACGGGACGGGCAGGACGGATGTCGGCTCGGCCGACACCACGGCCACGCTCGCGATCAAAGCCATGATCGAAAACAGTGATTCTTTCATCGATCCTCCCTTTTGCTGGTCGGGTTTCTTGACATCCCAACGCTCGACCTCTACGTCGTCGATTCGAAAAGCCACATCGGGATAAATTCATCTTATCGCAGCACGAGGACGGACGGTCAAGACACTAGGCAAGAAAAAACTTAATACATGGATTAATATTTCATTAATGTTTTATTTCTGTTAATTTATTTATTTTTAATTATTTTACATATTATTAACAGTAGACTTGCTACTCATTATGGGCTTGAGGGGCGTGGTCGGGCACCTGCTCCGGGAGGGTGCGGCGTGCCATCGAGTGGCGACGGCGGCGGTCTGCCGGAAGATCCTCAAGTCCGAGGCGCATCTCTGGATGTTCGCCGAGGTCGAGGGGGTGGCGCCGGACAGCAACGCGGCGGAGCGAGCGTCGAGGCACGGGGTGATCTGGCGGAAGCTGAGCCTGGGGACGGCGAGCGAGGCCGGCAGCCGATTCGTGGAGAGGCTGCTCTCGGCGGTCGAGACATGCCGCCAGCGAGGGCAGAGCGTGGCGGCCTACCTCACCAGGGCAAACGCACCTAATTTACGGCATTTCCACACAAAATCCGCTGGAGATACCCCTCGTCCCATGAGGCTCTCAACCGCTTCCCCTTGATGCTCCGCTTCGACGTACCCTCCTTTTTGGCCTTCCCGTAGCAGGCGGACCGAAAACAACGCCAAGGCCGTCCGTCCCGATTCGGTTCGTTTTCGGGCTGCTCTCAAAGGCCGCCTGAAACTCGCCGCGGAATGCACCAAACCCGACCCATTTCTCATCCCGAAATCAAGGTGTTGAAACCTAACGGTGGCCACGAGTTTGGGGACGAACGACCGGTTCTGGTCAACACCGCCAAGACACGGAGAAATCCATAGGTCCTGAGCAACCGAGAGAAGGGCGGGCAGGCTTAGCGTTGTTTTCGGTCCGCCTGCTACGGGAAGGCCTTTTTCAGCAGGCACAACGCCAGCCTCCGCAGCAACCCGAAGTTCTCCGGGGCGTTCTCCTTCTTGATCCGGCTCCGGTCCTCCTGGAACGTCACGTCCAGGACCCGATGCAGCGAGTTCTCCACACCCCAATGGCTGCGGACGGCCTCGTTCAAGAGCTTGGCGTCATTCGGCAGGCTGCCGAGGTAGTATCTGGTCTCCACACTCAGTTTGTCGCCGATGAACCGCTCGGCCTCGACCATCACCACGCTCTTCAGCCCCTCCCACTCCTCCCGCCCCTCCAGCCAGCGGAGGTCCGAGGTCGCCCAACACCGCCGGAACTCGTCCCGCCCGTGACCCTCGGAAGACTCCCGGTGGTAGCCGATTTCCGGCCCCTTCATCAGCCGGGCACACGCCCGGTCCCAGAACGCCACGACCTGCTCGAAGAGCCGCTCGTGGTTGGCCTTCAACGCCAGCACGTAGTCGGCCTCTCGCTCCCGGATCGTGCGGGCGATCTCCTTCTGGCAGCCCATGGCGTCGATGGTCACGATCGCACCGGAGATCCCCAGCATCTTCAAGAGCTTGGGGATCGTCTGTGATCGGCGGACCAAATGGGCGACACCGGGCGCTCGAATTGGGCGACACTCGGCCGGTCTCGCTAGCCGGACCGAGGGCGGCGCAAAGCCCGGCCCACCTTCATCCTTCCCCTCCAAAGCTCTTCGGTTGTCTTAAGACGGGCGACGCCATCAGCCCCGTCCGGGTGTCGCCCATTCTCGCCGCCGTTCACATCGGGATCGAGCCGCTCGAAGCCGCTTGCAACGACCGGATCTATACTCCGCTGGTGACCCTCTGGGTCTTCCTCGGCCGGGTGCTCAACGCCGACCAGTCCTGTCGCGCCGCCGTCGCCCGGCTGATCGCCGATCGCGCCTCACGAGGGCTCGAGCCGTGCAGCTCCGAGACGGGGGCCTACTGCCAGGCGAGGAGGCGCCTGCCCGAGCGGTTCTTCTCCGCCGTGGCCCGCCTCGTCGGGCGGGACCTGGGCACGCAGATCGATCGGCGGTGGCTCTGGAAGGGCTGCCGCGTCTGCCTCTTCGACGGCTCGACGGCCTCCCTGCCCGACACGCCCGAGGACCGCCGCGAGTACCCCCTGGCCTGCAACCAGGTGCCCGGGACCAACTTCGCCATCGCCCGGATCGGGGCGATCATCTCGCTGTCGTGCGGGGCGATCCTCGACCTGGGGATCTGCCGCTACGCGGGCCAGGGCCAGGGTGAGGTCAGCCTCCTGCGGCGGCTATGGGACACGCTTCGCCCCGGCGACGTGCTCTTGGGGGACCGCCTGATCTCGGGCTGGGTCGGTATGCATCGGCTCAAGCAACGCGGCGTCGACACCGTCAGCCGCCTCTCGGCACACCGCCGGGCCGACTTCCGCAAGGGGACCCGCCTGGGCAAGGACGACCACCTGGTCGTCTGGAGCAAGCCGACGTCGATCCGCTCGGTGGACCGGCAGACGTACAAGTCGCTGCCCGACTCGATCACGGTCCGCGAGGTCCGCTCGCGCGTGGAGCGGCCCGGGTTCCGGACCCGGTCGATCGTGGTGGTGACGACCCTGCTGGGCCCGGCGCAGGCGAGCCGGGAGGAGCTGGCCAGGCTCTATCGGGCCAGGTGGAATAACGAGCTCGATTTGCGCTCGATCAAGGTCACGCTGCAGATGGACATGCTGCGGTGCAAGACGCCGGAGCTTGTTCGGAAGGAGATCTGGGCTCACGTGCTGGCCTACGACCTGATCCGCACGGTGATGGCGCGGGCGGCCGCCCGAGAGGGGGTGCCACCGAGGTCGATCAGCTTCCAGGCGACGCTCCAGGTCCTCGAGGCGTTCCGGCCGCTGATCGACCACTGGGCCCACCGCGGTGAGGCCCGCCGTGCGGCGCTGTACCAGCAGGTCCTCAGGGCCATCGCCGTGCACCGCGTCGCCGACCGGCCCGATCGCTTCGAGCCTCGCATGGCCAAACGCAGGCCCAAGAGGTACGACCGCCTGACGAGGCCACGGCGAGAGATCAAACTCCAGATGATCAAACGAGTTGCTAAAATCTAAATGCCATTCGTATGACGGACCGGTATGGCGATAGCTCGAAAGTCCGGCTCGTCGGCGGGTTGACGATCCGGCGGGCCGATCGTCCGGTGATGAAGAGGCAGGCCGGCGGGCGGGGTTATCGTGAAGACGAGGAGGTCGATCGGTGAGACCTCCCTTCCCGATCCGCGTTGCCCCGACCAGAGCCGAGCGAACCGGCGTATCCGCGGGATAGCCCGCGACTTGACCCCAGATCTCGGATCCAAAATAGGCGAGGAAGGCCAGCATCAGGGCCCCGAGGGCCGCATCCGCAGCGGCCCGCAATGAGGGCCGGCATTGGGTCACTTCGAGGCCCCGCGCCAGAGGAATGAGCATGCCGAACATTGAAGGCATTAATAATCGTGACTGCATAATACTCCATACATCATGTCTAAATATTGCGGCTAGGAGCAGCGCTACATTGGCGGCAAGCAGGGCAACGGCTAAGACCGACGCCGAGACGACCGGATCGCCCCTGCGGTTCCTCGCGAGGTCGACGCCGCAGAGGCCTAGGCCGTAGGCCGCCAAGGCGGTGGGGACGATCGCCAGGATATAGATCAGCGAGCCCAGGCGACGTAATGAAGCCGACTTGCATCCCAAGAAGTTCGATTCGGGAATGTACTGATACCAGAGCGTCCCGTAGAGCATCAGGGGATAGGAGTGCCCGGTCTCCTCCGAGTAGGTGGGGTCGCGCACGAGCTTATGCACACCGACATCGAGGAAGGAGCAGGGGCCTCGGTAGGTCCCGGTCTGTTCGCGCGCCCAGCCAAAGTCGAAGTCGAGGTTGCTCAGGAACGGTCGGCCGAAAATAGCATAGTTTTGAGCATACT
>JAABUX010003104.1_pt1 | contig 22430 bp, 14 predicted proteins | sample 5561851 | NCBI WGS metagenome assembly JAABUX01 (sample SAMN10711883, study PRJNA513361) | rock metagenome | isolation source: Antarctica rocks | place: Antarctica: Victoria Land, Richard Nunatak red sandstone | collected 2016-01-03 | reverse complement strand
TGCACTTCTTCCAAACGATCCGCCCAGCTGCGCAGATCTTCTACTGAGGGAAACACTTCCATCTCTTCCTCCTAGTTTCTTGTTTCCCTCTCATTCTACCACATAAGTGCGGCTGTAGTACTAAGCAATCCTCATCCAGTATACCTTACTTTCTTTAGAAGGCAACATAGTTCATTCTTTACACATTCCCCGAAAATGGTAGGATGGGAAGAAGCCAAGCTTCTTCCCATCCTATAAGATATATGTATTTCATCAATAAAGCATGGCAAATGCAAATATTTGCATTTGCCATGCTTTATTGATGAAATTTTTTACTTGCGGATGTCTACCCCTTCATCAACCTTCTCAACACCGTTGGCAGAATACCACCATTCACATAATAGGTTACGTCGATGGGGCTATCCAACCTTGCGATTGTTTGGAAGGTGAAGGTTGAGCCGTCTTCACATATGGCTTTGACGGTGACTTCCTGGCGCGGCTTCAAGCCTTGCTCGATGCCTTCGATGTCGTAGGTCTCGTGCCCTGTGAGACCAAGCGATTCTTTGCTCTCGCCCGCCTTGAATTGCAAGGGCAAGATACCCATACCGACAAGGTTGCTACGGTGGATGCGCTCGAAGCTCTCGGCAATAGCGGCACGTACACCTAACAGCAATGGACCCTTCGCAGCCCAGTCACGGGAGCTACCGGAACCGTACTCTTTGCCAGCAAGTACAATCAGTGGCACACCATCTTTCTGATACTGCACCGAGGCATCATAGATGGTTGTTTGCTCGCCGTCGGGCAGGTGAACGGTGTAGTAGCCTTCCTTATCAGTGAGCTTGTTGTGCAGGCGGATATTGCCGAAGGTGCCACGTACCATTACCTCGTGATTGCCACGACGCGCACCATAGGTGTTGAAGTCACGCTTCTCCACGCCACGCTCTAGCAGGTATTTACCAGCCGGACTGGTGGGCGAGAAGTTGCCCGCAGGCGAGATGTGGTCGGTTGTGATCGAGTCATCGACCATGACCAGTACACGCGCACCGTGAATATCCTTCACAGGCTCTATTGTGTCCGAAATGTCCTGGAAGAATGGTGGCTCCTGCACATAGGTCGAGTTGGTATCCCACTCGAAGAGTGCCCCCGTCGAGTTCGTGAGTGCCTGCCAATGCTCATCACCATCGAAGACGTGCCCATAATTCTGCTTGAACATCTCTGGTGAGAGTGAACTTGCGACGACATCACGCACCTCTTCCTGGGAAGGCCACAGGTCCTTCAGGTAGACACTATCGCCGTTGATATCGGTGCCAACGGGGTCTTTTGTCAAGTCGATATCGACGGTACCCGCGAGCGCATACGCGACAACGAGAGGCGGCGATGCCAGGAAGCTCGCCCGAACCTGTGGATGAATACGTCCCTCAAAGTTGCGATTGCCGCTTAGGACTGCCGCGACAACAAGATCGTTATCCTGTACAGCCTCAGCAACCGGTTCCGACAAGGGACCACTATTACCGATGCAGTTATGGACAGCTACTGTGCCTGCGATGAAGGCATGTAGTTCGTCCACTGCCAGGTCAAACACCATCCTTCTGCCAGCAGGTCGTCGTTCCACCACTTGAAGCGCAAATGTTGGCAGCGTAAGAGCTTCCTTCTCAATGCAGTAGCGTTTTGAAGGCTCTCTATCCTCATGAGAACGCAACGGCGCAAACCACTCGCGTACCCCCATCTGGTTGAACAATGCGACAGGCGACGGAAAATCACAGGAATCTCTATGCAGTGGCTGGAACTTTCGTGCTGTCGATTGTGGTAGCCGTGAAAAGCGGTCGTGACCCTCCAAAAGTGCGTAGTGAGGGGAGACAATCGGTTCGCGCTCCATCAACTCCACAGCCGCTCTCTTGCGAGCATGAGAGAACGAAAGCTCGTAGTTTGTCTGGTGCAATTCCTGCAGACGGTCCGACATCCAGAGGCGTTGTCGATGAATCTGATTCACTAAACGCCAATACACTGCAGCCGCGCTAGCTCGCAGAGCCTTGTCCATGCAATAGCGGAACCCCACATGTGTCACGAACGAGAGGCCATCTGGAAGTTCCAGGCGAACCTCTACGCGCGGAATACCGTCCTGTGCTGTTGGATACGAGGAAGTTGCCCTACGTGTGGGATACTCGTAGATATTGGCTCTGTCGGTTTTCACTCCACAACGTGACAGCAGACGGGTCACGTCGTTCATAACTTGCTTGAGAGCCTCCACATGTTCTGGTATGGTACTCTGGGAATAGACTGGCGACTCAAGCGTTGCATCATCATCGTGCTTGCCCCAACGGTGCAAGATAGGGGCGTGTCCGTCTGCTCCAAAGAGTCCGCCCAGAAACTCACGCACTACGGCGACAGGGCAACTTTCATCCAACACGAATGCTGGTAGCATCGGTGTCTGGTGAATGCGTCGTCCAGTGCGTACTCCAGACAACGCACTAATGGCGTCCGTGAACGGCCTTGGCAACACGATAGTCCACTTTCTCTGGTCATAACGCGTTGCAGTGGGGCGACAGCCGGTAAGCAGTTCAACATCGTTAAGAACCATCTCACGGTCTATGGCCTGCCCAACGTGCATCCGGCCCTGCCCCAGAAGGCTAATCGAGCCGTCACTGAGAAGATGACCGAGTAGACGAGCAAATGCCAGTGTACGCAATCGTTCATGCGATGTACTCATCATGAATGTTAGATTGCCTACATGTAGCGCATAATCAGCTTCGTCGTCACCTGGCTCATCCAACGGAGCCTCAAGGCCAACCACGACGCGATCCTGGCCCAGTACAAGCTGGTCGGCACGTACCCAGCGTCCGTCTGTACAGAGAATCTTATGGTCAGGGGTGCAGACCAGCGTGCGCCCATCTTGCAGAGTGAGCGAGACGCACTCGCATTCACCTTGAATCATCTTTTCGGTCTGCATCGCTATACCCAGCCTGCCATTCGCAGTAGGAGCGAGCAGTGAGGCTCCACCATCAAGTGGCATCTGCTCGATGCGCCTCGCCGTGCCATTGGCAAGCAATACTGGCGTCCCCTCAACGATGCAAGTTGTACAACCATAGCCAACTAAGTGGAAGCGCAACGCTTCGAGGTAGGAGAGCAGTTCCGCGTTCTTGAGATAATCTACAACGGCGCGTGAGCCAGGGGCAAGGCTTGTTTTGACCGTTGGCTTGACAGAAAGGCCGCGCTCAACAGCATGTTTCGCGACAAGGCCAGCAGCCACCATGACCGATGGATTCGATGTGTTGGTGCAGCTAGTGATCGCAGCGATGGCGACGGAGCCGTTCGTCATGTGCGACTGTGAGCCGTTCATCTCGACAAGAACCTGTTTGCCTTGCCCGTTGTGACTATTTCCGTTCTTCACGGTCGCAACCACTTGTTTCGCATTCTCGTTCTGTACGACGGGATCAAGTCCACCATGTATATCACCCTCACCGAGATAACGGTTTACGTCGTCTTCGGTTGTTACATTCTCTGCTGCTTCTTTGAATCGGTCAGAGTAGGCGGCGCGGAAGACCTGGCCCAGGTTTTGCATCGGCACGCGGTCCTGGGGACGACGCGGTCCGGCAAGGCTTGGCTCAATGGAAGCGAGATCGAGTTCGAGCAGGTCGTCGAACTGTGGCTCAGCCGAATCGTCGGTACGGAAAAGCCCCTGCGCTTTAGTATAATGCTCAACCAGTTCGACGAGTTTTGCGTCGCGACCAGTATCGCGTAGATAGCGCAGAGTTTCGGCATCGACGGGGAAGAGCGTTGCGGTTGCACCAAATTCTGGTGACATGTTGGCAATGGTGGCGCGGTCAGCTAAGGGCAAGCGGCTCAAGCCGGGACCTGTGAACTCGACGAACTTTCCGACAACGCCGCGCTTACGCAGCATCTGCGTCACCGTCAATACAAGGTCTGTCGCCGTTGCACCCTCTGGCAATGCTCCGGTCAAACGGACACCGATTACCTCTGGCGTAAGTAGATACAAGGGTTGTCCGAGCAACACGGCCTCAGCTTCGATGCCACCAACGCCCCAGCCGAGGACACCCAGACCGTTAATCATAGTAGTGTGTGAGTCGGTGCCGACAAGCGTATCAGGGTAAGCGATGGTCTCGCCGTTCTCGTCTTTTGTCAACACGACATGAGCAAGATATTCGAGATTGACCTGGTGTACGATACCTGTGCCGGGGGGCACAACACGAAAATTAGCGAATGCTTGCTGCGCCCAACGGAGCAACTCATAGCGTTCACTGTTGCGCTCGTATTCGCGGTCAACGTTGCGCTCAAATGCAAGCGTTGAGCCGAACGAGTCAACCTGTACCGAGTGGTCGATCACGAGATCAGCGAGGACGAGTGGATTGATTTTTTGTGGGTCGCCACCGATGCGAGCAACGGCTGAGCGCATTGCCGCAAGGTCCGCCACTGCTGGCACACCTGTAAAGTCTTGTAGAAGCACACGACCAGCCATGAAGGGATATTCCGCTTCGGAGTTTGCCGCGTGCCCTGGCGTCCAGCGTGCCAGCGAGAGTACATCATCTTCAGATACCAGTTCGCCACCTGCATTACGTAACAGGTTTTCTAACACAACGCGAATGGTGAAGGGCAAGCGATTCAGATTTTGCACACCTTTCGCGGCGAGTGCTGAGATTTTGTAGTAACCAACTTTTCCATAGGCACCTTCAAGAGTTGCGCGTGCGCCAAATACGTCGTTGTATGTCATAGTATTGCCATTCCTTTAGCCTGAAAGTAGTGAAAATGGGAAATGCTGAGGGACATCGTTCCCTGATACATCTTTACAGCAAAATTCTTTCCCCCCTTATTATATAACAGAAGTGGGAGCGCGTCGGCATAGACCTTGCATATTACTCGCTGACCCGTTATAGTTGCAAAAGATGCTGGAATTTTAACGAACGCGAGTACAATATATGTAACCTGTAGATTTGACAGTGCTGATGGAATCATTCACATACAACATCAACCCCGAAAATATGTACTATATTGTATTGACAAAGTAATACTATTTTCGTTACAGTAGAGGCGACAAAATATCTAATAAATATATTTCAAAAAGTGTGCAGGACAGGGAAGAGGAAGTTATTATGGGGCAATGCTTAAATAGAGAAGAGTGTGGTTTTCAGAATCGAGAAAAAGCTCGCTTCTGTGCGCGTTGTGGCATTCCGATGAAGAGCGCATTTCTACAGGGGCGTTACGAAATCCTGGCACTGCTTGGCAAAGAACGAGGCACAGTAACCTTGGAAGCAACTGACCACCACACTAATCAGCCAGTAACGGTACGCGCCCTTATTCCACACGAGACGAATGCAGAGGAACGTGAGAGTTTCTTACAGGACGCGGAACTAGCGGTAGTGTTCTCCGCAAATGTTGCTGACCCTAACAGTATCCGCGTCATAGACTACGGACAGGATGGACCAATAGCTTTCCTGGTAAAATCAGAGTATCCAGCAACAGAAGATACTACTGCACCTGAACGACCACGCATTGTTGCGCGTGTAGGAGGCGATATCTTTCAGCAGCAACGCATCCCAGCAAAAGTTACACCTCTACCCACAATACATGACGAGCTATTGGGAAATGAGGACGAGGACTCGCTTACCCAGATCAGAATGGTTGTGCCAACACTCAAAAAAGAGCAGCATACAGACCAATCCATACCAGCAACACCAGAGCTACAGCAACAAAGTGGTGAGTTCCATGCTGATTGGCTCGCTGAAGGCAATCGTGCTTATGCTTCAGGAAACTACGATGAGGCACAGACAGCGTATGAGAAGGCTTCTGCCGCCGATATCACCTCGGTCGATGCATGGAGTGGAAAGGCAGATGTACTTTTTCATCTTGGGTATGCAGAAGAATCGTTAGCCGCGTATGACCACACGCTTTCCTTACAACCCAACAACCCTGAACTATGGACGGCACGGGCCAGCGTCCTGCACGAACTGCGCCGCTACGATGAAGAGATGTATTGTTATGAACAGGCACTACAACTAGACCCGAACTATGTCTATGCATGGGGAGGGCGCGGTATGGCACTGGCAGAACAAGGCAATGCAGGAGAGGCACTGATTGCCTTTGACCGTGCATTACTACTCAATCCGCAGCAGAGTATCGTGTGGCAAACAATGGGCGACACGCTGTACAGTTTACAACGCTATGATGAGGCACTCATAGCTATTGACCATGCATTGGAATTAGATGCCAGTCGCGCATCGCTGTGGGACAGCAGGGGCAATATCCTGCGTCGCATGAAAAAGCCGGAGGAGGCACTACCCATGCATGAACGCGCTACATTGCTCGACCCTCAGAACGCAACGGCGTGGTTTGATCGTGCGAATGATCTACGCGACCTGCGACGTTTCGCCGATGCACTGGCGATCTACGATCAAGCACTCAAATTTGACCCAACGCTAGCAGGAGCATGGTATAATCGAGGAAACGTGCTCGCAGCACTCCGCATGTATGAAGATGCGTTAGAGTCATACGACCATGCGCTGGAATATGATAGCGGTTTGATCTCTGCATGGTATAATAAGGGGAGTCTGCTCCATGAACTCAAACGCCATGACGAAGCCCTTTTCGCTTTTGACCGCGCATTAGGAATTGATGTACACTATATAGCAGCATGGAACAACAAGGGGCTATCTCTTTTCGCACTTGGGAGGATGGACGAGGCATTAGCAGCACTCGATCAGGCGACTTCGTTTGCGCCCGACGAACCTGATGCATGGTATAACAAGGCCGTTGTGCTAGAGAAACTGGGGAGAAAGCAAGAGGCGCAGTCGTGCCAGGAGTGGGCACGTTCGTTAGAGCAACAGATGCACCCTATTGAAGTATAAATAATTTCTATAAACTTATCTATGTATTGAGCCACTTATGTATTAAGAAGGGATTACCCTTATGACTCGGAGGAGGGCATGCGACGCTGCGCCGATCTTGTAGACTGCGGATTTGACAATCGGGACAGCGATTTGTTTTGTCGCGCATGTGCATTGCCGCTATTGGATACCTCCCTGGCTGGACGATATCTTGTAGAAGCGTTGTTAAGTAAGGGCGGATATGCGGCAGTTTTTCGCGGAGTAGACCAGAATCTTTCGCGCCACATTGCTATCAAGGTGCTGTTACCAAGCAAAACGACATCGAACGAACGAGACCACTTTTTACGTGAAGCCCGTATAGCGGCGGCGTTGGATCATCCCAACATCGCGCCTATCCTGGACTACGGTAAGGATGGTCTATCTGTACATGGACGCGATGGTGTTGTTTTTCTTGTGATGCCGCTCTATACCGCGGGTTCGCTACGTACTAGACTGGCAGAGGTCAAGGGACCGATGCCTGCGGCGGAGACGGTCCAAAACTTCCATCAATTAGCACAAGCACTGCATTATGCACATACTCGACCACGCCCAGTTATTCACCGCGACATCAAGCCCGAAAATATTTTATTGCATCAAGAGGATCATCGACTTGTCATCACAGACTTTGGTATTGCGCGTTCATTAGAACCTGGGGCGCGTGTCGGTAAAACAGTGACGGTGCGTGGCACTATTGGCTACATGGCACCAGAGCAAACGAACGGTGTTGTCGATCCACGAAGCGATCAATACGGTAGTGCTATCGTACTCTACGAAATGCTTACTGGCTATCATCCACTCGATCCGACGGGCGGCAACATTCCGGCGGTCTCGACGCTGAACCCAGAACTCCCAATCGCTCTCGATGCGGTCATACAGAAAGCTCTCTCGACACGGCCAGAGGACCGTTTTGGAGATATGCAAGAGTTTATATATGCCTTTGATGTGGCCTGTCGTCCTGTAGCAACGGCAAAGATACGTATTCCAACACAGAACGCACCGTCGGAGATACGCACACCACAAGTAGTACGAGGGGCAACAAGCTCGCCGTTCCCTGCTGCTCCCAATGGGGCAGGGAAAAGCCCGGCGGCAAATGGCAATTCTTCCGTTTCGCGAGTACCAGCACCGAGTACGGGAACGGTACGCGATAGATGCCGCGAGGGGGATCAATATCTCCGACAGCAGCATTATTCACAGGCATTGCAGGCATATGAAGACGCATTGCGGATTGACCCACGCAACTTCTACGCCTGGAATGGCAAGGGGACGGCACTTTACAATCAGGGCAACTATCGTAAAGCACTGGAAGCATACCAACGCGCAACCGAAATCGACTCTAACAACGCTGTTGTCTGGGTCAGCGCAGGTTTGGTACTCAACCGTCTGCAACGCTATCAACAGGCACTGGTACACTTTGAACGCGCCCTGAGCATCGACAAGACCTATGTCGCTGCATGGAACGGCAAAGCTGATGCACAGCTCGATATGAACATGCCCGCTGATGCACTTTCGTCTTATGAGCAAGGGCTAATGATGGACCCTAAGAGCTTCCAAGCATGGAACGGGTTAGGGAACGCGCGTTCATGCCTACGCGACTTCAGTGGTGCTGTCGATGCCTATACGCGTGCGCTTCTCGTCAATCCGCGTAGCGCAGTCGCATGGTGTAACAAAGCCGAGGCCCTTATCCGTCTCGGTCATAACCGTGCGGCCCTCGATGCCTTGAACGAAGCGACCGAGATGGACAAGGGTTACGCGCGTGCCTGGACACTCAAAGCCGATGTCTACGAGGCTCTGGGCAATCCGCAAGAGGCGCAAAAGGCAAGGAGAAGAGTGAGACCTTGGGGATTGTTGAGTTAGCTAATAGACAAAAACAAGTGCAGCATTCATGCATGAATGCTGCACTTGTTTTTGTCTATTAGCTAGCAATACCCCGTCGCATCGACAATACCCCTAATGCCAACGCCACAAGCGCACACACACCTAACACTAGCATGTCACGTCCAAAGAGATCGGATGAACTGTAGAAAACAGCTTGCCCCAGCGCATGAATGCCATAAGTGAGTGGCACGTAGGCGGCGATGTTCTGTAGCCATAGAGGTTCAAATGCGATGACGCCGATGCCGCCTGCAAGGAAGAACAGGTAGATGGCAACATTGATTGAAATCGCAATAACAGGTTGCGACTTCTGGAGTGCCGCACCTAACGCGACTCCCAGACCCGTGCTGAACAGGGCGATCATCGCGATAATGACGATACTCGTGAGCCAATAGATGCCAGTGGGCCGTGTCCAATCTAAGGCCGCTCCCAATAATAGCACAAGCAAACCGAGCAGAAATGTTGTCACAAAGCCTGCCAGCACCTTACCGACAATAATTGATGTTCGTGATGTGGGCGCGAGCAACAGTTCTTTGACGGTTTTTGTCTCCCACTCACGCGCTGTAGAAATGCTACTGGTCACTAAGCCTGATAGCGTAAGCAATAGGATAATGGTCGGGAGTACTAGGTACTGGAAGAACTGTACGTCACGCGCTCGCAGGTCCTGCTCTTGTATACCGACCTTGATTGGGCTGGCACTGCCCTGCGCCTGATAGAATTGCGTGATGGCATCCGGCACTGAGCGGCGCACATCGTTGGTAAAATCGAGGTTCAGGTTATTGACATGTACAAGCACTGGCGACGGATCATGAGCGTTCACGCGCTGCGTAAAATCGCTCGGAATAGTAATGATCGCGATAACCTGAATGTTATCGTACAGATTTTTTGCCTGTGCGGGTGTCGCATCTGTAATGCGAAACACATCGGCCTGATGCAAAATCTGCTGCATCCGTTGCCCTTTTGGGCCTGTGTCCATTGTCACCAGCGCAACGGGGCTACGACCTACAGCAACGGCACCGAGTGCTTGAATTAACAGAAAAGCGAGTGGAGGAACAATTGTTGCCGCGATATTGCGACGATTACTGAGCCAGACTCGCAAATCTTTTCTTATGATCGCCCAGACTGAGCGTAGAAAAGAGTACGTCATACTAAAACTCCTTGTATGAAAAACGTGGCATCGACGTTAGCTCGCAACCGTACTACGACGTAGCACCAGTGCCGCGAGCAGAATCAGACCCAGTGCATAGCCGCACAAAATCAACGTGTTTGCCGCCACGCCATAGGTATTCAAGGCGAAACCGTGAAAGGCATACTGCTGCAATACAATCGCATAGTAAACGGGAAAAATCTGCGCTATTCCCTGCACAATAGGAACATTGAACGAGATAGGGCCGAATGCGCCACTGATAAAGAAGAGGGGAATCGCGAGACCAAATGCCAAGCCCGTGAATGCCTGTCGCTGTTTGAGCAATGTTCCCAACAGCGTACCGAGCGCGATAAAGATGACGAGTGTGAGGAGTGTAAAACCAATTACTGCTCCCCAGTGTAATGGGCGCACTCCGATAATGAATATAAGAACAGCCAGTACAACAACGACTGAAGCGAGGCTCATTACCAGTGCCCCAAGCATTTTTCCTGTTACAACCGCCCAACGACTCGCAGGTGAGAGCAACAGTTCTTTCATCGTCGAATTCTCCCATTCACGCGCCGCCGAGGTACCTGATTGCAGGAGACCACCAACTACTAAGGCGATAACGAGAATTGAGACGGTCAAGTACGGAATATAATCGGTATCTTGCTGATACTGGTCATGCTCTTGTGGTGAGACAGTCACAACATTAGGAAATGCCTTCGCATAGAACGAGGTAATCGAGAGCGGCACGGCTCGCCGAATATCGTTGGTAAAGTCGGTGTTGAGATTGTCGATATGTACATCCACCATCACAGGTTGATTATTCCTGATTTGTGTATCGAAGTTGGCAGGAATGGTTACAACCGCGACAATACGTCCAGTCTGAATAAGCCCATCTGCTTCACTCTTGTTCGCTCTTTGGAGACGAAATGAGTGCGCCCCCGCCATTGCTTGATAAAACTGCTGTGCATATGGTCCTGTATCATTCATGACGACGGCGGTAGGAGCTTGACCACCACCCAACACGAACAAACTAAACAGGATCAGGAAGTTTACAGGTAGGAACACACCGAGAATAACAAACACGCGGTCGGTGAGCGAGACTCTGATATCTTTTTTCATACAGGCCCAGATGACCCGTAGGTTATAAGTAATCCGTGACATAATTTTTCCTCTTTTAGTCGCGTAACTCGGTTCCGGTCAGTTGTAAGAAGATTTCATCAAGGTTCGGTTCACGAATCACAATGTCGCGGATATCACCTTCTTGCGACACAATGTTGATGATCTGTGGTACCACGTTGCCAGTACCCTGTGTTGTGATGGTCAGGTGCGTTTGCTCTTGCTTCGCCTCTTTGATGCCATCAAGGGCGCGTATCTTATCTATCGCGTTGATGATGTTCGCGGTCTCTAACTCGATCACGCTACCACCATAGGTCTGCTTGAGATGCTCTGGCGTATCGACGGCAATCAATTTTCCGTGATCAATAATCGCCAGACGATCACACAACGCCTGTGCTTCTTCGAGATAGTTGGTGGTAATCAGGACGGTCTTGCCTTGATCTCGCAACGTGAGGATATAGTCCCAGATGGCGCGGCGTGCCTGCACGTCTACACCAAGTGTTGGCTCATCAAGGTAGAGCAACTTAGGATTATGCAGCAAGGCACGGCCAAGCGCAAGCCGACGTTTCATACCACCGGAAAAGGTGCCGACACGCGATTTTTTGCGGTCTGCAAGCTGCACCAGTTCCAACATGTCGTTGATACGCTGTTTCTTTTCCCGCGCGGGAATGCCAAAGAGGTCGGCGTGAAAGTCCATGTTGGCCCAGGCCGATAGCTCCTCGTATAGCGCGGTCTCCTGCGGCACGGCTCCTAGGATTTGACGTACCGCACGTGCATTGTGACGTACATCGTAGCCAAGCACCTTGACCTCGCCACTGGTCGGCACACTCAGGCCGCTAATCATGTTAATTGTTGTAGTCTTGCCCGAACCGTTCGGCCCCAGCAAGCCGAAGACCTCGCCCTGCATGACTGTGAGTGTCAGAGAATCGACGGCGTGGAAATCGCCAAATTTTTTGGATAGGTTGCGTATTTCAATCGCAGGGATGGCGTTGTCGGCAACAGGTGTTTGTTCCGGCACGGTCAATACTTTTTCTTGACTCATCTTTCAATTGCGCGGCGGGAGACCCCTTTGTTCTACCTATGAAACGCCGCGCATTCCTTTCTTTCTACTACCAATAGCTATAACCGTCTGTCCTGTGAATGGCGGTACAATACTGAGAGCCAATGCCTTGTATCGTGCCGTGCGTCTGTGTGGTGATATTGAAGCTTCCCGTAGCACGTACTGCGACACGCCCCACGTAGACGCCCGCTTTCTTGCCACTTGTCACAATGGCTTTGACCATATCGCCGGTCTGAAAACCTTTGACCACTTTCGCTTGTTTCGGCTTGGTACGAGCAAAGCCGTACTTGTCCATGAGACACATCTGCCGAGAGCCATGCCCCATCGCTTTGATGAGTAAGGGGGTTACACGATCTACCAAGAGTGCATCAGGGGTACTCTTGCCCACACACGCCGCATCAATCCAGTGGACCTTCTCTAAGCCTTGCGTCATTCTATGGAACTTCGTCATACCGCCCGTTCCACATTCAACGGGTAGATCTGCTACTTTCAATCGCTCAAACAATGCCCAACGAGTCGCGTTGACTGCACTGGCATCTTTGAGGGATGCTTTCGCTTGGGCAAGGATACGTTTCAGTCCATCAGGCTTGCCTTTGAGAAAGTCTCGAATATCCTGTGTTCCCTTCTTCGTGTTACATGGCTCACAGGCAAGACACAAGTTACTCACTCTATTGGTACCGCCATTCGCTCTTGCGAGGATGTGTTCTATCTGCAAGGTGACATCCTTCGCGCCGCAATAGGCACAGGTACGGTTCCACTTTTCTAACAGGTATTCTCGTACCTCATAGCCATACAAGCTACCTTGTTGGTACTCGACACCGCTCACTTCTGGATTGTCCATTGCCTGTGTGTCAAACTTTACCAACTCTTGACTGAGTGCCATGATAGGGCAAAAACGAGAAAGACGATTGACCCATGTCAGGATAGTGCGAATACGACTCTCAAGCGATGGAGGCAGCCACCCCTGTTTACGGCGACGGTTGTCGAAACGTGCCTTGCGGTATCTCGTTGTGCGTTGCCTCCGAGACCGTCTGATAGCACGTCGGCTCTCTAATGCCTCTTTCACGGCTTGCCTTCGATGGGAGAGTTCCGCCGCCCATACCACTTCGCCTGATGCATCGTTGACTATCGCTATCCCTGTTGTCTTGGATCCTGGGTCTAGTTTCAATCGTAAGGGTTGCGTGATTGGTTCTTGTACCTCTTTCTTCAAGATGATGGTGAACGGGTAGTGCCTGAATACGGCGGCTTGCCCTGATGACAAGAGTTTACGAGCTAGCCCTGGATGTACAGGGTCAAGCACTCTCTGTCTATCGTCTACCACAAAAACTTTACTCATGCTCTAGTGAGCCTCCTATTGCTAGGGTAACGGTTGCCTCGACAAAGTTAGCAAGAGTTTGTGATGTTGCAAGCACTGGCTGTACCCTACAACCTGTTTAACCTGCAACCGTAGAGCATCGGACTGGCACGCATCCTATGGTACCTATAGATTTCCTGCTAACGTAGTACCTTGCGATACTGAGTCTGGTCAAGACAGGCTTGCTCTCACAAGCCCACGCGTCGAACGCGCGGGGTTCTTGACACAATTCTTCTTTCTTCGTAAGTGTTCCTAATAATTAAAAATCCAAATTACCGGGGATAAGCTTGAAACGGTCGCCTGTCTCTCTGGCAACATCTGTCAGGTTGACAATGATACGTTGCAAGTTTTTCAACAATGTCTCGCACTCTTCCTCTGCAAAGCCACGCAACATCTCATCGTTGAAAGTCGCTACCTCTGGGTTCAAAACCGCTGTAATGCTTGCACCTTCTGGAGTCAGGTAAACCTTAACAACACGACGGTCTTCGCGATCATGACGACGTTCGACCAACCCACTCTGCTCAAGCCGCTTAATAATACCTGTGACCGTTGGTGCATCAATTCCACGCTGCTGACTGATCGTACCGACAGTCATACCATCACTATCAGATAGCAGTGCCAAAGCACCCCACTGTGATGGAGTCACAATATACAATTTTCCTTGCTTAACACAGACTTTTTGCAGCATGTTGGCAAATGCATACCCAACACAACGTTGTGCATAGAAAAGCCAATAACCGAGATTGTTGTTTGGGTCGATATTCATTTTTACTTTACTCATTAATATTTAGTACGCTATTATTTTGCCTGCTAAGTAATTTATACACTGTTTGAAGCTGCGTGTCAAGGGTTACATAGTGAAAAGCTATGAGAGCATGACAGGACTCGTCTGCTCCTCCGGTGTTTCCTTTGCGTCCCCAGTTTCGTCACGATAATTTTTCGCGAGCGGCACATCTTTCAGGAAGAGCGAGGCGAGAAAGACGAAGACGCAGAAGACAAAGATGGTAACAAAGCCACGCTCGATGCCTAGGGCAAGCGAGAGACGCAAGGCATCGAATATTTGTTGCAACAAATGATGGACGCTATTCGTAATTTGCACCGTTGCCTGCATCGTGATCTGGTGCGTCACCTGCTGTGTAATTTGTGGCGTTGCTTGCGCGGTAACCTGGGTCGTGACTTGATCCGTCACCTGCTTTGTCACTTGAGCCGTAATCTTTGCCACCGTCTGATCGTGATAGGGTCCTGGCGGAACATTCGCGGTAGCCTTTGCAACCGCCTTTGGGACCGCCTGTGCCACAGCTCGTTGCACCGCTTGTGCCACAGATTGCTTAATAATTGGCGGCGCGGTCTGCGCCACAATCTTAGGTACGGCGTTATCTACAGCGGCCTTCGTACCATACTTAATGATATTATTCCGGTAATCGGGATTGATAAGCACCTGCTGATTGGTCGCCGCTGCTAAACCTTGTGTACCCAACTGCTTATACCCGTTTGGCAGATGGTTCGGTAAATCTGTCGCGATAATATTGTTGACGACAGAGCCTGTGATCGCAACACCCAGCACCTGTCCAACGGAACGTAGGTACGTAACCGCGCCTGTGCCAACGCCCAACCGTGTCCGTGGTAGTGCGTTTTGGACTGCTAAGGTGACTACAGCGAAAAAGACACCGAGACCGAGACCAGCGATAATCATGTTGCGGCTGGCCTCTAAGATGCTGGTTGAAGAGGACATCAACGTCATCAAGAAGACGCCGATCATAAGCAGAATCGCACCAACAATTGTAACCGCTTGATAACGTCCAACCTTCGCAATCACAATACCACCCAGGGCAGCACCGACCACAAGACTGATTGTCATTGGTGTAATCACCTCGCCTGAATTTGTCGCCGACTCACCTAACACGCCTTGCAGGTAGAGCGGCAAGTAGATTACTAATGAGAGCAACACCATACCAGCGGTTAACCCAAGTACTGAGTCAGCGGCGAAGACACGATTGCGGAACAGATCGAGCGGTAGGATTGGCTCGGCAACGAAACGCTCGGCGATCAAGAAGGAGATGTAGAGCAAAGCAGCAAGAACGAGGGCAATAATCACCTGTGGTGAGTTCCAAGCATAAATCTGGTTGCCACCCCATGTTAGACCTAACAGTAGACAGATAGTTGCACTTGAGGCTAAAAATGCGCCAAGAAAATCAATGCGACGCACGGCAGCCCAACCCGTATATCTACTACTCCGTACAGAAATGTTGCTTGGAAGATAGATGAGCAGTGCTGCTAGCGCAATAAGTCCAAGTGGCAGGTTGATGTAGAAAACCCAACGCCAGCGCGATGTGTTGGTGACAAGGTTTCCTAGCAGTGGACCATGATCGGCGAGCCAACCACCAATCGTCGGACCTACAACACTGGAAAAGCCATAGACACTTGAGAAAATACCTTGCCAGCGTGCGCGTTCCGCTGGTGGAAAGATATCGCCAACAACGGTAAAGACAAGCGAGATGCCCATGCCAGCACCAATACCCTGTAAGGCACGGAATGCGATAAGTTGGTCTATCGTCTGCGAGGCACCTGATAATATGGAGCCGAGTAAAAACAGGATTACACCCGCGACAAAAAACCATTTACGCCCAAACTGATCAGAGAGCTTACCGACAATTGGAATCATCGTCGTCGAGCCTAGTAAGTACGCCGTCACAACCCAGGTATAGCGGTCAAAGCCTTGTAGTGAGCCAACTATCTTTGGTAAAGCGGTACCAACAATGGTCTGATCTAGTGCCTCAAGCAGCAGCGTGAGCATAAGTGCCACGAGAACACTAACAAGTGCGATACCGCGAATACGACTGCCACTTCCACTCGTTTGTTTTTTCTGCTCTAATGGAGTCGTTATGGATGTCTTGTCTTGTGCTTGAGCAGATGACGTAACAATATCCTTTTTGTTTTTTGGTTGCTCTGAACCAATGGGTTTCGTTTCCATGATAAATATCTCCTATACACAGGTAAAAGAGTTTAATACATTTGCAGACACTTACAATGTCTCGTACTGGTGAATGCTGCCTGCTTGAATAGCAGCGTTCTCGTTTTCGCGTAGGCTTTTGACCCATTGCAGCTCTTGTTCCCATTGCTCGACATCGTGCTGCATGACGTTGAGTACATCCTTGATAAAGCGACCATTGACTTCGGTTTCGGCCTCGGAGGTGCCCCAATCCACAAATTCACGGGACATATCCTCGGCCTCTGCCGTCAAATGTAGAATGTGGGCCTGACAATAGTTGATATAGTGGTCGATCAGACGCAAGCGTTCCATAGGTTTAAGAAACATGAAGTAGGCGGCCTTCTGTTTGAACAGTTTCTGATACTCCCCCGGACTTGATGTGGTGTCCATCATCAACTCGTAAAAGCGTTTACGCCCTGCTTCTGTAATGGCAAAACTTCGCAACTGACGGTCTCCTTGCTGTTCGCGTGCTTCTCCGACATGAAGCGTAATCAGTCCTGACTTCTCCAATTTCGCCAGCAATGGATAGAGCCGACCATTGCTGACATGAGCATAGGGACCAATCATATCGTTAATGATTTTGGCTATAAGATAGCCGTGTGCTGGATAACGCATTAGTTGAGCAAGTATCGTTAGTTCGTACATCGTCGTATCGTTTTCCTCTGTTTCTTATAAGGTCATAGAGACCTGTTACTATGACATGTCTCTATGTCCTATTGATACCATGAAATTGTGGAATTGTCAAGGCACTATTTTTGCTACTAGCTTCGTTAGCCCTGCATTCCCATCAAGTTGCCGCTTTCATAGCGACGCAAGCCAAGATGAAACACACCTGCCGCTATAGCCATAAACAGGGTTGTGAAGCCTGCTAGCATACCTAGTAGAAGCCACGAGAATTGATGCAACAATTGCAAGGGGATGAACGAGATGAAACCTGCCGGAATGACGGTGAAGAGCAACAGACGGACAGCACCTTGAAAGATGTCCATTGGGTAAGTGCTGAACGAGACCAATGCGCCGAACATCTGCTGCATCAAGCCCTCGGTATTACCCAGGAAGAATGCCAGCGAGCCAAGCAGAATGGCGAAGGCAGTAAAAATGAAACAGACAAAGACGGTCAATAACAGGAACAGACCGAGGTGCAAGACATCGGGATGCAAGAACGAGATGTATGCGCCGATACCAAAGAGAACATCACCCCATGCGGTCGGATCGGATGCCGCAATGCTGACGTGTAGCAAGACATAGCGCGGCATGCCGAGATACGCATCGAGGCTACCTTTCATAATAAGGGCCGACAGTTGACGTGTGTTGCCGAATATACCAGCCCCCAGCCCGAAGCCACAGGCGGATACTGACCATAGAATCACAATATCGGTGTTCTGCCAGCCATGCACCAGTGGAAATTGGTGAAAGTAGGTCCACCAGAAAAAGAGCCATAGGCAATCGGTCGCCATCATCGTAACAACCTGAACGAAGAATGCTGTACGGTATTCGAGCGACGATTGCAGATTCGCAGCGGCATACGCTCCTATAAAGCGCAACGTACTCATACCTTTTTTGAACATATCCGCTATCCTCCATTGATATTGACGCGTCGCATCGCTAACGAATACAGCCCGAACAGTAACACGCCTCCCACGAACAGCGTTATACCTTGTTGTAGCAGTGTCCAGCCGAAACGATCCCATTCAAAGTGAACCAGCGTGCGTGCAGGTGCATAGAGAATTGTGCTGAATGGTAGAGCCTGCGCTATACTCCGTAGTGGTTGCGGAAAAATCTCTAACGGTGCCAGCACACCGCCCAGTACCAGCGTCACGCGGCTATATAAAAACGCGAACGATTGCGTCTCCTCAGTCCAGAAGGCCAACAATCCGATAGCAAAGTAACACACGAACTCAATAGCGAACGCCAGGAAGACGACAAGCGGCCATGCCAATACACCTTGCCACGTGAAATGTGGAGGGCCTACAACCAGCAAAGCCAGTCCTATGCCTACAACACAGTTGATGCTGAAGCGCACGAGACGTTCGCCGAGGTAATGCGCGAAGTTGTACAGCACATAGCTACAGGGACGCCCTATGAGATAGGCAAGCTGACCAGAGCGTACTTCTTCGTCGATACGTCGTGTCAAGGGTGGTAGGCTCATCGCGATAGCCTCAGCTGCACAAAGATACCAGATCATATCGGAGATGCTGAAGCCGCTCAACGTCTTTGAGCTATGTATTGCGTAGGTCGTCTTCCATAGCTGACTGAGAATAAAGACAATTGCAATCAGCATAAGCGCACGAAAAAAAATCTCCATCATATAGGCCAGATTATTCGCAATACTGACCTGAAAGACCGCAACATATTTTCCGCTGCCAAACCAGCGTCTTTTGCGTTTAACGGGTATATATTGCTGCTCTACCACAGTTTCCATATTGCTTACTCTCCTCGGCCTAACGGCGCCCTCTTCTCTTGCTTGTCTAGTTGCGCGCCATGATTCAGCGTCACATTGCCTTTTTCACTATAGATTGCCGCGATAATCTCCTCCATCGGCGGGTCAATAATGGTCATATCCTGAATATGACATTGTTGCATGATCGCGGCAATGACTGGCTCTAACGGACTACGCGCCGTGTCAATTTCTAGCCGCAACTCATAGCCTTTGGCTTTTATAACGCTTACCCCTGTCGTACCTTGCAATTCTTCGTGAATAGAGCCGATTGCTTGGACGCTCAAACGTTGCATGCCTGTGACGGTATCTGTTTTCAGCAATGATTGGGCAGGCTCGCCTAACAACAGGTCAACTGTTTTAGCTTTCAAGTAGTCACGTTTCAGCGTCGCTACAGGTGCGTCGAGAATGATTTCGCCATGATTGATAACGATGGCACGGCGGCATACCTGTTCGACGTCGCCTGCGTCATGAGAGGTAAGTAGAACACTCAGTCCCTCTTCTCTATTCAACTGCCCAATCAGTTCGCGAATACGCTGTTTAGCGATAACATCCAGCCCAATCGTCGGCTCATCCAGGAAAACCATTTTTGGTCTATGCAACAATGCCGCCGCCAACTCACAGCGCATACGTTCGCCGAGGCTCAATTTGCGCGTTGGTGTTCGCATATGCTCGCCGATATCGAACACATCGATCAAAAAGTCGCGTCGCTTGCGATATTCCTGCGGCTCTAGCTCGTAAATGTGTGCCAACAGGTTGAAGGTATCCTGCGGCGGCAAATGATACCACAGTTGCGACTTCTGCCCGAAGACGCTTGAAATGGAGTACGCCAGTTCGCGGCGTTGTTGCCAGGGTGTCATACCCAACACATGAGCAGTGCCAGCCGTCGGATAGAGGATACCAGTGAGCATCTTGATCGTGGTCGATTTGCCAGCCCCATTTGGGCCGATAAAGGCCAGCACCTCGCCAGCATCGAGCGTGAAGCCAATATGCTTCACAGCTTCTCGCTTGCGATAGCGCGGAGCTACTAACGAGCGCAGGCTGCCACCGAGTCCTGCCGCGCGTTCTCGGCTGCTAAATGTTTTTGCCAGATTGTCCACTTCAATGATTGCCATTGGTATTCTCCTTGTACTGTATAAATGACACGCCTATGGGTAGTATGTTGGGCATGATTATGACCATAGACGAATTAAAACGGATGTTCTGTAGGGGCTTTTATTCATAACGCCCTCGTCTCAATCATACACAGCACGGGCGTTATGAATAAAAGCCCCTACAGCGGATTATTCGATGCGTGGGAACAGGATGTTACCAGGGGCAACCCTTGCCAGAGCGATATGTCCCCAGGTGGTATCTTGTATCCAGGCACCTGAGCGTACACCAGCATCTATACCTAGTTGGGCAAGGATGCGGTTACTTGTTGTCGGGATATACGGTGCAAGCAATACTGCGATAAGTCGCAATACTTCGGCGGCAGAGTAGAGGACGGTATCGAGTCGCTCTTGCTGCTCCGCCTGACGTGCCAGTTGCCACGGCTCAGATTGCTCGATGTACTGGTTTGCTCGTCGAACGAGATGCCAGGTAGTATTCAGTGCGCCTCCAATATCCCATGCCTCTAATGCGTTGGCCGCCTCTTGCCGTGTCACAGTTGCCATGCGTCGTAGATCCTCTTCGAGCGGTGTATTGGCCTTTGATGTTGGAACAGTACCTCCACGATAGCGTTGTATCATCGAAACGACGCGGTTGAGCAGATTGCCCAGATCGTTGCCTAGCTCATCGTTGTAGCTGCGAATCAATTCAGATATTGAAAAGTCGCCATCCGAGGCAAACGAGAGATTGCGTAGCAGCGAGTAGCGCACAGCATCGACGCCAAACTCATCAACGAGCGTTACGGGATCAATCGTGTTGCCAGTCGTCTTCGAGATACGTTGCCCATCCAGGGTCATAAAGCCATGTACAGCAACCTGCTTGGGTAGCGGCAGATCGGCGGATAAAAGCATCGCAGGCCAATACAAACAGTGAAAGCGTGTAATATCTTTACCGATTACGTGGGCGTCGGCAGGCCAATAGTGCATAAATTTTTGCTCGTCATCGGGAAAACCCACAGCCGTCAGATAGTTGGTCAGTGCGTCGAACCAGACGTAGATGACGTGTTCGGGATTGATTGGCACAGGAATGCCCCATGTGCCAAGCTCTGAACGCACGAGACGCGAGACCGAAAAATCCCGTAAACCTTGCTTCAAGAGGCCAATCACCTCAGCGCGTCTACTAGCTGGCACAATAAACTCTGGATGCATCTCAATGTGTTTCAACAAGCGATCGGTATACTTCGAGAGCACAAAAAAGTAGTTTTCCTCTTCCAGCCACTCAGGAGTTATCGATGGATGATTTGGGCAGTGCCCATTCACCAGTTCCTCGCTCATATAAAAGGTATTATCGTTGGGGCAATACCAGCCAGAATAGACCGATGAATAGATATCGCCTCTGTCCCATGCACGCTGAAACATCTCTTGCGATGCCCGAACATGTCGCTCTTCTGTTGTACGCATCCAGTAATCGTTCGAGACATCGAGCTTTGACCACGCTAAACGAAACGCCTCATCCATTTGTTGTACCCATGATAAGGGGTCCAGCCCGTTTGCTCTTGCCGCACGCACTACGTGCTGACTATTCTCATCGAGGCCGATACTAAAGTACGTGTCATGTCCCAGCAAACGATGATAGCGTGCGATTACATCGGCGGCGACTTTTTCCAATGCGTGACCAATATGCGGTGGTGCATTAGGATAATCTATCGCCGTTGTAATGTAATATTTTTGTGTATTATCTGCTTCAGAATGCATATGTTACCTCTTGCTCTCGTATAGTTGGTGAATAAAAAAGAGGGGCGCAGGTATGTCACCTGCGCCCCTCGGATACTTGTAGCTATTTATGTAAGCATGGTTTGTGGATGGAAAGCGCGGACAGCGACACCTGACTATATGCCATGTGCATCATTGGCATATAGGAACGACGGGTAAGCATGATAGCAATAGAAGAAACATACCTGTCTTGCACGAGTGTCACAATCCTTTAGAAAGTAAATGAGCTTTTGTGAAAAGCTCAAAATGAGCTTTATATTGTTCTGAATAAGTGTACAAGTAAGCATTGTGATTTGTCAAGTCTCCATCACACTCATCGAGAAAGAGTAATAAAAACAGGGTATTTTTGACAGGTGTAAAACAAAGAAGAAAAAACAGCTTACATAGGAACATCTCAACCATATCTTAACCCAAAATTAACCATTTTCACGCGCTCATTTGTTAAACTATATCTGCATAGATAAATTTCTATATTTTTACATTGGGCAGTTGGTCAAATACTATTGTAACGTTACTTTGTTAATAGATAGAAATGTAGAATTTTTCGTGTATTTGCACTGCCGTCCTATATAAATATTAAAATTGATTAAGTCATGAAAAGGAGCTTTCATGGAACATGTTTCCTCTCAGAGCCTGTTTGGGAACTGCACAGGGTGCCAAAATTTGATATACTGTGATGTATGAGTACTTTCTATCCAAGCGACCTTTCCAATGATGAGTGGAAGCACCTGCAACAGTATCTCCCTCCTGAG
>JAABUX010003103.1_pt1 | contig 22436 bp, 15 predicted proteins | sample 5561851 | NCBI WGS metagenome assembly JAABUX01 (sample SAMN10711883, study PRJNA513361) | rock metagenome | isolation source: Antarctica rocks | place: Antarctica: Victoria Land, Richard Nunatak red sandstone | collected 2016-01-03 | reverse complement strand
CCGGCAAGCGACGGATCAGGGGATGGAGTCGGTCGGGCGGATGACGGGGCTGGAAGAGCTGATCATCTTCCCGGCCCGTGAGATCACCGACGACGGGGTCGCACACCTCGGCAAGCTGAGAAACCTCCGGATCATCCTCCTCAGCCAAGCGAAGCTGACCGACGCCGGGCTGCGGACCCTGGGAAGCCTCCCCAACCTCGAAGAGATCATGGTCGACGGTCAAGGCTTCTCGGACGAGGGCCTGACGGCCTTGCGGGGGCTGGCCCACCTTAAGGTGCTCTCCCTTGGAGGGGGGCAGGATCACGTCACCGAAGTCGGGCGGCGCAAGTTGCAGGCTCTCCTTCCCAACCTGACAACCTTGAAATAAGGGCAATTCGACGACCTTGAGCGTTAGTTTTCCACCGGACCGCGACCGGCAGGTTCCGATCAATCAAATGCCTCCGGTGCCGGTCCGAGTCGCGAGGGTTCCGCCAACTGGAGGCAGGATTCGCTCCCGCTTTCGCCCGAGGGAGTGTTTTCTTAGAATGGATCACGACCCGGGTTCCGTGAAGCTGTCCGTCTCGCCCCAATGCGCCGCACTGACTGGACCGCCTGCCATGCCAGCTCACCAGCACGCCCCTTACTCGTTTGATGTGATCGTCATCGGCGCGGGGCACGCCGGGATCGAAGCGGCGCTGGCCGCGAGCCGGCTCGGCGCCCGGACCGCCTTGCTGACCCTGAACGCCGACGCTGTCGGGCAGATGAGTTGCAACCCGGCCATCGGCGGCGTGGCCAAGGGACAGATCGTCCGCGAGGTCGATGCCCTCGGCGGCGCGATGGGGCTGCTGGCCGACGCGGCGGGCATCCAGTTCCGGCTCCTGAACCGGGGCAAGGGTCCGGCCATGCACAGCCCGCGTGCCCAGTGCGACAAGAAGTTGTATCAAAGCCTCGCCAAGCTCACGGTCGAGCGCCAGCCGGGTCTGACCTTGCGGCAGGAGACCGTCGAAGGGCTCATTGTCGAGGCCGGGCGGATTCGCGGCGTCCAATGTCGCGGGGGGGGGACTTATCAGGCCCGCGGCGTGGTCGTGACCACTGGGACGTTCCTCCGCGGGTTGATGCACACCGGCGCGACCAAGACCGCCGGCGGTCGAGCCGGCGACGGGAGCAGCGAGGGGATGTCGGGAAGCTTGCGTGAGTTGGGCTTCGAGCTGCGCCGGTTCAAGACCGGGACCCCCGCTCGACTCAACGGGCGGACGATCGACTTCAGCCAACTCAAACCGCAGCCGGGGGACGCCGAGCCGGTTTTGTTCTCGTTCCTCAACGACCGGGTTGAGCAGCCGCAGCTGGACTGCCACATCACGACCACGACCCCCGCCGTCCATGACCTGATCCGGGCCAACCTCCACCGGGCACCGATGTATTCGGGGCAGATCGAGTCGACCGGGCCGCGGTACTGCCCGTCGATCGAGGATAAGGTCGTCCGGTTCGCCGACCGGACGTCGCACCAGATCTTCCTCGAACCCGAAGGGCGCTCGACCCTCGAATACTACTGCAACGGGATCTCCACGAGTCTCCCACGCGACGTTCAGGACGCGATCATCCCCCTGATCCCGGGCTTGGCCCACGCCGAGATCATGCGGTACGGCTACGCGGTCGAGTACGACTTCGCCCCGCCGACCCAGCTTGGCCCAACCCTCGAAACCAAGCTCGTCACCGGCCTCTTCTTCGCCGGCCAGATCAACGGCACGACCGGCTACGAGGAAGCCGCCGCGCAAGGTCTGATCGCTGGGATCAACGCCGCTCGGGAGGTGGCCGGGCGGGAGGCGTTCGTCATCGACCGGTCGCTCGGTTACATCGGCGTCTTGATCGATGATCTGGTGACCCGAGGAGTGGATGAGCCTTACCGGATGTTCACCAGCCGGGCCGAATACCGCTTGCTCCTTCGGTCCGACAACGCCGACCTCCGCCTGACCGGACTCGGGCGCGGGATCGGTCTGGTCGATGACGCCCGATGGGCCAGGTTCGAGGCCCGTCGCGACCGGATCGATGCGCTCGGCCTGCTCCTGAAGACCACCCGATCCCCGGGCGGCGACACCCTGGAGCAAGTCCTCCGCCGCCCGCCGACGACCTGGGACGACCTCCTGGCGATTCACCCGGCGCTGGATGACCTGGCCGACGACCCGTCCGTCGTCGAACAGGTCACGATCGTCGCAAAGTACGGTGGTTACATCGACCGCGAGGCGGCGCAGGTGGAGCGGTTCCGCCGACTCGAAGACAAAGCGTTACCAGTCAATTTCGACTACGATGGGATCGCCCAGCTTCGCGCTGAGGCCCGCGAAAAGTTCACCCGGGTCCGCCCTCGGTCAATCGGCCAGGCCGGCCGGATCAGCGGGATCAACCCCGCCGACATCGCCACCCTGCTCGTTCACATGAAGCGCCCCGGCCGGACCGAGCAACCAGCCTGAGGATCGTTGGTGCGCTTTCTAGAAAGCTCCCACATGGCGGGGGATTGCCTGTTGCAAAAGCTTGGCGTAATTAAACGTCTGGTTGCAATCCGCAGTCCTGGGATGTGCAATGAACTTCTGGAGACTTTTCGCGATCGGGTCGATGATAAGGTTCGAAAAACACAACGACCCGAGAGGTCGCCTCGGGCCGTCGCGCCAAAACGGGGGTTGGTAGCCCACCCGAATCAGACGGAGAACTATGGTCGGGCGTCCGACCGGAGTTGTACGGGTCGACCAGCCCGCAGGCTGATCACGATCGCCGGCGCTAGGGAGGGGGCGACGGCAAACGGGAGAATCTTGATCCAACGTCCGGAGTTGCTCAAAACGGCTGCAACTACTCGGTATAAGGCCATCAGGCAGAACGGAGTGGAGCTGATCATCAATGAATTTCTCATTCCTGACTCACTGACCAAGCGAGCGGGTGGAGACCACCCCCGCTTCGGACAAAAAGCGATCGTCCTCATGGGCGGGTAGGATGGATGAATGAATTGGGCTTTACAGCCGATGGTGAGGAAAACTCCTCGGCCAATCCCGCCCAGAGAGACGATGTTGAGCACTGACGAGGTGCTCCGGTCGATCGCGATGTAACTTTCACCAGAAATGGCTCGGTTGCCGTTGCGAGGCGTCAACCCAGCCAACTAACGAGAAGATTCATCGCTCTGATCAAAGATCCACGCCGGAGCCGCAGTATCCGACCAATGGCCACCCCTCAGTCCATCGATGCGTCAGACATGGCCCTGCTCCTCGAAGAAAGACGGATCTGCGAAACCCTTCCTGCCAGTCAAAAGGGTGAGGAAGAACAACCGAAAAGACGACATGGCGGCATTCCATCGCGGGGGGTCAGCGATGCCACTCCGGGGCGATGAGTGATCGGTGCGAGCCGTCAAAGGCTCAAGGGATGATCCGGCAATTGACATCAAGAACTTTGGCGAGGCGGGCCGACGCTTGTTTCGCCTCAGCCCGAGCGACGGAACTTCGGTAGGCCATTGTCCCGCTCCCAAAGACGGCGACCGCCAAAGCCAGGATCACGGTCAGCATGGGAGTTTTGGCCCACCAACCTGATCGGAACGAGGCCGAGCGGGTCAACTCCCAAATGCGAGGGTAGCGGGCTTTCACCGCTTCGAAGTCGTTCGACCAGGTCCAAGCCATCGCCTCGGCGGTGGACCGACTTAGCGAGTCGGCCGCGACGGATGACGACTGCCGCAACAAAAGCAGGAGCAAGCCCAGGCTGAGCGCGACCCCCCGGCGGTCAAGCCGATCGCGGAGCCGACGACGAGCACGGACCAAACGGGCTTTGATTGTGCCCACCGGGCAACCGATCCGTCGGGCCGCTTCCTCGTGGGTCAAGCCATCAAGGTAGCAGAGCGTGAGCGGCTGGCGGTCGGCGTCCGGCAACCGGCCTAATTCCTCGCGAACCGCCCGGCGAATCTCAAGTCCCAGCGGCTTCTCCGCGTCGAGGGTCGCTTCGCGATGCGTTTCCGCCCAGCGTTGCTCTCGTTCCGAGCGGCGGACTTCACGCTTCCTAGCCCGGGCGGCCACCTTGTGGGCCACCCCGGCGAGCCAGCGGTCGAGTTGCTCGGGGTCACGGATTGACGGAGCACGTTGGACCAGAATCAGGAACGTCGCCTGCATCGCATCCTCGGCTGCGTGCGGGTCGTGGACGAACCGACGACACACCCGGAGCACGGCGGGACCGTGGCGAGCGACGAGGTCGCGAAACGCCGACGAGTCACGGTTGACGACGTACCGTTCCATCAACTGGCTATCGATCATCCGGTCAACTCTCGATCCTGGGGCATCGCCGAACCCTTCGGTCAGAAAACCCGATCAACCCGCTTGGGTCGAACAATATTAAACTGCACCTCACCGCCCCAAGGGGTTCATCTTTTTCTGAGAAAATCGAGATTTCTCGTCTGAGCCTCCCGAATGACGCCGCGAAGCCCATACCGGGGGGATTGAAATCGTGGCGGAAATCTGTCCAGATGGAGTTAAGAACCGGGGACATGGACTCGTCGGTTGGTTGGTCGCTTCTCGTTGGTGGCCCGGGTGATCCGGCGGAAAGGTTGTCCCATGAATCGGCAGCGATCCGGCTTCACCTTGATCGAGCTGCTGGTCGTGTTGGCGATCATCGCCCTCCTGGTGGCCCTGCTCTTACCGGCGGTCCAATCGGCTCGCGAAGCGGGCCGGCGGATTCAATGCGTCAACCACTTGAAGCAGATCACGCTCGGGATGCAGCAGTATCACGACATTCAGGGGACCCTCCCTCCCGGGAAGAAAGGGTGTTGCTGGGGAACCTGGTTGATCTTCGTCTTGCCGCAGGTCGAACAGCAAGGCCTGTTCAACGCTTACAACTTCGCCGGCAACAATGCTCAGGGGCAGCCGGCGGGGGTTGACGTCGACCTCCGCTACTTTGGCGTCGCCAACCGGACGGTCACCTCGACCCGGCTGGACGTCTACTTGTGCCCGAGCGATGGAACCAACGCCCCGCTCGAAGTCACCTCAGGCGGGGTCACCCGGGCTTGCACCTCGCAAAATTATGCGGGGAACTTCGGTAATACGATGCAAATTCAGGCGGATCTGGCCTTGGTCCGCTTTGGCGGAGCACCGTTCACCGACGTGGGATCGCCAGTGGCCGATCAGTCGCGTCCAGCGCGACCGACCGTGAGCCTCCGGGACCTGACCGACGGGACAAGTACCACCTTATTATTGTCTGAGGTGGTCGTCGGCCAGGGGGCTGATCTCCGCGGGTTTTCCTGGTGGGGGGACGCCGCGGGATTCGAAACCTACCTGACCCCGAACAGCCCGGAGCCTGATGTCCTGGCCGACGCCGCCTACTGCCAGAACGTTTCGCCCAACCCCCCCTGCGCCAGTCGGACCAGCAACCGCCTCGATGTGTACGCCGCCCGGAGCCGCCACCCCGGCGGCGTCAATGCCGCCTTCGCCGATGGTTCGGTCCACTTCCTGAAAAACTCGATTCAGCCCCTCGTCTGGCAGGGATTGAGCACCACCCAAGGCGGTGAAGTCCTCACCAGCGACGCCTTTTAGGTCCGAGCGGACGGCGGATGATCACTGGCGCGATTGCGGGTTGCAAAGAGGGGATTAAGAGGAGGCGACCTCAGTCCCACTCTTGGCGATCCGCGATTTGATCTCGCTCGATTACCGCCCCGGGAGGATCAACTTCGGCTTGTCGCCTTGACTGGCGGAGCTTGCGGCGGCGCCCGTCGAGCCAGGGGTCCAGAGACCGCCGCCTCCGCTCGCGTTCGAACTTGAGCTGGGGCCGCCGGGGGTCCAGAGGTCGGGCTTGGTGGCGGAAACTCCGAGCCGGCCCGAGCTGGTGGTGACCCGGGGGCCGAACTCGGCCATGACGGCTTGGAGCGGGCGGCTGTCGAGCAGGACGTCGTTGGGGTTGTCGGGGTTCGGGGCCATCTCGACCAGGCCCATCTCGACCAGGTTCATGAGGATCACCTGGTTCGCGGACGGCTCGCCGGCATACCGTTCGAGGACGATCGCCAGCTCGGGGACCCAGACGTCGGGGCGTTCGATCCGGGCGCGGAGGCGAACCTCGACCATGTCCCAGATCGGCGCGTTTCGACCTTTGGTCGCCGGGGTATCGGCGCGGCGGCCGGCGGCGATCCAGGTCTGGACCCCAGCGGCGTCGCGCAGTCCGGCGGCAATGCTCGCCAGGTCGGCATATACCGCGACCGGGTCAACCTGACCCTGCTCGAAGAGGTGGGGGCGGGCGACGATCGCCAAGGCGGTCTCTTCCATCGTCTTGGGCATCATCGCGCGGCGGACCCGGCGGTAGAGCGTCACCAGCGACTCGTCGTCCAGTTCGGCCGGGTTGATCCCCGACAACCGCGCCAACGGAACCCGGACGATATCCACGTTGGTCGGGTCGATGGCCGGCTCGGTCCTGACCCCCAGCCGTTCGCGGAGGGGGAGCGGCTTGCCGTCTTCGAGCATGAACTGGTCGCGCTCGAACTGGAGGAGCGCAGCGCGGAGCGGGACTTCGGCGTTGCCGTCGCGGGCGGCTTGCTCGGGGGTCCGGAAGCCGAGGTACGGCATCGGCGTCTTCGGCCAGACGTCCATGAGGATCTGCGCCCGCTTTTCGCGGTCGAGCCGTTCCCCTTCCGCCTGCTCCAGGTCTTCCGGGGTGAGCCATTCCCAAGTCAGGGCCAGGTTGGACCGGGCGGCCACGCCGACAACGTTGGTCCGGGGGTGCGCCGGCACGATCGAGGCGCCGGCCAGGACGGTAAACCGATCCCCCAAGGCGTCAACCCGGCCATCGTCGTAGGTTTCGAGCGCGGCGACCTCGGGGGACACGCCGATCCGCCCGACGATCCGGGGGATTTGGTCGGGCGACAACCCCTGGCTCGACTCGGGCGGGAGGGCGGGGCGGTCGAGCAGGACGAACTGGGCGATCATCACCGAGTCGAGGTTGTCGGGATCGTCCAGGTCTTCACCGTCGTCGGCCACGTCCGGGGCGGCCTGGAGGGCGGCGAGCAAGGCGTCGCGGTTCCGGAGCGGCCAGACGAGCTGGACTTGTTCGACCCGGTCGTCGGGGTGGACCGGCGCGATCATCTGGCAGAGGGCTTCGAGGTCGACCGCCTCGGCCGAGGTCCCCAGGCGACCGACCCGCCGCCGGAGCGGGTCCACCGCCCCCACTTCGTCACCGAGCCAGAGGCGACAGAGTCCGAGGTTATAGTCGGCCTCGCCCCCCGGCTCGCCACCGGAGAGGAGGTCGAACGCCCCGGCGGCCGACGCCCACAACCCGCGGGACGCATCAGTCAGGGCTTGCTCGAACCGCGCGCGACCATCGCCGGTCCAGTGGGTTGGGGTCGGGGCGAGCGGATAGTTGTCTTTGAGCCAGGGGGAGATGTTCGGGTTCGACTCGATGCTCCGGATCGCCTGTGAGGCCGAGCCGTCGGGGTCGCCCAGCGCCCGGACCAGTTCGAGGTGCTTGAGCGCGGCGGGATAGCGGCGGAACTCGCCAAGCAAGAACGCCACGACCCGAGCCAGGGTGGCGAGACTGGCCCGCTGGTCGTCTTCGACCGAGGCAAGGACCTGCTGAAACATCCCGGCGCCGTTGATCGGCCCCTCGGTCTCCAAGACGCAGCGGGTCAAGAGGATCAACGCCCCGAAGTGCTTCGGGTTTTTTTCCAAGACTTGGCGGAGCGTGCTCTTGGCCCCGCCGGCTTGGCCGTTCCGGATCTGCATCACCGCTTTCCGGGTGAGCAGCCACGGGTTGGTCGGCTCCTTGCGCAGCCCTTCGTCGAGCGCCTTGATGGCGGCGTCGACCTGCCCTGAGTCAAACAGCCGCTGCGCCTTGTCGGCGTACGACTCCACCTTCTGGCAGCACCACTTAAACTTTTGACCGCTGCCGCAGGGGCACGGGCTGTAAGACTCGACGGCGGCCATCGCTTGCCTTCCTGCCTGACGTTCGGATTGCGGTTCCAGGGGGCGCGAACCCACGACGATCGGCGAGGCCAGGTCGCCTCGCGGACGGACGGTCCACAGTAGCAAAGCGGCCCGGCCCGCGTCTATGCTGGAGCGGCGTTCCGGGCACCAGCGTGCTCGCTGCGGAATATCGCTTTCAGATTCGGAAACCCCTCGGGATCAAGAATTGCAAACGGCAGGATCGCGAATCGCCAAAGATCGAATCGTCCTGGCTTCTGGTTGTTGCGCGATTTGCGACCCGAATCCTCAGAGTCGAAAGCGACACCCGCTCGCTCTGAGGGTGGATCGCCACCATCTTCAACCCGACCATTCCACAGGATCGCCGCAACCATGATCGTTGACCAAACCCGGCCCACCGTTCCGTCCGACCACTCCCGCCTCCCAACGCCATCGAGGCGATTGGCGATCACCTGCGCCTCGACGCTGGTCGTCTTCGGCCTGCTGGCCGCCTGGGGTCCCGCGTCCGCCTGGGCCTGGGGTCGGCTGGGGCACCGGGTTGCCGGCCGGATCGCCGAGGACCGCTTGACGCCCAATGCCAAAAAGGCTGTGCGAGACCTCCTCGACCCCGGTCAGAGCCTCGCCGACGTGTCCACTTGGGCCGATGAGGTCCGCCGCGACCGCCCCGAGTCGGCGACTTGGCACTACGTCAACGTCCCGATCTCCGAACCCACGTACGAGCGAAAGCACGAAGACCCCAAGGGGGGAGTCGTGTCGAAGATCGGCGACTTCCAGAAGGTCGTCGCCGACCCGAACGCCTCCCGGCAGGCACGTCGGGACGCCTTGAAGTACCTCGTCCACTTCGTCGAAGATATGCACCAACCCGTCCATGTCGGCCACCGCGCCGACCGCGGCGGCAACGACCTTCAAGTCCAGTTCTTCGACAAAGGCTCCAACCTCCACCGGGTCTGGGATTCCGACCTCCTCGAACACGCCAACCGCTCCGAGGACGACACCCGGATCGCCCTCGGAGCGCGGATCACCCCCGACCTCGCCGCCCGATGGTCGCAAGGTTCGGTCGAGGACTGGGCCAACGAATCCCTCGAAGCCGCCCGAGTGGCCTACCTCACCCCCGGGACCACCACCGAACTTCGCAAAGGGGCCAAGCTCGGCCAAGCCTATTACGAAGCTAACCTCCCCACCGCCGAACTCCGCGTCGAGCAAGCCGGCGTCCGCCTCGCGGCACTCCTCAACGCGATTTGGCCTTGATCTAGGGGGCGGCCCCGTCGATCAGGCTTCCTCCTGGCCAGATCATCCGCGATGACGACTCGTTAAGATTCAATAACCGTATTGACTTGACGACCAACCGAGTTAGGATGGATGGTGCGAGAAGTGTCGGGGGCCAATACTTGGTCCTTTGATAGTTCTCAATAAATGCCGTCCCTCTATGGCTTGGGAAATCCTTCGGGATTGCTAGGGGCGACCCTACCCGGGCCTCCATATTTTGCATTTTCATTCTATTATGTTCATTCTTTATATTGATGGGTCCGGCACTCCTGAACTCCTCGATCCCAACAATAACTTGTACGTCCTGACTGGTGTCTGCGTACATGAGGGGACCTGGTTCGCGCTGGAAAAACGGGTTGCCAATCTGAAACGATCTTATGCACTTGAGGGTGCGGACTTCGAGCTACACGCCAAAGACTTCTGCGTTTCAATCAGTGAGCAAGGCCGAATCGGCGACTTCGAGTTGTTGGCGCCTGTAGCCCGCAAGCAGGCTGTGACGGCATTGCGACAAGCTAAACTTGCGAGCGTTCATGGGGAACAGCGCGACTCGTTGAAAAAGAAATTCCGATCCACCGAGCCGTTCGTTCACCTAACCAGGCGGGAGCGATCCAATCTCCTCGAAGATGGGTTGGATCTGGTTGGAAGTCATGATGGAATACGCTTGTTCGGCGAAGCGGTCGATAAGCGGCATCTGGGTCAGACCAGTGCGATGGAGCATGCCTTCGCACAAGTCATTTCTCGGTTTGATACCTTTTTGACTCAATATAACCGCAACAATCGCGGTAGTTTTCCATCGTCCGAGAATGGCTTATTGGTCATGGATCGCGAGCCGACTTACGAGAAGCAAATCGAGGCGATCTTCAGCAGCTGCCGAACGAGGGGGCACCCTTGGGGTCCGATCAACCATGTCATCGAATCCCCATTTTTTGTCGATAGCGCAAAAGTCAACGCGGTCCAAGTTGTGGACCTTTGTTCATACGCGGTGAGGAGGTATATCGAGCGGGCGGATCAACCTCAGAGTCACGAGGAGCAAAACTTTCTGCGAATCTTTCATAAGTTCGATCGCTCGGGTCCAAAACTCCACGGTGTCCGCCACTACTGCCCCAAGAACTCTTGCCAATGCCTCATTTGCCGTGATCGCGGCCACTCGCCCAACGTGTAGCTGCTTGGTTGGAACATTGGAGGGGTCATTTCGCCGGGGCGTTAGCCGGAATAAAACCGGATCGCGATTTGGGAGTCGGAGGGAGACCCCAGCCTTTCAAGGGGCGGGCGTTGGTTCCGAGGGAGAATTGAGTTGAGGTTCCGGACTGCCCCCTAGACCCGGGACGGGTTCGGTCTGGACCACCGAGCCGGCGACCGGGCTTTCTTTCGGTCTGTATAAGAGGCTGGCGATGACCAGGAGACCCATCCCGGCCCAGAACACGAAGTCGTTCATGTCGAGCGGGAGGCGGTACACCCAGGGGGGCACTTGCTCGCGCCAGCCGCCGGGGGCGGGGACGAAGTACTTTGGGTTGGGGTGCAAGGCGTCGTGAAACCCGCCGCCGAGGAGCTTCAAGCCGATCCAGGCGACGAGGTAGTAAGCGCCGATGGCGAGGCCGTGAAACTTGTCGAGGAGGATCAGGAAGTAGCCCGCCACGAACCGCATGGCGATGATCCCTAAAACCCCGCCGATGTAGATGACCACGAGCTTGATGTCGACCACCAGGTCAATGGTCGGGACCGTGAACAGGACCTTATCGCCGAGTTCTTCGGAAAGCCCCTCGGCGGTGGCGACGGCGGCGAGGATCGAGTCGATCGAAAAGGCGATATCGGTCAATTCGACGCCGATCACCGTGCCCCAGAACCCTTTGCCGAGCCGGGTCTCGCGGTCCGACTCGTTGTGATCGCCCAAGAGCAGGTGGGACCCGGCGATCCAGAGGAGGTAGAGGCCGCCGATCACCTTGACGATCCAGTAATGCAGCAGCGTCGAGGCGAAGATCACCGCGATCAGGCGGAACACGAAGGCGCCGATGACGCCGTAGCGGAGCGCCCGGGTCTGCTGGTGCTTGGGCAGGTGGCGGACCATCACGGCCAGCACCAGCGCGTTGTCCGCGCTCAACAGCCCTTCGAGCAAGACCAGAACGGCGACGGTGCTGCTGAGAATCAAGAAGTCGGCGGCGTCGATGCCCCACATAACGGGGAGTCCTCACGCGAGCGGGACGGGCGAAAGTGGTTGGGTCGCCGAGAACTGCGCGGTGGGGTCCTTGTAAACTCGCACCACGGAAGCCGATAGGCTAACACACTCGGGGCGAGTCGGCGACCCCGCCCCGCCGCCGACCACGAACTCAGACTGCCGCTGGCGGTCAGCCGACGCATCCTCTAAAATCAGGCCGACCCAGGTCGACCGGCGGCAAAGCGTCCGCCGACTGATCGGACCAACCGTCGGCGGCCAGCGAGGATGCCATGCGTCTCCCAGTGCTTCGATTCGCCCGACTCGCCGCGCCCGTTTTGCTGGTGACGTTGGGAATGGTCGCAACCTCGGTCGCGCAGGCTCCGGCTCCCGGCTCGCCCCTCCCGACCCCAACTCCCACCAAGCAGGCCAAGCCCGCACCCAAACCCGTGACCGCGTCCGCGAAGCGCGCCGCGGCGATGGAGGCGGGGCCGATGGTGCTCTCGGCCGAGGCGGCGGCGGCCCTCCGGAAAAAACATGCCCGCGACGACCGCTACGGCGGCCCGAGCGACGATCGCGACGTTCCCGCCTGGCGGCAAGCGTCGTTCTTCGGCCTCCGCGCCGAGGGGAAGGTCTTTATCTTCGTCGTCGACCGGTCCGGGAGCATGGAAGAAGGGGACCGCCTCGACCGAGCCAAGCGCGAGTTGATCCGGTCCATCGGCGCCATGCAACCGCCGCAGCGGTTCCAGGTCATCTTCTACAACGACCGGGCCACCACGCTGGGGGATCTCCCCAAATCGGCCGACTACTCAGCGCGGAACCAGCTTGCCCGCTGGCTCAACCGGATCGATGCCGAAGGGGGGACCGACCCCCGCGAAGCCCTCGCCCTCGCCCTCGGCCAGCGCCCCGACGCCGTCTTCCTCTTGTCCGACGGCGCCTTCCCCGACGGCACGCCGCCCGCTGTCGCCGCTCTAAACCCGCATAAGATCCCGATCCACTGCGTTGACCTCGCCGGCGGCGCCGGCGGCGATGACCTCAAGATCATCGCCCGCGACTCCGGCGGCCAGTATGCCGGCGGTGGTCGCTGACATGGCCGATCCGGGATTCATTGCCCCGCCGAGAGTGAGCCGGATGGACTCCCCTTGATGCTGGTCCCGTCGGGCAAGGGGCGGGCGGCGACCATGAAGCCGTGGGCGTGGAGGTCGTCGCGGAGTTGACGGTACAAGGCGAACCCATCGGGGTAAATCCACATGGTGATCGTGTCGTGGCCGGGGTTGAGGCGGTGAATCGCCCGGGCATAGCTGGATGAGGAGGAGCGAGTGGTTTCGAGGGTTTCCCCGCGGTTCGGGCTTTCGGGAACGACTTCCCAGCCGAGGAGGTTATAAGTCACTTCAGCGCTGTTGAGCATCCCGGCCAGCGCGTCGGGGAGGGATCGGCCCATCTCGTAGCGGAGCATGAACGACCCGACCGGGCCGACCGCCGCCCCCAGGCGACCGCGGGGGCCACCCGCCCGGAGGCGAAGCTTGGCGTCGGACTTGACTAGGTCGACCAGGCGGTCGAGGTCGATAAAGGTCACCCGGTTCCGCCGGACCTCGAAGTGGTATTCGGTCCCGTCCGTCGGCTTGGCCACCGCGCTCTTGGCCATCAAGGGGTGCGCCTTGGCGATGGGCACGCGCTCGATCGCGGCCAACTCCTTGTTGAGGCGGTCGCGCTCCCCCTTGAGGAAACCCCCTTTGCTCGACGCGGCGGCGACCCGGGCGCTCGGGTCGCGGACCACCGAGCCGATCGCCTTGCTGTCGGCTCGGTCCTTGGCCGTCTGGAGCGTCGCGGCTTCGAGCGCCCGCTCGACGTCGGCCAGTCGGGCGTCGGCGTGGGCACGCTCGCGGCTCGCCGCGTCGAGCGCCGCCTCAGCCCGGGCGACCGCCGCCTGATCGAGCACCGGCGCTGGTTGCGGGGCGACGACCACGATGGGACTCGGCGGCGCGGGAGGCGCTTCGGCCGAAGGCGGCGCCGCGACCGGTTCCGCCGGGGCCTGCCGGGCGACAACCCGAGGGGTCGGGTCGGCCGGGGGCGGTTCGGGGTGAGGCCAGGCGTGGTAGATCGCCAAGCCGAGCATGATCCCCAAGAGGGCAAGCGGGCGGGCGATGATCCGGGCGTACGACTCGGGCCGGTCGCGCGGTCGCCGCGGGGCGGGACGGTCGGGGGCGTTGGGTTCGTTCATTACCAGATCCCTCGGGATCGGATGACCAGCGGGTCGGGAGCGGCCACCTGGGTCGAGGTCGGCCAACTCAGGCCGGAGACGAAGAACTGGCTCCGGGCAAGCCGGTAAGTGTCGAACCCTTGGGGCTGAATCAAGAATCGGACCCGAGGCTCCACCTGGGTCTTCGGGTCGACCGCCCGGCGGTTTTTGACCAGGGCGACCACCTGCTTCTTAAACAACCCCTCGCGGTCCTTGAGGGCGTCGACCGTGACCCGGTAGTTCCCCGGCTGAACGGTGACCCCATCCGGGCCGCAGACGACGACGATCTCGAACGTCTTATCGACGACCGACCCCTGAGGAGTCCAATCCGCCAGGTTCGGCGGGGCGTTGGTCTGGCGACGGACGGCGGCCGCCGCCTCGCTCGGGGTCGGCAAGTGGCGCGGAATAGTGAGGTTCATCGGCGGGACCGGCGGGATCGCCCCCGGCGGCGGGATGCTCGGGGTCGGCAAGTGGCGCGGAATAGTGAGGTTCATCGGCGGGACCGGCGCGTTCAGGCCAATACCCATCGCCCCCGGAGGTGGCGGCGCACTGTCCGCCGAGGCCGACGCCGCGGGTTGCCCCGACCGATGGGCCGGCTGGCCAAGCATCCGCTGCGCGGCCTGATTCCCGCCGACCCCACCCGGATCGCCGCCGGTCTCTGCCGCGCCACCGCCATCGGTCGAGGGAATCGATGGATCAGCCCCCGCGGCGACCTGAGACTCACGATCGGCGTTCGTCGCCGGCAAGGATAGCGAGTCCTCCGCCGGCGCAACCACCTTTGGTCGCTTCTTGCCATCGCCGCCAGGACCACCCGGCCAGAAGAACGTCGAGGCGGGGTCGGCCTCGTCGGGCTTGGGTCCGCCGAGCGGGGGCAACTCGCCCGGTTCGTCACCGATTGGACCGTTCAGAGCCAGTTCGGTCGGCGGACCCTGCCCCGGCGCCGTCGAGGGTTCCGGGCGCCCCACCAACCCGCCCCGCCCGGCGGTCTGGCCGCGATCAGTGAGCGACGTCCCAACGCCGGGGTCGGCGGTTGGTCCGTCTAGCGCCAGCTCGATCGGCGGGGCCTCGGTCCCTGGTCGAGTGGATTTACCATCCCGCGCGGTGTCCGCCTTCCCGTCCACTTGATTTTGTCCGAGGCCGAACGAGCCACCGGGTTGCCCCGAGCCGCCTTTCGTCCCCGGGTCGCCCGAAAGACCCGGCCCGAGCCGTGCTCCGCCCGCCACAACCCGACCGCTGGCGGTCACCCGGCTTTTCCCCGGACCCGCTGGTGAGTCGCCGCCCGGAAGAGCCGGCTTGGAATCTTCGCCCTGATCTTGGGCGGAATTGTCCCCCCTGGCCCCTCCCCCGCTCGCCAGGAACGCGGCGGGAAAGCCCGCGGGGGCTGGGCCGGGATTGGTTGAGTTCCCGTCGCCCGAGCCGCCATCGGGCGGAGCGGGATTTGAACCTGGCTCGGAGCCACCTCTCCCGGGTCCGTTCAATCCGGCGCGACGTGAACCCGAGGTGGGGGTCATTGGACCATCGAACGCTCGACCCATGATTGAGGTTGAACGGGAATTGCCGCCACCGCCGAAGGTGAACGGGCGGCTTGGGTCGCCGATGGGACCGTTGCCCTTCCCGTTGCCTCGGGGGCCGGGCCAGGTGGGCAGGTCGGTATCCTCGGCGCTGGATTTCGGACCTCGTCCGGGCGGGTTCGAGGCGAGCGCGGGGTTTGGCCCACCCGATGAGGCTGAGCCGTCCCACGCGGCGACGTCGTCGAGGTCGGGGAACTCGATCTCCCACTCGGCGTCGGCCAGCTCGTAGCCGAAGGTGATCCCGAGCGGTTCGAGCCGACCGCGGGCTTCATAATACGGGCGGATGCCGTCGGGGCGGACCAGGAAAAAGATGTAGGGGACCACCGGGGCGCCGTCGGGGCTGGCGCTCCGCTGAACCCGGATCGCTTCGCGGGCCACGGCGGCGACGAACGGGTTCAACGTCGCTCCAAAACCGGATTCGAGGTCGAGCAGGCCAAACTCCATCCCTTGCGGCTGGATCACCGCCGCGCCGTTGCGGCACTCGACGATCACCGGCCGCCGCCAGGTCCCGTTCGGCCCCTTGTGCGGCAAGATCGCCTGGCTGGGTCGCGACTTCGCCCGAGCCACCGCCGCTTTTCGGGCGTCCAGCTCTTTTTCGAGGGCGTCGCGCTCGAAAGCCAGAGCGTCGAGGTCGGTCTCGACCTTCCGGACCTTGGTTTCCAGCGTGCTCACCTGGGCATGGATCAACGACTGCCGCCGCCGCCAGCGCTCCGACTCGACCGCCGCGACCTGCCGAGCCTCATCGAGCGCCTGAGCCTTGCGGTTCGCCTGCGACGCCGCGAGGAGTTGCTCGGCCTCGGAGGCGGTCAGTTGAGCCAAGGCCTTGGGCGTGGGATCTTCGGGGGGCGGCGGTGGGGGAACATCGACGACCACTAGGCGAGGCGGCGGGGTGGCAACGCGAGGCGCGACCGGCCGGGGGGGTGTGGGCACTGGGGCCGGGGCGGCGGCGACGATGGGCGTTCGCGGGGCGAGGGTCCGGGTCTGGTTGACCCGACGGTACGCCGCCACGATCAGACCGAGCGAACCGGCCAGGCAAGCCAGGATCAGGACCAGCGGAGCCAGTTCGGCCCCGAACCCCAACCGACGTCGTCGCATCGTGGATCGGGCCTCCTGCCCCAACACTCACCCTGGATCGCGACCACCGCTCGACCCGCCCAGCCTTTCAGGCCACAAGCGGAGGTCGAGTCCGGAGCGGGCGAGTCGTGGCGACCCGACCGACCCCGCTGCAACGTCGATCATCGGTCGCGAAGCTTAACCGACATGACCGATTCGCGGAGCCGCGCCCGATTCTCCGGTCGCCGAGGTCAGTCCCGCCAGGCTCCCAACGCCCGGCGGACAATCACCAGCTCACCGAGGTGGTAAGCATTGTGATCGGCCACCAGGAGCGCTTCCTTGAGGACGGTCTGGCCGTCGCCCCCCTGGATCGGGGCGAACGGGTCGACCGTGGAGTCGGTCACGAGGTCGGCCATCGCCCGCAAGTCGGCCCGGAACCGGGCGCAAGTCAGATCCCAGGCCAGGTCATCCGGGGGCGAGTCGCCGGTTGGCCAGTATCCGTCGGGGAACTGGGGCGACTGGTGCGCCGGTTCTCGGCAAAACTCCAGGATGTCCCACTGCGCGATCCGCAGGTGTTCGACCAGCCGCCAGGGGGAATGCGGCACCCCCGCCGGCCTGGCCCCCTGCAACTCGACCGGCAAGCCGGCCACCGCTTTGTCGAAGTCGAGGTGAGCGTTCCCTTTGATGAGAAGTTCGGCCAGATGCTGCCGGAGCGATCCAATGTTGTCCATGAGTCGTGGTCTCACGCCAAGTTGTCGGAATAGTCGCTCACGAGCCGTATGCCCGCCGGGGTCATCTTACTCTCTTCGAGGCTTGGACTTGCCACGACGAGCATGAGATTCCCGAGGCGACGGGAGTATCGAGGTTGCCCCTTGTCCACCACAATCGATTCGAGTTATTCCCTCAGCATTCCTACCGGCTGAAGGCGAAGTCGTGCTGAAATCGATGACGGCAGCCGAGACAGGAGCAGTCGCGCAGATGCGGAACGTGCCCTGGGGATGATCCGGCGGCGTCGGTTCGCTTAGCCTGGTCAGCGCGTGGCCCGACCACGACCTCCACGCTCCCGCAGAGAGGGCAAGGTACTCCGAGGTCTTCCATGCGTTGTTCCTTATGACGGCGAGTGGGTCGGCGATCCGGTTGGGACGAAGGAGAGTCCTCCTTCGACCGCAAACCTGCCGCGCCGATCGGCTCTCGTCAAATGGCCGACGATCGTCGGTCGGACCGATGATGCTGACCGCGCCAGGTCGAACCGATCAGCCGGGAACGACCCGATCGGCCGGAGCCAGGCCAGCCGCCTTGGGGGGTGGGATCGCCGGCTCGGCGGGGTGCGCGGTCAGCGTCCGCTCGGCGGCCTTGCGGACGATGTTGGTCGTCGAGTGCCCGGCGACGAGCGGGATCAGGACGAGCCGACCCCCCGACCCTTCAACCAGCGCTCGGCCGACCACCTGGTCGGGCTGGTAGTCGCCCCCTTTGACCAGGACGTCGGGCTGGATCGCCTCGATCAGGTCGATCGGGGTGTCGGCGTCGAACGTCGTCACGAGATCGACGCATTCGAGGGCACCCAGCAACTCGGCGCGGGCTACCTCATCGTTGATCGGCCGGGTCGGGCCTTTGAGGCGACGGACGCCGGCGTCGGTGTTGATCCCGACGATCAAGGCGTCCCCTTCGAGCTTCGCCTGGCGGAGCAGTCGGGCGTGCCCGATGTGGAGGATGTCGAAGCAACCATTGGTGAAGACGATCGACTGGCCCAAAGCCCGACGGCGGGCGACCTCGGCGAGCAACGCGGAGTTGTGGAGAACCTTGTTCGCCTCGGCGGGCTGGTGCTTGATCAGGTCGTGGAGGATTTCCCGCCGGGTCAGGAGCGCGACGCCGATCTTCTCGACTTCTAGCCCCCCCGCGACGTTCCCGAGCGCGGCGGTCTCGTCGTAATCCGCCCCGGCGGCCAGACAGAGGCCAACGATCGACAGGACCATGTCGCCGGCCCCGGTGATGTCGTAGACCTGGCGGGGGCGGGTCGGGACCACCTCGCTCCGGCCATCAGCGCGGACCAGGGCCATCCCGTCGCGGTCGAGCGTCACCAGGATCGCGTCCATCCCAAGTTGCTCGACCAACGTCCGACCCGCCTCGATCGCGTCCTCAACCGACCGGATCGTCCGGCCCGTGGCCAAGCCCGCTTCGAGCCGGTTGGGCGTCATGCAGTGAACCCCGGCATACCGCGCGTAGTCCGACCCCCGGATCGGGTCGGCCACCACCGGTACCCCCCGTTCCCGGCAGAGGTCGATCAACGCCCGGAGCAACCGCGGGGTGCAGACCCCCTTGTCGTAGTCCGAGATCAGGACGAGGTCGGCCTCCGCCATGGCGCGCGGCAATCGGCCGATCAGCTCGGCCTCGACGGCACTCGGCAAAGGGTCGCGGGTCTCGTAGTCGACCCGGATCATCTGCTGCGGGTGGCGGTCCTGCGCCCGGCCGATGTACCGCTCCTTGAGCGTGGTCGGCCGGTCGTCGAGCGCGACCACGTCGTCATGGTTGATCCCGAGGTTGTCGAGCAGGAGGCGGACATGCCCCGCTTCGGGGTCACGCCCGACCCCGCCGATCAAGCGGACCTCCGCCCCGAGAGTCGCGAGCATCGTCGCCACGCTCGACGCACCACCCAGCCGGTGCTCGCGCGTGTCGGCCCGGAGGAGCGGCACGGGGGCTTCCTGGCTGATCCGCTCGGCATCGCCCCAGATGTAGCGGTCCAGGATCAGGTCGCCGACGACCAGCAAGCGCGGACGGCCCAACGATTCGACGCGACGGATCAGGTCAAAGCCCATGCGTGCGGTCCTCCCTGACCGCGCGGAGTCCACCCCAACCTGAGAATATCGGTCGAGGCCGCTCCGCCTCGATCCCGCCACCCTCCCCAACCAGACCCCGCGCGACCAGCGTAACGAAGCCGGCCCGCGCGTCAAGACCGGCTCGATTCGGTAGGATGAGGGCGGAGTGCGTCAAACTTTCCCGAGCGGCTCAAACTTCCTCCCCGGTTAACGGTCGCGTGAAGTTCCGATACTATGATTTAGTGCCTGCGCAACCCAAGCTGCCCAATCCGAGCCTCGCCGATCAAGCCGTTGGGTTCGTTTCGCCAGGACGGTTGCCAGTCGATTGGGTTCGTTTCACGCCGCCGTTTCCGCCTCTCTAACCGAAATCGTTGCCGTGACACAAATTCAAACCGGTCAATCACTTCCGTTCCTCGATAGCTTACGCTGGACCGCCGATGGTTTGCTCCCAGCGATCGTGCAGGATGCGGATTCGGGCGAAGTCTTGATGATGGCCTGGATGGATGAGGCGGCCGTCCGGAACACGCTGGCGACAAAACAAACCCATTTTTACTCGCGGTCGCGGCGGTCGTCCTGGCACAAGGGGGGAACCTCGGGGCATGTCCAGCATGTGGTCTCGATCCATCTGGATTGCGACGCGGACGTCCTCCTCATCCGTGCCCGACAGGTGGGCGGGGCATGCCATGAGGGCTTCCGTAACTGCTTCTGGCGCCGGGTGGATGAGGGGGGAAATCTCGTCGTTGATGCCGAGCCAGTCTTCGCCGCCGAGTCGGTTTATGGTGTCAAACCCGTTGGCGAGCCTCCCTCGACGGGTGTAGCTGTCGACTCTAGAGATCCGCTGGAATCAAGAATGGCAAATCGCAGGATCGCAAATCGCAAAGACTGAAAGAATCTTGGTTTCTGATTTTTTGCGATTTGCGATCCTGCGATTTGCAATCCGAACCTCCAGATTTCGAAAGCTACAGCCTCCCTCGACCTGAGGCGGCGGGTTAACTTTGCCCTCGACGGTCGGTTCGGTATGATGGGCCACTGGTGGTCGGGTCGCTCGAAGTTGGCCGGTTGGGTTTGTTTTTTCCCTCGCTGTCGAGGATGGGGTCGGATTGATGAGTGCTGTGCTCAACTTCAACGCTGGACCTGCCCCCCTGCCCCCGTCGGTGCTGGAGGAAGCGCAAGGCGAGTTCCTCAACTACCGCGGCCAGGGGATGTCGATCCTCGAAATGTCGCACCGGGTTCCCGAGTACGAGGCGATCAACGCCCGGGCCGAGGCCAATTTCAAGCGACTGATCGGGGTCGGCGACGGCTACCGAGTCGTCTTCATGCAAGGCGGAGCGTCGGGGCAGTTCGCTACCGTGCCCATGAACTTCTTGAAGCCCGACTCGACCGCCGAATACCTCGTCACCGGAACCTGGGGCGAGAAAGCGGTCGAGGAAGCCGCCCTCTTGGGCCAAGCCCACGTCGCCGCCTCCGCTCAAGAAGGGGGTTACCGCCGGGTTCCCCGCCCCGATGAGATCCGCCGAGCCGACGGCCCCTCGGCCTACATCCACCTGACCTCGAACGAGACGATCCAGGGAGTTCAGTACCGCGACTTCCCCGACGTGGGCGATACCCCGCTCGTCGGCGACATGAGCAGCGACGTCCTCTCGCGCCCGATCGACGCATCCAAGTTTTCCTTGATCTATGCCGGAGCGCAAAAGAACCTCGGCCCCGCCGGGGTGACGGTGGTCCTCGTCCGCGAGTCGTGGCTGGAGCAGGCGAACCAGAAGATCCCGACCATGCTTCGGTACGCGACGCATGTCAAGCACCACTCGCTCTACAACACCCCGCCGACGTTCAGCGTCTACCTCCTTGACCTGTTCCTGCGCTGGATCGACGATGAGGGAGGTTTGGCCGCCATCGCCGCGCGAAACGACCGAAAAGCGGCGATCCTCTACGACGCGATCGACGGATCGGGCGGATTCTATCGCGGTCATGCTGAGGTCGAGTCTCGTTCCCAGATGAACGCCACCTTCACCTTGCCGAGCGCCGAGCTGGAAAAGCGGTTCATCGCCGAGGCCAAGGCCGAGGGGATGGTCGGGCTGGCCGGGCACCGCTCGGTCGGCGGGGCGCGGGCGTCGCTCTACAATGCGATCGGGGTCGAGGCGTGCCGGACGCTGGCCGGCTTCATGGCCCAGTTCGCCGCCCGCAATGGGTGAGGCTCGCCCGAGAATTCACCCATGAAAAAACCACGCCTGATGACCCCTGGCCCCGCTCCCGTCCCCGAGGACGTCTTGCTGGCGATGGCGCGGCCGTTGATCCACCACCGGTCGGACGAGGCCAAACGGTGGAACGACGAGGTCGTGGCCGGCTTGAAGTACGTCTTCCAGACCGAGCACGATGTCCTAATCCTCACCGCGTCGGGCACCGGCGCGATGGAGGCGGCGGTCGTCAACAGCGTCCCCGCCGGCGGCAAGGCGATCGTCCTCGACGCCGGCTGGTTCGCGTCGCGCTGGGGGGTCATCGCCCGGACGTTCGGGATCGAGGTGGTCAGCGTCCGGACCGAGTGGGGCCAACCGGTCGACCCGGACCAGGTAGCCCAGGCCCTGGCCGAGCACCCCGACGCCGCTGCCGTGTTCGGGACCCTGAGCGAAACCTCCACCGGGACTGGTCATCCGGTCGAGGCGATCGGCCGGATCGTCGCCCGGACCCCGGCCCTCTTCGTCGTCGACGGGATCTCGGGCGTCGGCGCGATGGAGTGCCGGACCGACGCCTGGGGGGTGGACATCCTCTGCGTCGGCTCGCAAAAGGCGCTGATGATGCCGCCGGGGCTGGCCTTCGTCGCCGTCAGCCCGAAAGCCTGGGAGCGGATTGACACCTTCGACTCGCCGTCCTATTACTTCAACCTCAAGGCCGCCCGCAAGGCCGCCCGCGAGTCGTTGACCCCGTACACCCCCGCGCACACCCTGATCGCCGGCCTCCGGGTCGCGCTCGACCGGATCAAGGCCGAGGGTATCAAGCAGGTCTGGGCACGGCACGCCCGGATGAGCCAGGCGTGCCAGGCTGGGATCGAAGCGCTGGGGCTGGACCTGTTCTCGGACCGGCCCGCCGAGGGGATGACGGTCTTCCGCGTCCCCGACGAGTTGTCCGACAGCTCGATCCGCAACGGACTGTTCGACCGGTTCGGGATCACGACCATCGGCGGGCAAGACAAGCTCAAAGGGCGGATCATCCGGGTCGGCCACATGGGCTACCTCGACGAGATCGACGTCGTCGCCGGCCTGGCCGCGCTGGAGCTGGTCCTGCACGACCTCGGCCACCCGGTCGAGCCGGGCGTGGCCGTCAGCGCGGCGCAGCGGGTGTTGATGGATCGGGCCGCGGCATTCAAATCATCGCAAATTGCTTGATTGCAAATTGCAAACAGAGGCAGGGTAATTCTTTGCAATTTGCAATCAAGCAATTTGCAATCAAGTT
>JAABUX010003102.1_pt1 | contig 22437 bp, 18 predicted proteins | sample 5561851 | NCBI WGS metagenome assembly JAABUX01 (sample SAMN10711883, study PRJNA513361) | rock metagenome | isolation source: Antarctica rocks | place: Antarctica: Victoria Land, Richard Nunatak red sandstone | collected 2016-01-03 | reverse complement strand
TGCTCTCAGGGCAGAGGGTGTGGTACTATCCATCGGGTTCTCCTTTTTTAGGTGTTGCAACCACGAGGATACCCGATGGGGTCAGAGCGCGTCGCGCCCTGACCCTGTTTAGTCTAAACTCCAGAAATGAGGGAGGAGGAATAGGTAGTGCGACACGATAGGGTCAACAGCCTCACTAATTGTGAACAAACGAGACGGAGTCAAGATATCGTCGAACCTACTTCGCTTTCGCACCTTCTTGGCTCTCTTGACACATCGATTGATATGTCGATCGTCATCGTGAACTGGAACACATCGCAGTTGCTCTCTGATTGCCTACAGTCCATTCAGCAGCATCACGATGGTGTCTCAATCGAGGTGATCGTCGTGGACAACGGCTCACGAGACGACAGCATCGCTATGATTCGTCGTGCGTTTCCATCCACTGTGTTGATTGAAAACGGGCGCAATCTTGGCTTCGCTGTCGCGAACAATCGCGGACTAGCCGTGGCACGTGGGCGTTTCCTGCTTTTACTGAACAGCGATACCTTAGCCACCGCAGGCGCCCTGCGCACGATGATCGCGTACCTTGACGATCCCGCTCACCACGCGGTCGGCGCCCTTGGTCCACGCCTGCAAACGGGCGACGGGATGTTGCAACTGTCGACCCGCGATTTCCCGCGGCTAGATCACGATGCAGCAATCTTGCTAGAGGTAAAAGATTGGCCCATACTCGGCGACTTGGCCCGCCGCTATGCCGACCGCTCCTATGCGGAGAGCTACACGTACACACACCAAGTCGATTGGGTTCAGGGATCGTGCTTGTTGTTGCGCCGTGAGTCGCTGGCGCAGGTAGGCTTGCTCGACGAAGGCTACTTCTTTGACTACGAAGAGTCGGATTTGTGTTTCCGGCTGCGCCGGGCTGGCTGGACGACGGTCTATTTTGCAGATGCGTGCATCGTCCACTTCGGTGGACAAAGTAGAAAGAAAGCCGCATCTATCACGCTCGTTTGGCACTACCGCAGCATGCTGCGCTATTATCGGCTCCACGCCTCGTACCGGCGTTATATAGCAGTGCGTTTGGGCGTCTTGGTCGTCGCCCTCGGCCATGTACTTTGGCGGTTGACCGTCCGCTGGAGTACGCCCGGCGACCGTCAGGCTGCCGCTGCCTATGCACATATCGCAGCCGATGCCTTTAGAGGCGCGGGTTGGTAGTTCTAAACGATCAAGTCTTGTTAAATGAAGCAGTATGCGGCCGTTGTTGGCTAGTTGGAGCCTTTTGTTCAACGAGAGGTCAGTTGTCGTTGCAATTCCCGGCAGACTCGTTCGTATTGGCACGACTCATGCATACTAGAATAGTATTAGATGCTCGAAGCATGGCGTGTGCGTATGTTAGACTCTCGAAAGGCCGTCCCCTTCAACGGTCAGAAGGATGGAGTCGCGAATAGCTATGGCGGAAACAGCGGATGCTGCGGTTTTGCCTATCCTCTCCGTTATCGTCCCCACATACAAAGATGGACCGCGGGTCTATGACAACCTCGTAAATCTTGACAAAGCGCTGGCCGATATTGGCGACACCTACGAAATTATTGTCGTCTCGGATGGTAACAACGACAACACTCACGACGAGGCGCGACGCCTTGATGCACCGCATGTGCGTGTGTTTCACTATGCCCGTAATATGGGCAAGGGATTCGCTCTACGCTATGGTATGGCCCGGTCTCATGGCGAGATCGTAACGTTTATCGACGGCGATGGCGACATAGATCCCGTACAAATCGCGTCGTACCTACAGTTGATGCGCCGCACTGAGGCCGATATTGTGGTAGCGTCGAAGCGTCACCCTCAATCAGAGGTGGTTTATCCTCTTGCGCGCCGCGTATATAGTGTGACATACCAGTCGCTGCTTCGGCTGCTGTTCTCTCTTAAAGTGCGAGACACGCAGGTAGGCTTAAAGTTGTTCCGCCGTGAAGTGTTGAGCGACGTGCTGCCGCGTATTGTCGTCAAGCGTTTTGCCTTTGACTTGGAACTTCTGGTCGTCGCGAACCACCTGGGTTATACGAACATCGTAGAAGCGCCGGTAAGGATTGGCCAGCGCTTTAGCTCGACGATCAATAGACGTGCGATCATGAGCATCCTTTGGGAGACAGCAGCCATTTTTTACCGTCAGCGGGTGCTGCATTACTACGATCACGTACACGGTCCTGTGCCTCTTTCGGCGCTTTCCTTGGTGACAGACGATGAGCTCAAGCGCATTAATCTGGAGACCGATTATCTGGGCAACGCTCTGCGGTGGGTGGGTCATGTTGTTTGGCGGTTTATACGCGACTGCTATACTTCTCTCAGTTCTAATAGTGAGAAAAAGTGCGGCAGAGTTGACGTCGTTGATGAGTCTGTAGGAGGCGGCCAGCGGGCTAGTGGCTAAGAAAGGTCTATCGACAGTGAGTGAAGAAACCTCGCGTCGACTGCTAATCAGATGAGCATCAAGCTAGGCATCTTTATTGCGCCTATCTCGCTGCGGGTACGTTGGGCTCTCAAAGTTGTAGCAACGATTGCTGTCGTGCTTCTTTTCGCCGTCCGCTTTGATGCGGGCGCAGGTTTCTTTTGGGGCTTTTTAGCAGCGTGCCTTGTTGGCCTATGCGACGCGCGTTTGGCCGTAGTCGCGGGCCTGTTCGCCCTTGGCTCATGCCCGTTGCTGCTGCTCGCGGAGCAGTACGCCTGGCTGCAGCAATCGACTTTGGTCAGCTACTATGCGTCCAGCATCGGCATCGTGACGTTTAGTGGCGCGTCTGATGTGGTCGCGGTGTGGGCCTATTATCTTTTATGTATCGGCGTCTTATCTCTTTCGGCGCGCGCATTGTTCGTGCGAAACGCTGTCACGCCGGAGCGCGTAGCCGATAAAACAGCTGAAATGACCAAAGGATTGGAGCAAGATGCCCAACAGACGCAGGTGGTACGCGCCATTTAGCCGCGATGCATCGTGGTTGCAGGCGTGCTCCCTCCTCGTGCTCCTGCCGCTAGCGCTGCTGCTCTGTGCCTGCACTGCTGCTCCTTTCGGTGACTCTTCCGTTCTTTCGTCTACCTCGCCTACTAAGTACATGAGGGGGGTGTCGCTGCAAAGCTCAGGCGCGTGTACGCAAGCCGTACCGCTGTTCTTACAAGTGATAGCTGACGATGGACCCACGGTTAACACGTACATTTCTTTAGCAGGTTGCTACGCCGCCCTTGGCTCTCCTGCGGCCGCTCTGCGTCAGTGGGATAATGCAGTTGCACTTGATCCCATGAACTTTGGTCTCTACCTCAGTAGGGCTGCAGCCGAGACTAGCCTTGGCGACAACAGCGCAGCGCTACGGGACGTGAACAAAGCGCTACGGCTTGTGGCGCCGCAGGTTCCCTCGTACCTCTCCATCGCTCAAGCCTACGTCGCGGCGCAGGATTATAATGGAGCAATTGCGGTAATAGACAGAGCGATAGCGCTCGTTCCTAAAGACCCGTCGTTATATGAGACGCGTGCCGGACTTTATCTAAGCGGTTTCAAGGATACGGCGCGCGCGTACGCGGGCTATCGCACTGCTGTTAGAGTTGCTCCATACGCCCAGGCGCGTGCTAAGGTTTATGATAATTTTGCCACGGTCTACGCGCGGCAGCAGGACTATCCAAACGCGTACTTGACGATCGCCGCGGCGATCCAGTTGGAGCCGAGCGACGCTACGTACTATTTTGATTCGGCCCAACTTCATCGACAGGGCGGCGCCTATCTACAAGCGCTGAACCTCTATAATAAGACTCTGCTGTTGTCTCCTATCGGTTCACTGGCGTCAAGCGCCAACGAAAGTAAGGGCGATACCTATGTCGCCTTGAACGATCCCAAGAATGCGCTTGTCTCTTACCGTAAGGCTTTGGCTTTAACGACGGACCCGAATGCCGAAGCACAGTTGAAGGCCAGTATTGCGTCTGTTCAAACCAGTGGTTAAGCGGACTGATCTTCAAGGTATGACGCCCGATGTAGTCGGCCGCTCGATGAGGGCGGGAAGGCGCGTCGTCATCTTCAACTGGCGGGACATCACTCATCCCCAAGCAGGCGGTGCGGAGCGCGTCACGCACGAGATCGCGCGACGATGGGTGCGTGACGGTCACGAGATAACACTTTTCGCCGCGGCCTATCCAGGAGCAGCGCCTCACGACGTTATCGACGGCGTGTCCGTGGTGCGCCGGGGCAGCCAAACGACGGTTCATCTTGCAGCCCGGCGCTATTATGAGGCCAATTGGTGTGGCCGTTGCGACCTCGTGATCGACGAGGTAAACACGATCCCTTTTTTCGCCCCGTTGTATGTGCATGAGCCCGTGTTGATGCTGAACCATCAGCTTGCACGTGAAGTTTGGATGTTTGAAGCGCCTTTCCCCTTGAACATCATCGGTTTCGCCAGCGAACCGCTCTACCTGCAAGTGTATCGCCACAGTCCTGTCATGACTATTTCGCGCTCGAGTCTTAACAGCCTCAGCGCGCTCGGCTTTCACGGCCCGTTTTATATAATTCCCATGGCTGTTGATACCGCCGCGTTCGCGGCATTGCCGTCGCTGGAGACGAAAGACGACGGCTTAGTCCTTATCTTTGTCGGTCGCGTCGTGCCGTCTAAACGTGTTCATGATATCGTGCGCGCCCTCGGGCGTCTTCATGCCTCGGGCAGGACAGAAGCTCGTCTCTGGATTGTCGGAGGATGGGACGACGTTTATCGCCGCTCCCTCACGCGGCTTATTGGATCTTTAGGTCTTACCGAGGCAGTCACGTTCTTTGGACGGGTGGATGTCGTGACTAAGGAGGATCTGATGCGACGGGCGCATCTCTGTGTGATGGCGTCGATTCGTGAGGGCTGGGGACTCGTGGTGACCGAAAGCGCCCGGCTCGGCACGCCTTCCGTCGTCTACGACGTTCCTGGGCTGCGTGATTCGACGATTGACGGCGTGACTGGACGTGTATGCGCTCCGACGCCCAAGGCGATGGCGACGAGCATCGCCTCGCTCACGGCGGCCCCCGAAGCCTACAATCAGATGCGTCGTGTCGCCTGGGAGACTGCCTCCACCTTGAACTGGGACGAGACGGCACATACCGCCTGGCGAGCGGTGGAGAGTTGTCTATCGTGAGCGACGGCTCGCCCTTTTTGACGGTCATCGTGCTAAATTATAATGGCGCTGCCTATGTACGTCGGTTGTTTCACTCGCTGCGCGAACAGACGTTTCAGGACTTTGACGTTTTAATGGTCGATAACGGCTCCGACGACAATTCCGTCGCCGTAACACGTCAAGAGTTTCCTGACGTGCGCATTGTCGAGTTCGGGCGAAATCTCGGTTACGCGGAGGCTAATAATCGTGGGGCAGATCTTACGGTCACACCGTACATCTGCTTTCTCAATAACGACACGTTTCTCGATAAAGACGCCCTGGCCTTGCTCGTAGCGGCGGCGCGCCGCCGACCCGAGGCGCCGATCCTGGCTCCACAACAGCGAACCTATGACGATCGCTTGACGTTAAGTGCTGGCGTCGGCGTCGATATCCTCGGATTTTACTATCGTGGCATGCCGACGGATGATCAAGTATTTTACGCGGATGGCGCCTGTCTTTTCGTGCGGCGCGACGTGTTCTATGAACTCGGCAAGTTTGACCCATTCTACTTCATGTTTTTTGAAGAGTGCGACCTCTGCTGGCGGGCGTGGTTGTGGGGTTATCGCGTCCAATCGGTGCACGATGCGCTGGTCTACCATAAAGCAGGAGCGGCGGCCGGATCCTCAATCGTGGCCGATGGACAGTTGACGACGAGCAAGCGCAAACGCCGTCTGTCGCACCGTAATCAATGGGCGACGCTGCTTAAAAACTATGCGGCGCCCACACTGGTTCTGATCGTCCCTCTTTTCCTATTTATGACGATGGCAGAGGTTGTCTTATTGACGATTAGTGGTCAGCGCAGCGTCCTGCGCGAGACGTACGTGCTGGCCTGGCACGATATTTTGGCCAATTGGCCTTATTTACTGAAACGGCGACGCGAGGTGCAACGCGCGCGTGTCGTCGGAGATTGGACCATCATTCGTAGAATGTCTCTAAGACTTGCAACTGTCGAACGATTCCTGCGCTCCGGTCTGCCAACGATCACCTAAAAGATGTGCATCAGCTTTAAGAGCGTTGGAGAGAGCAGTCAGCTGGGAGGCGACTGCTATACTTCACTCAAACGAGAGTCCCCTCCCCTAATCTTGTATTGCATCGCAGCAATGGAAGGAATTGCGTTTGATCCGGCGCTGTCGATCGTCCTATTCGTCACTGTTAGGCGCTATGAAAAATACAACTCCTCTGTTCTTCCCGCAAGCGGGAACGTGTGATGGCTGAGGTACAACGCTCCGCCATACCGCGCCGATTTTTTCCGCACCCGCATCGCGATATGGCGAACGGGCGTGGCCTGTCACTGCTTCTGACGACGTTTGCTTCTTTTTCTATGCGCCATCGGCGCACTCTTTGGTTGATGTTGGCCGGCATCCTCATCGCCATCATCACGACGGGACAATGGTTTTCTCCCAACCGTCTTATCGTCGGTGGAGATAACTTTACCCCCGTTTTAATCGATCCCGCAAAGGCGCTCGATCACATGCGCTACGCCTGGGATTTAAGCAGCGGCGGCGCCCCAAACAGCTTGATCGAGCTGCTGCCTATGATTCTGCTCAACTTCGTGTTGCGCATGTTTTTCTCGGTTGGCGACGCTCAGCATGCGTTGTACGCAGTGCTCTTTGCCGGCCAGTTCCTCGCCATGTCTTTTTTTGTGCTAACGTTGTTTCCTGGCCGGTACGTCGCGGCGGCGGTGGCCTCAATGTTCTACTGCTTCAACGCTTTCGTGGTCTACGTCCCGCCTGGATACATCGGCGCTTTCTTACTGGCCTATCTTCCACTCATGGGAGCCGTCTTTCTACGCGTTGCGACGCGGCGACTCACCCTGCCGAGGTTGGCGCTCTTCGCGCTGACCAGCAGTATAAGCGGCATTCTTTTCGTCAATCCCCCTATATATGCAATTCTTCTACTTTTCGCGCTCTTGATAGCTGGCTACGTCGTCGGGGCGAACGTGCGTAAAGACCCTATGGTTCTTGGGCGCGTCGCCTTGCTAGCCGTGTTGTTCGCGGCGGCAAACGGCTATTGGATGGTGCAGAGCTATTTCGTACTTTTTGGAGCCGGACATGCTCAGGTCGTGGTAGGGGCAGTGCAGGCGCAGAGCTATGGCTTTGTCGCGCGGCGTTCGAGCATGCTCAACGTATTTTGGTTGAATTCATCGTGGGCGTGGCCGACCTACTATCCGTTTGCCGCAGTGTATAACACACCACTCCTCCTTCTTCTAGCCTACGTGCCCGCGCTTTTCGCCTTTTCCACGTTGCTCGATCGATCGATCATGCGGCGGATAGCGCTGCCCATGGCGACCGTAGCTTTACTAACGCTCCTCGTATCGACTGGTTTACATGGACCTGATCCGCTGTCAAATATCAACACGTTTTTCTACGCCCATGTGCCGTTGTACTGGCTGTTTAGAGAGCCTAATTCGAAGTTTCCCTTCCTCACCATTTTGCTGTTTGCTCCGCTGATCGGCTATCAGGTGGAACGCGGAGCCACGGTGTTGGCCGCTTTTGTCGCGCACAAGCGTAAGAGAATTGCCCAAACCGGGAAGGCGTTGGTCGTTCTGATTGTAGCGATGGGCTTGGTCGCTACTGGATTTCCGTTGGTTACAGGGCAGGTTGTCGGGCGGACCTTCGCGAGTTCCATCCAGACCGGGACTGTCCTGCCCTGGTATTGGTTTGAACTTAAAGATTATCTAACCAGCGTTGATCCGCACAGCTCCGTTCTTGTGTTGCCGAACGACGCTTACTATCAAGTGCAGTACGATTGGGGATACTACGGAGCCGATGTCATCGCTCCCGAGTTTTTACCGAATCCTGTCGTTCCTTTCATAGTAGCCGGCGGCTACACCGTTCCCACGGTCTCTTCGGTCGATATTGGCGGCAGCCTTCTACATGTCCTTGGTAACGCCGCGCGTCCATCGATATTGCCGTTTCTACAAGCGGAAAGCATCCGCTACATCGTGGAGCGCAACGACATTCTCCCTGGCAACTCTTCGGTTTTGTCCCAATCTACAGTGCGGGCGTATATGCAGTCCCAACCATACATTCATTTCGTACGATCCTTTGGCAAGCTGGACCTCTACCAGGTAGACGCTCAAGACTATATGCCGTCGTTCTTTACTCTAAAGCTTCCACAAAAACCGCTCATACCAAGCGCAACACTAGTAGATGAGGACTTTATCCGGGCGTTTTCTCTTGCCGATACGACAAAGCCCTTACCGTCCTTACAACGGCGTGGAGTAACGCGCGTCTCGTACATACGCCTGTCCTCCGTACGTTACGAAGTTCACGTGTCCAACGCCGTGGCGGGCCATCCGCTTTTACTTGGTTTTTTGTCGACCTACAATCCAAACTGGCACGCCTGCGTTCTCCCCTCAACGCAGCCAGTACGTTTTTGGACGTGTTGGAGCGGCGGACTGCCCGCAAGCCAACATATCGCGCTTCTTAATCAATTTAATGGTTGGCTTCTTAAGGACGCAGGTTCATATACCGTCGTTGTCGATTTGGGGACGCAGCACGCAACCGACGTCATTGCCCTAGGATCATTAGGAGTCGTCGGAGGATTAGCCGTGGCCGCGACCGCCGCGGTTCCGCTACGGCGACGGCTCGCGATGCTGCACCGGCGGTCTCTGATCGCCGCCGGGCCTCCTCCTGCTTGACACCACTCGTGCATCTTCCACGATGGGGACCATTCCGTTTTGCCAGGCATCCTGTTACAAGGATGTCGGCGTTCGTTTCTCGACTACCACAACTTGCGCGACGACACGCGCTTCCCCTCGTTGGATTACTGGCTATTCTCATCCTTTGCTACCATGCATGGTTGCAGTCAGGCTACATCACAGCTGGCGATTTTCCCTATTTCACGATTGCGCACCTGCATGATAGTTGGCCTGTTCCGACGCTCTGGAACGGTGGAACGGCGGTGGGTGGCTACGATATTCTCGATGCCCCGTCATTCGTCATCGTTTTCTTGCAAGGGGTACTGGCGTCGCTCCACTTTGATTGGACAGTCAGCGAACGCTTGCTTTGGGTTGGTCCCGCGGTGCTTATCCCGGCGGCGTCGACCTACGGACTGGCCTACACGATCTTTAAGCGCCGCTCGGTCGCCGTCGTCAGCGCCGTTGCGGCGACGGCCAACTCTTACATCTATCTGTTGTACCAGGGTGGCCAGTTCGGCGTCGCCGCAGCGGCAGGATTCCTCCCCCTCATTCTCTGGTCTTTTTTATACGGGCAGCGCACGAAAACGTTCGCGGCCTATCTTATCACTGGCTTGTGTATGAGCGTGCAGGCAATGTACGACATACGATCGACATATCTGGCTGTCGGGGTTTTACTTCTCTATCTGATAGTGCAAGGTGCGCGTGAACCGGCGGTGGATAAAGCCCCTAGCGTGCTATCAGCACGCGTTCGCGGTGCAGCGCAACTCGTCATCGCCGTGATGACCGTTGTTCTGGTGCATCTTTGGTGGATTGTTCCTTCGCTGTTCGTTCGTCTGCCCACGTTGCCCAGGGGCTACGCTAATGTCGCAGGTGTGCATCCCTTGAGCTTGATGCATCTCGCCAATGGACTAGCACTGGCACATCCATTCTGGTCGGCGAACGACGGGCGTATTTACCCCATTCAGCCGATTTTCTTTGTCATTCCTCTTGTCGTATTCTCTCTTTTTCTGCTGCGGCGATCGCGGCTCGATCGCACTGTCTTCTTCCTCACGGTCACGGCTCTCGTCTCTGTTTTCCTTGTCAAGGGTGCAAATGACCCGGCGGGCGAGGTCTACGATTTCTTGTTCGTACATGTTCCCGGCTTCTCGGCCTATCGCGATCCTTCCAAGTTCTATCAACCGCTGTTCATGGCCTACAGTCTTCTGCTGGGCTATGCGATGCTGCCAGGCCTGCTCTTAAAGCAGTCACGTCGTCTAGTCCGCGGCTTTGTCGGCGCGGCGATACTGTTCATCGTTCTCTATCCTGCCTTACCTGCCCTACGAGGCGTGGGCGGAGGAACGTTCACGGTGAAACCGGCGCCAACCGCGTATACGCGCGTCGACGCGTTGGTGCAACAAAGCAACGCTTTCTCACGAGTGCTCTGGTTGCCTGTCCGTCCCAGATTTGCCGGTGGATCGTTTATACATCCTGCTATGAATCTGGAGGACGTCAACACATGTTGTGGCGGTGCGGCGCCTAATCCCTGGCAGTGGTTACTTTCGCCCAAGGCTCAGCGCATCATTGCTGACCTTTCTATCGGTACGATCGTGACGCCCAACGCCATTGCTTCGAACGATGTCATCGCGCAGACAATAGATGCGACGCCATCGAGCAGCATTGACGTTCTCGTACGGAAGGCGTTGCCTGCTTACAAGGAGACCGTGGTAGGCGACCTCCACGTTTTCAGGGTTCAGGCGTCGCGACCTCTCCTTTTCGCGTCCGCGCTCACTTCTCAAGAAACAATGCGTTGCCGTCAGGGTCTCGATTGCCGTGGACAGGCCGTGGAAACCAGCATTGAGCCTGTGGCAACCTCCGCTACATCCGCCGACATACATGTACGCTTGAACGCCGATCAGCCTACGCTTGTCGTGTGGGAGGAAGCGTACGATCCAGAGTGGCAGGCATTTGCCCTGCCCAAGAACGATCACAACCCCTTAGCTTTGTGGGCGGCGACGCCGTTAGACCATGTGAAAGTTGATAACTACTCTAATGGTTGGATAGTGCAAGGTACAGGGCAGTACCAAGTTGTGATCTCGTACCGGCCACAAAGGTTTATGTATATGGGGTTATTCGTGACCATAGGCGCTGGTATCACGATGTTGATAGTATTTTTCTTGCGTCGCCGACTTCGCTTTGGACCAAGAAAAAGAAGATTTCGGTAAGTGGGGGAACGATGTCGGAGTGGGTGAGTACGCGACGAGGAAACAAGGACACGACTATGATGGAGCTTCCGGGGCGGCGAACCTAAGCCGTAGCAATAGTTGTTAAAGCTTCTAACTTCGACGATGCGACGCTTATGTTGAGGTTGACGATTTTATGAGTATGGTACGAAAATGAAGCTGTTACACTACACTACATGAAAAGACTGATAGCCGATTCGTGCTGGTAGAAGCGATAATGAGTGAGATCGGCGTGCAAGGGACGGTGCCTGACATCACAGTTATTATTCCCGTGTACAATGCAGCGCATGATTTACAAGGGTGCTTGGAGAGTCTGAGGACGCAGAATTATCCTCAAGAAAAGATGCATATTCTCGTGGTCGACGATGATTCGAGCGACTCGACGCGCGATGTAGCTCAATCCTACGGTGCCGTGGTTTTGCGCAACGGTCATCGGAACATCGAACGGGGTAAGAGCATTGGTCTCGCGCACTCGACGACGGAATTTGTCTTTCTCATCGACTCAGACAACCGTCTCCCGGACGACGATTGGTTGCATACCGCGGTTCTCATCTTGGTTGACAATCCGAGTGTTGTTGGCGTACAGGCAGCCTGGTTTGCATATAACCGCTCCGACCCTCCGGCTAATCGTTACTGCAGCCTCTTCGGTATCGGCGATCCACTCGCCTATTATCTTCGAAAGTTTGATCACTTGCCCTATCTTGATAAAGAATGGACGTTGAGCGGCACAGTTGTAGCACAAACGGACGATTGTTTTTTCGTCCGCTTCACACCTCAAACGATGCCCACGATCGGTTCACAGGGTTTCTTAACGCGCAAGAGTTTGTTAGAGACAACACATTGGACGCCTTCATTGTTTCATGTGGACGTCAACATGGAACTCGTCGCGTCCGGGCACGATCTTTATGCTATTCTGCGTCGTGTGGTGGTGCATGATGGCGCCCGATCAATCGGGCATCTCTGTGGCAAATTGGAGCGGAATGGAGCGTTGTTCCTCGAACAACGCGATGACCGACCCCACCATGTGTGGATGACGACCAATAAGTGGGCCATGCTCAAAGCCATGCTCATCATGACCACGGTGGTTTTGCCTTTGCGCGATGCGCTGTACGGCTATCGTCACTTGCGCGACCCCGCGTGGTTCATTCATCCTCTCGTTTCCCTCTACATGCCGTTTGTGTACACTCGCCTGATCTTACAGTGGATGTGGCATACGATGACGGAACGTTTGGCGCGAGGTGCCGCGATGTAATGCGTTGTACGTTTATTGCCCGTGAAGCCGTCATTCGTGGACGATGCATTGAGGCGAGTGAGACCATCAAACGGGCTTGCAGACAAAAGAACGCCTACTGCGCGGCTTGACGGCACGTCCGCCAACGATCAGATATCGACGTGATGGACTATCGTGATGGACTATAAGGCGCCGACCGATATCTGATCAATCGCGTTGCTATTATTCACCAAGAATTGCTGTTAAATCCCTGAGTTGACCAATTGGGTATATCCTGCCCTGTCCTCTCATTTGAAGTGTCTGGTCGTACGATCGGTCTTTTCTTGGAACGTGGAGCCTGCATGAAAACAGAGTCGTGTTATGCTGAGACTTGAGATTGTCTTTTCCCGTACGTAATTCAACAGCGGCATGAGCGATGGTACAGTAGAAAACAGTGTTAAAGGATGTAGAAGGAGCGTTGGTGGAGAGTACAGCGGAAAATGCCGCGACGCAACACTCATTGCGGCCAATGCATGGCAAGCATTCGTACCAACGTCTCCTTCACAATCAGTATCTCATTCATAATTTGATCGTTCTGGTTGGAACCGTTACCGCTGGCCTGCTGAACTATATTCTAAACCCAGTCTTGACGCACCTCATCGGCCTTGCGTCGTACAGTCAGGTTGTCTCTCTCCTTGGTCTGTTGGCGATTATCTTAACGCCGACTCAGGTCATTGGCACGATCGTCGTGAGAGCGACATCCACGCTGGCCGCCAATGGCGACGCCCCAAAGATCAAAGATCTATTTCTGAGGCTGACGCGCATTTTGCTGCCGGTCGGTGTACTCAGCGCCATTATTTTCGCCTCGTTTAGTAATGCGATCACGTCCTTCCTGCATCTTAAATCGACGGTCGATGTTTTTATCGTCAGCGTCGCACTCGTTCTCGCTTTTATCGGACCCATAGCCGGGGGAACGATCCAAGGGTCGCAGCGCTTTATATGGTTCTCTTTCTCTGCTATCGCGACGCCGCTGTTTCGTTTGGTGCTGGTCGGGATCATGATTTATCTGGGTTTCGGCCTAGAGGGCGCTCTCATCGGCATCGTGCTTGCCGCTGCAGTGGTCTACTTTGCCACGCTGATTCCCTTACGCCACCTTCTTTCGGGACGGCGTGAGGATAGCGGATCGCTACGTCCGCTTGTTTCGTACTCGGTCACGGCGAGCGTCGCGCTCGTCAGTACTGTCCTCCTGCTGAACACAGATACGGTCTTAGCCGGCCATTTTTTCCATGCACGAACGGCTGGCATTTATGACGGCCTTGCCGTGATTGGTCGCCTAGTTCTATACTTCAGCGCCAGCGTCTCCGCTGTGATGTTTCCGCGCATCGCCGCGCTGCACGACCGTGGCGAACATGCGACTACGGTGGCCTTTCAGGCCTTGCTCGGCGTGTTCGCGCTCTCGCTCATGGCCGAGATCGTGTTCGTCGTGGCGGCGCCGCTGATCGTCACGGTGTTGTTCCATACTTCAGCCGTGCTTGTGGTCTCCAATCAGTTAGCCTGGTACGGATTAGCTATGTTGATGTTTGCCCTAGCGCAGGCGCTGATTACATACTTTCTCTCGGTCAACGATCGCCTCTTCGTTGTTTCCGCTCTAGCCGCATGGGTGTTGCAGGCTGCTCTGATTGTCGAGCGACATGATTCGATCGCGGAGTTTGTCCAGGCCATGGTCATCGCGAACGGCGTCTTACTGCTTGGGCTAGGCATTCAATTTGCGGTATTCGTTCGCCGTGAAGCTCGGTCTGGACACATGGCAGCACCTCCTATCGAGCCCGTCGCGACGGGCTAGCCGTTCTGTTCACTGGAGAATCATGTGAGCGAGATGCAGACTGAAGCTCAACAAGTGGCATTCGCCGATACTTTTGTATATGAACGTGTTATGTATAAAATATACGTGGAAGATTAAATTGTGGTGCAAAAGAAGATGCAGGCGATAACCAAGCTAGTGACGATGTTGACAGTGCGGAAGAAGGTTAGGCCAGAGCGACATTCTGGACGTAGTGCGAGACACTTGTTTAGCATTCTTGGAGTGCTCGCTCTTGCCGCGTGTGTTTTAAGTGGGTGCGCGACTGATGGGGGTGCCGCTCCTGTAGCGCCGGCTGCTGCTTCGTCCACATCGGCGACGAGCGACTTTAACAAAGCGTTAAGCCTCGTGAGCGCAAACCACTGTGGTCGTGCCGTGCCGTTGTTTCTAAGTGCGATTGCTAAGGATGGTCCTGGGGTCAACGAGTATCGAGGGCTTGCATCATGCTATGCCGCTTTGGGCTTACCGAATAAGGGTTTGAAAGCGTTTGACAACGCTATTGCGCTGGACCCAACTAATTATGGACTGTACAACGATCGGGCCATCGCTGAGGCGGGGCTCGGAGATACGGGTGCCGCTGCTATAGACGCGCAGACGGCGTTACGGTTTTCTCCGAATCAGGTACCGGCCTATATATCGATATCCAATGCCTTTGGCGACTTCCAAGACTTTGCTGATGCTGTGATGGTGCTTGACAAAGCAATCGCTCTCGTACCCAACGACCCTACTCTCTATGAGAAGCGTGCGCTCATCCACCTCAATAATATGGGGGATTCCGCACGTGCATTCGCGGACTACCAACATGCTATCCAGGTAGCGCCCTTCATTGCCGCGCGCGCGGACATCTACTCAAAACTGGCCGATGTCTACAAAACGATGACAGATTATAACTCAGCCTATAAAACGATTAAAATTGCCATCAATCTACAGCCGGCTAACGCTGCCTACTACCTGCAGTCCGCCCAAATCCATCAAGCGGGTGGAGCACTCGACGAAGCGCTTCAGCTATACAATCAGACCCTCGGATACTCCAAAACAGGGCCGAATGGGCTTGCGGCTTATCAAGGCAAGAGCGCTATCTATACCGCCACGAACGACAAGAAGAATGCCTTGCTGGCTTACGAGGCTGCCCTTCGTCTCGCGCCCGATGCGTCGACACGTGCGTCGCTGCGCGCCGCCATCAAAACGCTGACGAGCGCCAAAAAACCGTGATGTCGAAGGTACACGACGATACGGCCGAAACACCCATGAATGGCGAGGCACCTAAAAGCACACCCCGCCGCTCCATCCTTATCACCGTCCTTGCGGTCGCACTCATCGTGAGCGTTTCGGTCGTGATAGCAACCGTCAATTATTCATTCACCACAGCCAGCCCTGTTATGACGAGTAGAACGGCTGCCCCTGTCTCACCAGTGGTGGCGAGGTCGACCGTGTTGCAGGCCCCCGGCAATCTCGCGTTGTCCTCCGTCCAGCATGGCGGCATTCAGTTAGCGTGGTCTTCGTTGCCACCCGAGGTTGGCCTTCTCGGATATCGTGTCTATCGTCGCACCGGTAGCTCATCTCCGTATACTCTGTTAGGCGAGGTCGTGCCGCCGTTAGGCAAAGCGCTGCATACCTATGTGGACGACACAATCGTCATGGGGCACAGCTATGCGTACACGGTAACTGGCTTCAACCGTAGCCATGAGGGGCCGCCCGCCGGACCTTTGTTCGTCGTCCCCGTCAGCGTTGCCCCTCCGCCAGCCGCTAGCGCTACGAGCCAAGCACTGCCAGCGGTTGCGTCTTTCTGTGTCCGACCGCCGGCAGCGCCGACGCTTACCGCTCTCGCGGGTCTCTTCCATCTTCGTACTCCAAGCCCCGCGGAAGGCGCGACCGCACGTGCCCGTCTGATTTTCCCAACGGTCAAGCCGGTGTCCACGCTTGTGCCTACGGCGACGAGCACGTCGCTGCCGAGTCATCGATAAGCAAGTGACAACTCGTTGAGGTTCTTATGAACAAGACACGCCTGTTAAGGGTCGCGGCCTTGACCGTTGGCGGAGTCATGTTCGCAGCAATTGTTGGTTTGGTTGTTCTCGTGTCCGCGACCTCAGGGTTGCCTTCACCGCGCACTCTTCCGCCAGCCGTTATGCCGCGTCCCTCAGCGAATCCAAACGTGCAACTGGAGGCGCTCATCGCGAACGGAGAGGTGGGCGCAGCACGCACGACAAGTCTTTCGTACCACGTCGCGAATATGAAGGCCTACACGCCTTGCAGGGCAGACGGTCGGTGGACGCTCGACGTCAACCCTGAAAGCCAGGTTGGCCACCCATACGTGGCTGCGCCAACCCACGGTGATTGGAGCCGCGCGAAAGAAGCGATTCAAACAGCTCTAAGCCTTTGCCCTACCCTTATCTCGCTCGTTTGGGTCGCCCATGATCCCCGGCATCCCTTGGCCGAGGTTCACGTAGCTTTTGTACCCGTAGCCAAGGCATCTTTTCTCGACGCTGCCAGTCTTAAGAGCTTCGCGTTGATGCACCAGAAGGCGATGTAGTGGTTCTAAGATTCTTCGCGATTGATCATGAAGGTCGCGGCCCCGTCGACGTAGGAGCGTAGGGTGACACGTGCCGTCTCAGGCATCTCCACGGTGTCGATCGCCGCGAGCATGTGTCCGAGCCAGGCATCGCGTTCTTTCTGACCTATAACGAACCGAAAGTGGCGCATACGCAGACGTGGATGTCCGCGCTGGTCGGAATATGTCGTCGGTCCGCCGAAATACTGGACGAGGAAAAGCGCGAGACGCTCCTCGGCGCCGTCGCGGTCGTCGGGGAACATGGGCCGCAGCACGGGGTCGGCGTAGACGCGGCCATAGAACTCGTGTGTTAGCTGATAGAACGTCTCGCTCCCTCCTACGATGTCATAGACCGTGCGACGCCGGCTGCTCATATCATCGCTGTTGCTGCTCATCCTCTCGTTGTAGCAGATTCACGTGGTACAGATACAATGTTTGGCCTTATCCTTTGATCTACATGCTACAATCACGGTGTTGCAGAGAACTATGGTGCAACATGACACTCTTTTGACCAAAAGTGAGTCGGGATGATAACTGTAGCAAGAGTTTGGAACGCTATTAAGTGGATGGCAAGCTTCTACGCATTGACTAGCACCGTTATCGAACGTATGAGTCTCACGCTATTCTTCATGCGTTTTTGCCTCGTGCGCTTGATCCCGACGTTGAACCTTGATGATGATTCCCCCTTGCTTGTTGAAGGAGCGCGTTATGTCGTCGGACTTCGAACCAGCGAAATATATACATTCGAAGAGTTTTATCTAGACCGATTTTACGATGAATTAGAGGAGTTCTTACCTCGCTCTCGATGGACCGTATTTGATATCGGCGCGAATTGTGGTTTGTATACGATAAAGGCTGCAAAAGAAGGAGCCTTCGTTTATACTTTCGAACCTAACCCCGATTGCTTTCGTCGCCTTTCTAAAGCCGTGGAACGCAACGACTTTCGTACAACCGTTAAGCCATATAACCTCGCACTGGGCGCTGAGGCGGGTTTTGGTACGATCGATATTCCTTTCGGTTATGCGACAACAGCGGGCGTTGTGGTGCCTTGGGAGGATCGAGGTAAAGTCGCTCCAGTGAGGGTAAGTATCGCGAAATTGGACGATATTACAGACTCGATTGCTTTTGATCGCATAGACCTCGTAAAAATTGATGTTGAAGGCTCCGAAATCGACGTTCTTGAAGGAGCAAAAAATACTTTGAAGAGAACCGATCGTTTGGTTATCGAGTATCACTCTCCTTCCCTCTTACAACAGATCCGTGACCTATTGAAGGCCTGTGACTTTGTTGAGGTAGCTCTCGTTCCTTTGAAAGAGACATCTGATGTCGGGCTTATCTATGCAACGAGCCTCGCTTAAAAACGTGTCTTCTACCTGGGGAACCGTTACAAGATAGCGGTTGCGTGAATGTTTGAGCTTCACCCACCAAGGTTTTTGAAGGACGAGAATAGTAGGACGGGTGAGGATAGGTGGATGACCGAGCGGCGGCAATTAGCTGATGCGGACCGCGATGGGACTCTGTTCGTGCGCGAGGTGACGCTGGCGGAGGCTGTGCCTGCGATGCCGGGGTACATCGTGCGGGCGGCGACGCTGGCCGATGTGCCGCACGTGCAGCAAGCGATGCAGGCGAGCGGCGACTACCCCGCCGATGTGGTAGTCTCCCGCCTACAGGACGGACGCCATCCTTTCGTGGTCGAGGAAGACGATAGAGTGGTCTCCTACGGCTGGGTGGCCTTAAGCGGCGACAACGTGGGCGATATGGGGCTGTCGATTCGCCTGCGGTCGCATCATGCCTATATCTACGACTGCGCCACGCATCCGTCTTACCGCGGCCGAGGTCTCTACCCTGCATTGCTTCGAGTTATGGCGGCCGACCTGGGACGCGGCGGCTGGAGCTGTGTCTGGATCGGCACGGCTCCTGGCAACTTTACGTCGCAGCGCGGGATCGTACGCGCCGGGTTTCAGCGCCTGGGCGACATGAATCTGCTGCGTCGCCCCGATGGGTCGTTCCGCGCCGATATCTATGGTGCGCCCGGAGTGGCCGAGGCGACCCTGGACGACGCGGCCTGGTCGTTCTACGCCACGGCCTATCCCGAGACGGGACTGCCGTCGTAGCGGAGCGGAGAACGGCGCCGATGTCTCAGCCGGTGTTGCGCACGCCAGCGGCGATGCCGCGTATGGTCAAGCTCAGTGTGTGTTCGAGCGTGGTGCGCTCGTCCTGCCCCAAGTCGTCAGCGCGTAGGGCGCGCAACAGGCGCACCTGGATATAGCTGAGCGGATCGACGTAGGGGTTGCGCCGGTCGATCGTCCCGCGCAAAAGGGAGTTGTTGTCGAGCAGACGTGTTCCCCCCGTCACGCGCAGGACGGCCTTCTCCGCGCGCACGAACTCGTCGCGGATCGTCCCGTAGATGTGCCGCGCGGCCGTCTGATCTCTCACAAGGCCGGCATATTCGGCGGCCACGGTCAGGTCGGCTTTGGCCATGGCCATCTGGATGGTGTCGATCAAGGTACGGAACGGCCGCCAGGTTTTGTACATCGCGGCCAACGTCTCCCAGCGCTCCGCTGCCGCGGGATCGTCGGGTGTGGAGGCGTCCGTTGTCTCGCCATGGGCTCCCGCTCCCGCGGCGTAGGCATGGAGCGCCGTGCCCACGGGGAACCAGCCTGGCACGACGTGACGGCTCTGCATCCAAGCAAAGACCCAGGGGATCGCGCGCAGGTCGTCGAGGCGGCGCGTGGCCCGGCGCGACGAGGGGCGCGATCCTATATTGAGGCGGCTGATGTAGGCCAGCGGCGTCGCTCCCTCGAAGTAGGGCAGCAACTGGGGATCGTCCACGAGGGCGCGGTAGGCGTGGAAGCCTGCCTCCGAGATCGTATCCATGATCGGCTCCCAGGCGTCTTCGTCGAGGCGCGCGATCGCCCCCCGGTCGCGCAGGGTCGCCAGCAGCACGGCGGAGACGGTCGTCTCCAGGTTGCGGCGCGCGATCTCAGGCAGGCCGTACTTCTGGTCGATGACTTCGCCTTGCTCGGTGATGCGGATGCGTCCGTTAACCGAGCCTGGCGGCCCTGCCAGGATGGCCTCGTGCGAGGGTCCGCCGCCGCGACCCGCCGCGCCGCCTCGCCCATGGAAAAGTTCCAGCCGCACGCCGTGGGCCGCCGCGACGGGGACCAAGCGGTCTTGAGCCCGGTAGAGTTCCCAGGTCGAGGTGACGATGCCGCCGTCTTTCGCTGAGTCGGAGTAGCCAAGCATCACGGTCTGAACGTCATTCTGGGCGGCGACAGCGGCGCGGTAGACCGGGTGGGCGAGCAGAGCGTCGAGCAGGCCGGCGGAGCGGCGTAGGTCGGCCACCGTCTCGCAGAGGGGGGCCACGGGCAGCGGCGTCGTTCCGCCGAGCGAACGGGTCAGGACGTGCGCCGCTAAGATGTCTTCGGCGGCGGTGCTCATGGAAACGATCATGAGGCGCAGCGCCTCTGGACGGTCGCCGCGTCGCACCGTGCGCGCCTCTCGCAACAAGCTCACGGCCTGCGCCGCCCGGTCGGGTATCAGCATCCCAGTAGGCACGGCGAGAAGGTCGACGTTCGTGGCCAGCAGGTGGTCGAGCAGCACGGCCCTTGCCTGCGTATCGAGATCGTGCCAGGGCGTCGGCGTCAGACCATGCACGGTAAGCAGGGCGTCGAGAGCGCCGTGAACGTCGTCGCGGTGCAGACGCAGGTCGAGAGGCAGGAGATGCAGTCCGAAGAGTGAGACCTGCGTGATAAGCGTGGCCAGGCCGCCCTCACGCAGCGCGGTATCGGGAGAGGAATCCAGGGCGTCGGAGACCGCGCGTAGGTCGCGCAGAAGGTCGTCGGTGCGGCGATAGGCGGCGGCGTGGTCGGGCGACGGCGGCCGTGGCACGCCGTTGACGCGGTCGAGGGCGATGCTTAGTTTCTGCCAGATATACGAGAGTTTGCGCCGGAACGGTTCGTCGCGGTTCTGTTCGCCGATGGCGAGCGTGTAGTCGGGCATCGCTATTTCGTCGGCGACAATAGAGGCGCTCAGCGTGGGATCGGCCTCGTGGAGGAGGGACGACTGGCTCAGCGTTGTCGCGACGTGGCGTACGCGGTCGCGATAGAGCGAGAGGGCCGTGCCCTGCTGCAGACGCAGCGTCTCCGCGAGCACGGCCCCCGTGACGTTGGGGTTGCCGTCGGCGTCTCCACCGATCCAACTGGCCATCTGGACGACGCGCTCGACCTGCCAGTCGCGGTCGGGATAGCCTTTTTTCAACGCCTTCTCCAAGGCGCGATGCGTCGCGGGCAGGGCGTCGAGCAGCGTCGACTCGACATAAAAAAGAGCGCCCTTCACCTCGTCGGCGACGCCCATGACCTGCGTCCGCGCGCTGTCGGTGCGCCAGAGCAAGAGGATCTGCCGGTAAAGGTCGTCGACGACGCCTTGACGTTCGGCGGGGGTCAGGGTCTCTCGTTCGAGGCGTTGTAGTCCGGCGGTGATGGCGCGGTGCTTGGTGAGGATAGACGAGCGCGTGGCCTCGGTGGGATGAGCGGTCAACACGAGGTCGATATGCATCGTATCGAGCGCCGCCGCGACCTCAGCGGCGCTGACGCCGCGCTCCAGCAAGTCGTGGACGGTGTGGCCGAACGAGAAGGGCTGATCTTCCTCGCGCCCCTCCAGTGCGTAGGCACGGCGACGGCGCACACGGTTCTGCTGCTCAGCCACGTTGACGAGGCCGAAGTAGGTGGCGAACGAACGGACGAGACGCTGCGCCTCGTCGGGCGAGAGAGCGGCGATCATGGCGCGCAGGCGGTCGCGGTCCTCTGGGTCATGCGTCGTGCGCAGGCGTTTGGCCAGCGCGCGCGCTTCCTCTTCCAGAGCGAACAACTCCGGCCCCTCGGCCGCCGTGATGATCGTCCCCAGGAGGTCGCCCAGAAGGCGGATGTCTTCGCGCAGCCGCGTCGTCCTGACGCGGGCGCCGTCTTGCTCTCGTGCTTCCGTCGTCATCGTCGCCTTCCCGTCGCCGTCTGGTCCCGACTCTGTGCCTCTAGTATAGCCTCGGCCAGGAGGGCTACAGTAGACGGAAAGGGGCTAGACGGGACAGGGAAGGCTATCCAGTCATGCGACGACACGGAGACAATCGGAACGGATTCTATGGAGGGAGCGGGCTTAGGGCGTGAGAGAGGCCAGGTAGGCGACGAGGTCCTGGCGATCGGAGGCGTCGAGGACAGGCGCCTTAACCAGGGCTCCGTGCGCAGGCAGAAATGCCGTGAGCCAGGCGGCGCCGCGTCGCCCACCTTCACCGTCGAGCGCGGGACCGGTCTCGCCGACGGCGATGCCGGCGACAGCATGGCACAGGGCGCAGCCCTCGATCCTGAAGAGCGACAAGCCCACGCGTGGGTCGCCCCGTACGTTTGAGGGCGTGGAGGAGGTCGCCGGCCCACAGCTGGTGAGCAGAAGCACGGCGCACACGGCGACGGCTCCGGCTACGTAACGGAAACGAAGGGGTGGTTTAGATGGGCCAGTTCTCACGGCCTCACGGTAACACGCGACCAGCAATAGGTCAACCGCTTTCTTCCCAGGAGCATACTTTATCAAGTCTCTAACAAGTAATGCTAAGTTTAATGAAAGAGTATCTTCCTGAAAAGTCGGGGAGTACACTGAAGTCACGAAGATGACCGAAAGGAGCAGAGGGCAGACATGATGCAGGCCGTGGACCTGAGCGGGATCATTGATCCCGAAGCACGGCGCATCATTGCCCTGTTACTCAACACGGTCGAGACGCTGAGTGCCGAGGTCGCCGCTCTCCGGGCCGAAAACCAGCGCCTACGTGATGAG
>JAABUX010003101.1_pt1 | contig 22440 bp, 19 predicted proteins | sample 5561851 | NCBI WGS metagenome assembly JAABUX01 (sample SAMN10711883, study PRJNA513361) | rock metagenome | isolation source: Antarctica rocks | place: Antarctica: Victoria Land, Richard Nunatak red sandstone | collected 2016-01-03 | reverse complement strand
AGTTGCCCGTCCGGGGTATAGCGATGTACGGCCCAGCCGCCCCACACGGCGACCCACACGTGGTCCTCGTCGTCGACGGTCAGGCCGTCCGGCGCCCCCACCTCGGATGGGATGGAGATGAACGGGCGCCGATTGCTCAGCGCGCCCGTCAGGGGGTCAAAGTCGTAGGCGTCGACGCCTCCGGTCGCGCCTGGATTGAAATACATGGTGCGATTGTCGAGGCTCCAGGCCGGTCCGTTGGGGATCGTCACGTCGCGCAGCATCGTGGTGACGCCGTGGTCGCGCTCCAGCCGGTAGAGAATGGCGGAGCCGCGCTGCTGGCTAAAGGCCATCGTCCCCGCCCAGAACCGCCCTTCGCTATCGCACTTGCCGTCGTTCATACGGCTTGGGATAGTGCCCCTGTCCACGGCGGCAATGAGGTCGACCTGGCCACTCGCCGTGTCGAGCGAGGCGTAGCCCTCCTGCAGCGCCATGACCAGCCCGCCCGAGGCGCGCGGCGCCACGGCGCTAACCGGCTGACCAACGTCGATCGCCCGGTCCTTGCCGCTGGCGGGGTCGTACAGGTGGACGAGGCTCCGCGCGATGTCGACCCAGACCAACACGTTCTCCGCCGCGTGCCACATCGGACCTTCGCCGTGCTCGGCCCGCGCATCCAACACCAACTCCGCCTCCTCCTGCCTGACGCCTGTCTCATCGGTCATGGATTCACCTCTCTACCCGATAGTGTCCTTATGATGCAATCGCCCTGCTGGCCCCACCTAATTCGGCCGCTGTGGCCAACCGTCGCCGCGCGGTTATCGGTTCAGACTCCAGTATGCTCCCTCAGACGATCCTCCGCGTCGTGTCACACGTCCTCAACGGTACGTAACGGTACGTCTCTTGCCACACGCAAGAGCTGGAGATGGCACGCCGTTATGTTCCCGCAAGACGCCCCACGCATGTCCACAGGGGCAGTTGCCATCGTTCGCGAACAGTCGGCGACTGGCGTGTCCACTGGGAGCGCCACGGGGACCGCGGCCATGGTTGCGGGCGCGCGGTTCGCCGGACCCAGGTAGGCGTCCCGCTACAGCGTGCCGCAGGGACCGCGGCGCTCCCAGTGAGTGACCGATGTCCACGGCGGACAATTCACGGACCGTGGGGCGGTTGCCCTCTGACTCCGCCCTAGTTGGGACGCGGCAGCAGACGTATGCGGACGTATAGGAGGAGCAGGAGGCTATGAGCGACGCACGCGAGATCACGCTGCCGGCAGGCAGCACGGAGCCGAACCGGGAGGCGGGCTCAGTTTTCTTCATCGGGAACGCTACCGTCCTTATCCGCTACGCCGGGTTCACGATCCTGACCGACCCGACCTTCATCCATAAGCACGAACAGACGTGGCTGGGCTACGGGCTGCACACCACGCGGTTGACGGATCCGGCGATCGACATCGGCGACCTTCCCCCGCTCGACCTGATCGTACTCTCGCACTTCCACGGCGACCATTTCGATCAGGTCGCCGAGCGCGACCTGGACAAGGCGGTCCCGATCGTCACAACATCCCACGCCGCCAAGGAACTCGCGGAGCGAGGCTTCGGCAACACGCACCCGCTGGACACCTGGTCATCGCTGGAGGTCGTGAAGAGAGAGGCTCGGCTGCGCATCACCGCGCTGCCGGCCAGGCACGGGCCAGGCGTGGTGGACTTCGCGCTCCCGGACGTCATCGGCAGCATGCTGGAGTTCTTGTCTCCCACGGGGACGCCCCTCTATCGGCTGTACATCACTGGAGACACACTGGTCATCGACGACCTGGCGAAAATTCCCGCGCGCTACCCGGACATCGACCTTGCCCTGGTGCACCTCGGAGGAACGGAGGTCCTGGGCATCATGGTCACGATGGATGCCAAGCAGGGCGTCCAGGCGCTACACATCGTCCGGCCAAAGCGCGCGATCCCGATCCACTACGACGATTACGACGTGTTCAAGTCCCCGCTAAGCGACTTCCAACAGGAAGTGGAGTCCGCGGGGCTCCGGGAGCAGGTCCACTACCTGAATCGCGGTGAAACCTACACGTTCACGGCGCCCGCGACCACCATTGAATGAGGCGAGGGAGTCCGTCGCTGGAGGCAGGCCTAACGACGGCCTATGCCGGCGACCAACCAACGCGTCAATGGGAGCGGACGACACGCAACACTTGTCTCCCCTGTGACCACGGACGGAGGCTCACGCCGATGAGAGGTCTATGCGGTGTCGAAGGATGAGGGCCTGGCAACGTGACACCGCTGCTGGTCTGCCTGGCACTGGTGTGCGCGCTTCTGCTCATCGCGGCAGTCGACGTGGCGCGGGCGCCGTCTCGGACGCCAAGAAGGTCGCCCGACCACGGCGATGAGCAGGAGTTGGGGTTGCCGCCGGGCCGCATCGTCTACACGGACGCCGATGGCGCTGCCCAACCCCTGGCGGCGCATCAGTATCCCCTGTGCGGCAAACCCGACTACGTGGTCCGCACGCCCGAGGGCGTGCACGTGCCGGTCGAGGTCAAGTCCGCCCGCGCCGGCAAGGCGCCGCGCCACGAAGACGTGCTACAGGTCGTGGTCTACCTGTTGATCCTCGACGACCTGTATCCCCACGACACCGCGCCGCGCTACGGGCTGCTGCACTATCGCAACGCCGACATCCGGGTCGTGGCCACGCCCGACTTACGCGCGGAGGTACTGGATATCCTGGCCCAGCTGCAGGCCATCGACGACGCTAGCGGAGACGCCGCGTCGCACGACGAGGCCGCGGTCGGCCCGCCGGGCAACCCCGGCGTGGCCCGCTGCCGCGCCTGCGCCTTCAAGGCCATCTGCGAGGACGCGGTAGGCGGTAGGCGGTAGGCAGGGCGTCCGCGCGCCCAGGACTTCCGCGCGCCTACAAGTTTTCGTAGGCGCGCAAAAGTCCTGGGGCCACTGGGAGCGCGGGCGGCCCGCCCGCTTGGCCCCGCGGCAGCTTATGCGCGCCGGTGACCGTGGGCGCCACCGATGCGGGCGGGCCGCCCGCGCTCCCCGTCTCCTTGCCATCCAACCCCAGACCTTCCGTGCGCCTACAAGTTTTCACATGACGTGCGCGGGTCCCACACGTAAATCGAGGCCTTACACTTACAACAGAGGAAAGGAAATGAAGATGTCCAGCCGCCTGTACAACGTCACCATTGATGCCCGTGACCCCGGTGCTCTCGCCGAGTTTTGGCGTCAAGCACTCGGGTACCGCGTTGCCTTCACTGAACCCAACGAGGTCGGCATCGAGCCGCCAGACGATCCTACCGGCGCTTGTCCCGCTCTCGTTTTCGTTCCCGTCCCGGAAGGGAAGGTCGTCAAGAACCGCCTCCACTTCGATCTCGCTCCGGACGATCAGGCTGCTGAGGTCGAACGCCTACTGGCGCTCGGGGCACAGCGCGTTGATATCGGTCAGCGTGAGGCGCCATGGGTCGTCATGAGCGATCTCGAAGGCAACGAGTTTTGCGTGCTCTCCCCACGCGACCGTTGACCACGGACCCTGGTCGAACGCACGCCCTGGCCAAACGCGATGAGGCGGTTCAAGGCGCGTGCGATTTCTAGAGGGTGATTGCCTCGTCGTTATCGGGGACGATGTACCATCTCGTCAGGATCTTAGCGACAGGCCTATCCTGCCTCCGTCATCAAGCGGTATCACTCGTCGACATCAGTCGAGAGCGCAATCTCCCTCTGTGCATCCAGGGCGGCGAGTCGGTCCACCAGCGCCGCGCGGACCTGGGCGTAGGCGCCGCTGCCCAGCAGCAGCCGCCGGGGCGCGGGGCCGCGGTCCACGCAGTCGATCATCGCCTGGACCATCTTGACCGGATCGCCAGGCACCGGGAACGTACCGGAGGCGACGGCGCGCCGCACGTCGCCAGCCGGTGTATCCTCGTACACAGCCATGGCCGGCGGGCTGACGAGGCCAGCGCCGAAGTTCGTCCGCGTGGGGCCGGGTTCGACGATGGTGAACTCGATGCCAAACGGCGCGACCTCCTGGGCGACGGTCTCCACGAAGCCTTCGATCCCCCATTTAGTGGCATGGTAGAGGCTGAAATTGGGATAGGTGATCTGGCCGCCCTCCGACGACATCTGCAACACGCGACCGCCGCCTTGCGCCCGCAGGTACGGCAGGGCGGCGCGGATGACCTGGATGGAGCCGATCAGGTTGGTGTCGATCTCCTGGCGGATGTGATCGTCGCTCACCTCTTCGGCCGCACCAAACAGGGCGTAGGCCGCGTTGTTCACGATCACGTCGATGCGGCCCAGGTCGCGGACAGCGCGACCCATCACCTCCCGTACAGCATGCGTGTCGGTCACGTCCAGCGGCGCGACCCAAAGACGGTCGCCGCTATGCGCCTTCAGGTCGTCCAGCACGTCCGTCTTGCGCAAGGTCGCCGCCACGCGGTCGCCCCGCGCCAGCAGCGTCTCGGTCAGCACCCGCCCGAAGCCGGAGGAGGCGCCCGTGACGAACCAGGTCTTTATCGTGGGAGAGGCCTTCTCCGCCTCTTTGTGGTGAGATCGCTCCATGGTCACTCCCTCTCCGCCCCATCTAAGGGTCATTGCTATCTTAGTATAAATACGTAGATAGTATCAATGCCCTCGCCGCGAGGGGGTGCGCCTCAAAAAAGTGGACTGCGGCCGGAACGGGCCTGCGACGGCGGTCGCATGGCAGCGGACGACGACCGCGGTCGGGTGTGGGTCGCCGCCACGCTGCCCCCGGCCCCGTTCTGACACCGCAGTGTCCGTCTGCTGCCATGCGACCGCAGTCGCAGGTCGGAGTCCACAATTTCGAGGTGCCCTCGCCGCGAGGTTGCCGGAGTGGTAGAATGCAGTCCATGATGGACGCGTCCGATCGTCGCCGACGCAAGAAGCAGCGCACCCGGGACCTGATCCAGGAGACCGCTCTTGAGCTGTTCGCCAGCCGCGGCTACCACGAGACGACCCTCAAGGAGATTGCCGACGCGGCCGACATCGCGGCCCGCACCGTCACCTTGCACTTCCCCGCCAAGGAAGACCTGCTCTTCGCGGACGACCCGTTCGCGCCCGCCACGCTCGCGGCACGGGTCGAGACGCGCCCCCCAGGGGAGTCCACCCTTGATGCCGTGCGCGACTGGATGGCGACCACGATGGCACGCCTCAGCGCCCAAACACCCGACGACCCGGACCGCATCTGGCGCCAGCGCGCGACACGGATGCGGTTGATCATCGCCGATGATAGCCTCCGTGGCCGCGCGCGGGCCGGCTACTACGCCGCCGAACAGATCATCGCGGACGGGATCGGCCACGACCTCGGCCTGCTCCCCGACGCCCTTGCCCCACGACTCGCAGCTACCACGATAATCACTGGCCTACGCGAACTCTACGAGACACGAGAGGCGCGGGGTCCGGCGCCGTCCACCGCCGAGTTCCTTGCCCTCGTCGACCGCGTCATCGACTTCGCCCGCGCAGGCCTCGCCGCGCTCACCACGCCCACCCAGACATCCAGCCCGGCGCGGGTCACTCACCGCCGCGCCCGTACCGCCGCGCACGACGTAGACAGCGCAGCCGATAGAGAGTCGACGGCAACGTGATAACGACAGCATGATCCGGACGGTGAGGGGTGTCCCTCTGATTCTGAGTCCTGACGCATCCTCGTTAGAAGGCAACCGGGAGGGCGGTCAAGCCGCGCAACGTCACGTTCCCGCGCCAGCGGATGCTGGCGCGCGGCGCGTTGAGCCGCAGAGCGGGCATCCGGCGGAGCAAGGTCCGAAACGCAATGTCCCCTTCCAGGCGCGCCAACGGCGCCCCCAAACAGAAATGCACGCCCTGGCCGAACGCGATGTGGCGGTTCAAGGCGCGCGCGATCTCTAACGCCTCCGGGTCCGTGAACGCGGCCTCGTCGTGATTAGCCGAGCCCAGCGAGACCAGCACCAGATCGCCGCGCCCGATCTGCTGGCCGCCCAGCTCCAGGTCCTCGCGCGCAAAGCGGGGCGCGGGCGTCAGCACCGGCCCGTTGACGCGCAGCAGTTCTTCGATCGCCCCCGGTATCAGGTCGGGATCGGCCCGCAGCCGGGCCAACGCGTCCGGGTGGTCGAAGAGCGTCAGGACGCCGATGCTGATCAGGTTGGCCGTCGTCTCATGCCCGGCGAAGATCAACAACCCGATCATGGCGCGGAGTTCCTCCTCATCCAGGTGGTCGCCCGCGGCTTCCATGCGCACCAGCTGGCCGATCAGGTCATCTCCCGGATGGCGGCGTTTCTCGGCCACGAGGTCCGTGATGTACGCGGAACCGTCGAGCAGGCGGTCGCGCTGGTCGTGGGGGACGCCCAATATGTCGCAGATAACGGTGATCGGCAGCGGATAGCCGTACTCGTGGACCAGATCCATCGCGCCCCGCGCCTGGACGCGGTCGAGCAGGGCATCCGCGATGCGCTGAATGTTGGGCCGCAACGTCTCGATATAGCGCGGGGTGAAGGCTTTGGAAACGAGGCCGCGCAAGCGGGTATGATCGACGCCATCGACGCTGATCATAGAGCGGCCGCCGAAAAAGCCGACGCTGGCCGACGCGCCCGCTCGTGGCTGCCCGCCCGCCCCGGCCGACCGGTGCGGGGCGTCCGCGTCGACCGTGAAGCGCGCATCTTTCAAGACCTGGACCGCTTCGTCGAAGCGCGTGACCAGCCACACGGCGCCCCCCCGATAGGCCGCGGGGATCGGGACGGGCACGACCGCGCCCTGGGCGCGCAGTTGGGCGAAGGCCGGGTAGGGATTGGCGGGATCGAGCCCGAACAGCGACGGCTGCGATGACGACGCGGCGGTGGTGGATGGTTGATTCATCATGGCGGTGTGCTCCTTCTGGTTCTGTTGGGGCGTGCTGAAGTGTTGTGTTCTAGGCGAAAGACCAGTGAATGAGCCGGTCGCATCGGCCCCGCTTAACCGTCCACGGGTTCCAAAACCTCTTGCGTGCGGCGGTCAGCCGTTGTCCTGAAACTCAAGTCGTGATGTTGAAGAAATCGGCGATGACGTCCGCGGCCACCAGGTTGGGCGTCGAGCGGCCCATGATGCGGGGGGCTTTCTTGGGGCCGGGGATGATATGGCCGCCTCCGTGGACCGTGTACAGCGTCACGGGGTCGTGCCCGACCTGCCGGTAGTCGGTGCGTTCGATTGATGTCTTTCCCGAGCTGTCCGCCGCGTCCAGACGGCGAGATTCAGGCTTTTGGGTGATGCCATTACGGTGGGCGTAGTACTCGGCGGTCCGTGGCGCTGACAGGCCAAGACCACGTGGCCGAAACCCCCACAGGCTGGCCATCCCGCCCTGGTATGGCACGAGAGGATCGGCCGTGCCATGGAACAGGACGACCGGAAGCGCTAATGGCGCCGTGTCGGTCGACATGAAGTTCTCGGCCACGGGTTGGGTTGCCGACATGATGGCGGCGCCCGCTACCTGTGTCGGGATCTCGTGTATGAGACGAATCACCATGGCGCCGCCCGCCGAGAACCCGGCGGCGTAGACGCGCGCTGGATCGATGCCGTAGCTGTTGACGAGGAATGCGATGGCGGCCGTTGTGAAGGCTACATCGTCGACACCGTCTTTCCGGGCGGCAAAGTTCGATGCGATGCGCGCGTCATTCCAGTTCCGCTTGTACCCGTCAAGATACGCGACGACGGCGCCGCGCCCTGTCAGGTCGTCGAAGGTGTGTCCGCTAAATCGACGCACCGATTCCGCTGTTTGATTGGAGCCATGGAAAAACAGGATGGCGGGGGAACCGTTAGCCACGTTTTCCGGTCTGACGACGGTCAGTGACCGTTCACGCCCCCCAGCAGTCACGACGGCGCGCTCTACCTTGCGCGCTGAAGTCCCCTTCGCGCTATTGCTGCTCATCCTTATCATAGTTATACTTCCATTCCGTTCATTCTATTCTCCCATGGCGACGGGACGATGTGCCCCGTCGCAAGCAGGTCATCGGGCTCACGGCTTCAGAGGGGTAAGCACGATTTTGCCGCTGGCACGCCCCGCGCCGAGCTCTTTATGGGCGTCGCCCGCGTCCTCAAGCGCGTAGGTGCGATGGATGCGAGGGGCGATCTTGCCGTCCGCGAGGAGCTCGATGAGGTGACTCAAGTCCTGCGTGAACCAGTCCGGGTGGGCGGGAATGACCTTGTCGGAGGCGTATCCCGATACACCTATCCCTTTGAGGACGTAGGTCAGGTAACTGGTACGGGGCGCGCGCAGAAATGCGTTGAGGAGTCCGGGAATGTTGCGCCGGCCGTTCCTGGAGGCGGATGACACGCCGTAGACGACCAGGTGGCCGCCGGGGCGTAGCAGGGGCAGGGCGCTTTTCCAGCTCGCGGGGCCGAGCGCGTCGAACACGACGTCGATCCCATCGGGCGCCTGGGCGCGGACCTGTCTGGCGTAGTCCTCGCCGCGGTAGTCGATGGGGATGCCCCCGAGCTGCGTGACAAAGTCGGCCTTGGCCGCGCTCGCCGTGCCGAACATGGTCATGCCGCGGAGCGCGCCGAGTTCCAACAGGGCGCTTCCGACGCCGCCGGCGGCGGACTGGACCAGGATGGTGGCGCCGTCGGCGAGCGCAACCGAGCGGGTCAGCATCTGCCAGGCCGTGACATAGTTCAACACCAGACTAGTGACCGAGGCCGCCGCGAGATTGGCCGGGTAGCGGACCGCAGCCGTGCGCGGCGCGACCACGTGCGTCGCGTATCCGCCCGTGCTCCCGGTCCAGACGGCGACGCTGTCTCCTTCCCGCAGGTCGTGGACGCTTGAGCCGACGGCGCGGACAATACCGGCCGCGTCGTAGCCAGGGATGACCGGCGGCCGAAACTGCCGTTGCAGCCCCTCCCGCAGCAGGATGTCGCCGAAGGCCACGCCAGCGACCTCAACCTCAACGATAATCTGGTCGGCGTTGGGCGGCCCGACCTGGCGCTCGGCGACGCGGAGAACGTCGGGGCCTCCCCAACGCGTGGCAAACATGGCCTGACCGGCGAATGATAATAATGATAATGATAATGATGAGGCGTCGGCCGGTGATCTTTCAGGGCGCTGCGTAGGGTGTAACATGGTTTGTGACATGGTGTCCTCCCGAGCGGCGTTCGACGCCGCCGGTGCTAGCGTGCGGGTGGCGAGCCCGCCGACGGGCATCCCCACACTAAACTCGATGCGACGACGCATGATGCGTCGGGGCGTGCGCGCGGCCTCGTGGGCCGGACAGGCGCGAGAAGCTACCCTCCTCTGGTTCCTCCAATGTGGCGTCGTCGGCCACCTGTTAGTGATGAGTTTGGACACATTTACCAAAAGGGCAAAAAAGAGGACTCAGTCGTCGCCGCAGCGGAAGTTGGCGGCGGTATCGGCCAGCGCGCGCAGGGTGGCCACGATCCGGTCGCGCTCCAGCCAGTAGTACACCTCCTGCCCCACCTTCTCGCTGTCGAGGACGCCAGCGTCCTTGAGCACCTTGAGATGATAGGAGATGGCCGGGCGGCTCAAGCGGAACTGGCTAGCGATCTCGCCCACGTTGCGGCGCCCCTGGTCCCCCAACAGGTAGAGGAGTTGCAGGCGCGCCGGGTCACCGATAGCGGTCAGGAACCGCGTGATGTCCTTGCTATCCGCCATGTCGCCGCCAGCGACCCCGTGCGTGACCATGTCCGCCCCTTTAGCCGATGCGTTTAAACTCATCAACGTAATCGTAGCATGGTCACATCCGCCATGTCAAGCCCCGGCCGTCCCTTTGGGTGCACCTTAAAATTGTGGGATTCGACCTGCGACGGCGGTCGCAGGGCAGCGCACGGACACTGCGGTGTCAGAACGAGGCCAAAAGCGAGGTGACGGCGGACCACACCCGACCGCGGTCGTCGTCCGCTGCCATGCGACCGCCGTCGCAGGCCCGTTCCGGCCGCAGTCCACTTTTTTGAGGCGCACCCCGTCCCTTTCAGGGTCATTTCATTGTCGATCACGGGATGCGTAGGGGCGTCTTGCATACGCCCTGGCTGCACCCGCACGGGCGTATGCAAGACGCCCCTACCACGTTGGTGGCCCACGCCGGTTGAGAATGAAATGCCCCTGCGTCCCTTTAGCCAGGGGCTATCCTGATCGCCATTATGCTACCGACTCCTCCTCGCTTCCGTCCTCGCGCCCGCTGGGCGGGCGCACCGCCCGCCACGCTGTCGTATGGCGACGGAACACCAGCCGGTCGCCGACGACGAAGTTGCCGATGGCGGCCACGCCGATGCCCAGCGCCGACGCCGCCAGGACCGGCACGGCGGTGCGGGCGGCCGCGAAGACGAGCATGTTGACGACGGCCATGCCCGCGATGGCGCCGTGGAAGGCGAGCCAACGGCGCCACAGGCCGTGTGCGGCGAGCCGATCGCGCCAGGTAAACGTGACGCTCAGGGCGAAGTTCAGTTGCGCGGCGAACAGGAAGGCCACGCCGTTGGCCACCAACTCCGGCCAGCCATGGCGCGTCAGCAGCGCCAACAGGACCAATTGCACGGTCCCGGCGGCGCCACCGGTGAGGGCGAAGCGCAGTGGGCGCGCCGCGTCCCCGAACACCACCGCGCTCGCGCGCGCGCCCTTGTCCGCATGGTCCCTTGCCTGCATGCTATCCCCCATCCGTCCCGACTGGCCGCCCCTGGCGCCAGCCCATGTGTTCGTCCGTGCCGCCGCGTCTAGCGCCATCCTCGTCTCCCCCTACTATCGGTTATCGGTTCTTTCTGTTTTTACATGAGCTGGTCCGATCATTTGGGCGCCCGTCGACCACGCGCCCTCATCGTAGGAAGACGCGATGACGGGTTCGTGATACGACCGTGACAGCCCGATGACAGCGCCTCTACGGGCGCGCGGCGCGAACGCAATCGTAGAGTTGCGCGCCGCCCCTACCGGAGTTGCCGGTCGCGCTGCCACGGGCCGCGCTCGACGCGGCGCCCGCTGCCGTCGTCGACGTCTGCCGTCGTCGACGTCTGCCACGCGGTCGACGGGACGGCCGTGCAGCGCGACCGCACCCAGGTTGTCAGGTCGTCGTTGACGCCTGCCAGGCTGCTCGCAACGGCGGATGCCCCGCCCGGCTGGCCCTGCCCGAACCCGTTGTTCGGTCCCGCGCCGTTCGGCCCGCCCTGACCGCCGGGGCCGAAGCCGCCGGGGCCGAAGCCGCCACTGGCCGGCAGGTAGAAGTAGCGCACGGTCCCGTTGGCCACGAGGCGCGCCAGCCCCGTTGGGGTGACGATGCGGTCCCAGCCCTGGTAGCCGCCCAGCGTCATGACCGCCCGGTTCGTGGCCAGGATGAAGGCATCGCCGTACGAGGTGGAGGAGGTCGTGGCCACCAGGTAGCGCGCCGTGCCCTGGCGCTCCTCGAGATAGCGCGCCAATCCCTTGTCGACGCTGCCAGACCGGCCCCCGAAGCCGCCCCCGCCAAAGCCACCCCCGCCGAAACGACCGTTTTGTCGCGCGGCCGTGGACTGCCCCCCGCCGCCCGGTTGGCCCGTGCCACTCCTGGCGAAAAACGGGCGCTGGCCGCCGAAGCCCCGGAAGCCGCCGAAGCCCCCGCGTCCGCCGGGACCGAAGGGCGACGCGCTCGGGCCCGCTTGCGGGAGGGCTGAGGCCCCGTTGTTGTTCGCTACCGTGGTCGCGGCCCACGTCGCTGGGGCGGCCAGCAAGGCGAGCATCCCGACCGTCGTCGCGGTGATCGTCGCGCGCGTTCCCGCCTGCAGCAGCATCCCTGGCGCGAGCAGCACTGCCACGCGCAGCCGGGCCGCCGCGAGGACCGCGGCTGCAATTGCGCAGCCGCCCACGACGAGCGGGGTCAGCCATCCGTACCCGTCCGCGTACGGAGCGGCGATGTAGGCCTGCGCCGCCGCTGTCGCGATCAGAGCCAGCGGCAAGGCCCAGCCGCGCCAGAAGGCCGGCCGGGACACGCCGTCTATCGCCGCGTGGTAGTCCTGCCACAGCGCGACGAGCCCGATGCCGGTCAGCGCGGCGACCGGCGGGGCGAGCATGATCAGGTAGTAGAAGTGGAAGAAACGGGCGAAAGAGAAGAACGCGCCCGCTGTCAGCAGCCAGCCGCCCCACAGCGCCAGCGCCTGCCCCCGTCGGTCGAGCGGGCGGTGGCGAGACTGCGCGGCCGCGGCTATCAGGCCCACGACAGCCAGAGGGAGCAGCCAGCTTGCCTGGCCGCCCAGCGCCTGGCCGAGCAGGCGCGACAGGCCCGGGTCGCCGATGCCCGGCGCGAAGGCCGGGACGATGGTCAGGTCGATGGGCAGATGCAGGAAACTGAGATGAGAGGCCAGGAACTGTGTCACGCGCCCCAGGCCGTTGTAGCCCAGGATCAAGCTGAGTTCCGAGTTGGTCCCGCTGTCGCTGACGTAGGGGCGCGCCGAGGCCGGCGTCAGGTCGACCGCCGCCGCCCACGCGAAAGAGACGACGAGCAGGACCACCAGGGCCAGCGCCAGGCGCCCGATCCGCCTGGGCCAGCGGAGGGGGGCGCCGACCAGGTACGTCAGGCCAAAGGCCGGGACGACCAGGTAGGCCTGCAGCATCTTGATGTTGAAGCCAAGGCCGACAAGGAGGGCGCACAACAGCAGCGGCCGCGGGCGTCCCGTCTCGGCCGCCCGCGCGGCCGCCCAGGCGCCCAACAGGAGCGTCAGGATGAGCAGGCTGTCGATCGTGTTGTTGCGGTCCGTCACGACGGCAACCGGGGTCAGCGCCAGCGCCAGCGCGGCGATAAGTCCGGCGACCGCTCCGAACGCGCGCGCCACCAGGCGGTAGAGCACGGCGACGGAGAGCACGCCCGCCAGCGCCTCGGGGACAAGCAGGCTCAGGCCCGAGAAGCCGAAGACCCTGGCGCTGGCGGCCTGGATCCATAGGCCCAGCGGTGGCTTGTCGACACTGACGAAGCCACTGCTGTCGTACGCGACGTAGAAGAAGTTGTGCCAGCTGGTGAGCATGCTCTTGACGGCGGCGGCGTAGTAGGTGTTGGCGTAGCCCTCGCGGTCGAGCGCCCACAGGTTGAACGCAGTGGCCACGAGCAGCACCACGCCGAGTGCGCCGTGGCGCCACGTGATCGTCCTCCCCGCGATCCGCGCGAGGGTCGCGCGCCCTATCAGCGGGCGTACCGGCGTGATGGCCGGCGTGCCCGCCGTGTCCGTCGCAATCGTGTACCGCGTTGCCATGGCGATCCGTTTCTCCATTTCTGTCAACCGTTCGCGTGTCGTCGCCCGTCAATCGTCCATGTGTGGGATGACTGTCCCGATGCGCACGATCGCCGCGCCGACGTATCATACGCAGTCAGCCTACGCGTCGTCGATGACAATTCTATGCGCTGTTGATGACAGTTCCGTGATACCGTGGCGTAACGGTCGATCCTGCTCACTAGGTGTGGGAGGCGGCCGCGCTACCGCAGGCGTAGAGCCCGGACGACTGCCCGCTGGCCGTCGAGGTCGAGGTCGAGGTCGAGGTCGAGGTCGAGGCCTGGTACTGGCTCGACGGCACGACCGTGCAGTGCGTCGTCACCCACTGCGTCAGGGCGCTGTTGCCGCCCAGACCGCCGTTGCCGCCCGGACCGCCGGTCGCCGCTCCGTTCTTCGCGGCGCCGACGCTTGTGCTCGCGGACCGCCGCGTGACCCCGTTCCCGGGTGGCGGGCCGCCGAAGCCGCCGGACCCGATCAGGAAGTAGCGCACCGTCCCCGCCTTCACCAGCGCGGCCAACTGCTGCGCGGTGAGGATCTGGTCGTTCCCATTGAACCCGCCCAGGGCCATCACCGGCTTGCCGGTCGCGATGATGATCGATTCGGCGTTCATGGAACTGGCCGTCGCCACGAGATACGTTGCCGTGCCCTGGCGCGCCTCGAGGTAGCGGATGAGCGCGGCGTCACTCTGGCCGCCCAGATCGCCGCCAGGCCCCCCACCGCCTGGTCCACCAGCGCCTCCGCCTGGTCCACCGGGGAAGCCGCCGGGTCCACCAGGGAAGCCACCACGTGAGCTGCCCGACCCGCCAGGCTGACCATTCGCGCCACCCGGACCGCCAGAGATTCCACCACCCGGTCCGCCGTTCGCGCCGGGTCCATTGCTCGCGCTGCCAGACCCACTGGTCGCGCCGGGCGCTCCACCGCCCGGTCCACCACCTGGGCCGCCCGGACCGCCCGGACCGCCGTTGCCGCCGGTCGCCTGGGCGGACGGACCCGCGGTTGGGATGCCGGCGCTGACCGCATGGGTCACCGAGTAGGCGGCCCAGGCCGTCGGGCTGACCAGTAGCGCCATGATGGACACACTCGCCGCCACCAGCGCGGCTTGCGCAAGGCGGCACGGGCGCAGGCGAGCCACGACGAGCGTCAGCGCCGCCACGAGGCACGCGCCCACCACCAGCGGGGTCAGCCAACGGCTCCAGTCGGGATAGTCGCGCAGAATGTATGCCTGCCCGCCCGCCGTCGCCAGCAGGACGAGCGGCAACAGCAGGCCACGCCGGCCTCCGCCGCGATACGCCCGCCACAGCACCGTAACCCCGATGGCGGCGGGCGCGGCGACGGCCGGGGCCAGCATCACCGTGTAGTAGGGGTGGAAGAACTCGGCCACGCTGAAGAACGCGCCCGCCGTCAACGGCCAGCCGCTCCATAGAACGAGCGAGCGGCCGCGCGCGGCCGGCCGGCGCCAGGGCACGACCGTCGCCGCGGCGGCCACGCCCAGCACCGCCAGGACCAGCAGCCAGCTCACCTGGCCGCCCAGCGTCGTGCCCAGCAGGCGGAATAATCCGGCAGGACCGCCATCATTGAACAGCCCGTTGCCACCGCCCCCACCGCCGTCCCCACCGCCAGGCGTGCCCGCCCCGCCGCTCAGGCGCGAGAGGCCGTTGTAGCCCAGGGCCAGGTTCAGTTCCGAGTTGGTCCCGCTCGAGCCCACGTAGGGGCGCAGGGAGGCCGGGGTGAGGTCGACCGCCACGGCCCAGGAGAGCGAAACGACGAGCAGCGCGATGGAGGCCAGGGCCAGGTGGCCGATGTGCTGGAGCAGGCGGCCGGGCGCGCTCCACAGGTAGACCAGGCCGAAGGCGGGAACCACGAGGTACGCTTCGAGCATCTTGATGTTGAAGCCGAGCCCCACGAGCACGGCGCAGGCGAGGAGCCAGCGCAGGCGCCCGGTCTCGGCCGCCTTGAGCACTGCCCAGGCGCCAAGCAGGACCGTGAGGACGAGCAGGCTGTCGATGGTGTTGTTGCGGCTGGTGACGACGCTGACCGGGGTCAGCGCCAGGAACAGGGCTGCCAGCAGGCCGGCGCCGCGGCCCCATGTCCGGGCGACGAGGCGGTAGAGCACGGCGACGGAAAGCACGCCGGCGAGCGCCTCGGGCAGCAGGACGCTGACGCCGGAGAAGCCAAAGAGCTTGGCGCTGGCGGTCTCGATCCAGAAGCCCAGGGGCGGCTTGTCGATGGTGACGAAGCCGCCCGGATCGAACGACACGAAGAAGAAGTTGTGCCAGCTCTGCAGCATGCTTCGGACGGCGGCCGCGTAGTAGCCGTTGGCGTAGCCGACGCTGTCGAGCGCCCAGACGTTAAGGAGGGCGGCGAGGCCGAGTATCCCACTGAGCGCGAGGCGATACCAGGGCAGGGCGATGGTCTTTGTCCGTGTCCGCGGTTGGGCGATCCCGTCGGACGCTATTCGCTGTCCGGGCGGAGCCTCTGTCATGCGTGGGGTCGTGGCGATCATGATGGTCGATCCTTTCTCTCGTCCGTGGTTGCGTCAGGTGACTCTTGTAGCGTAAGCGGCGCGATTAAGAGGGCCGTGAGCGGCGGCTAAGAGGAGTCCGAGAGATGGCTAAGAGTTTGCCAAGAACGTACGCGCTGGGCGCCTGTCTTTTCCACGCGACCAGCTGGCGCCCCCCGCGGTTCACGTTCGAACGCGTGGTATGCTTCGTGCCGAACTCGTTGCCGTGAGATAGCACGGGTAGCGGTGGCGTCATGCTCGACCAGCGCATCCATTCCATTCGAAAGAGTCCCCGTGGCGGCCACGCTTGTCGAGCGTGTTGCTACTGCCTCCCTGGTAGAGCAATTCATTAATTCATTACCGGCTGCATGTGCGTTGCCCTCACACACTGCCCCCTGTCTCCCTGCCCCACGGTCGCGGCCTGCTGCCGCGCAAGCTGTCCGAGAACACGCGCATAAGAGGATCACGCTATGGATGTGAAGAAGGCTATCACGGTCAACCGCCCCCCCGAGGAACTCTATCAATACTGGCACGACTTCGAGAACCTGCCGCGCTTCATGGACCACCTCGAGTCCGTCCAGGTGACGGGGGCGGGACGGTCCCACTGGACAGCGAAGGGGCCGGCGGGGACGACGGTCGAATGGGACGCCGAGGTCGTCGTCGACCGGCCGAACGAGTTGATTGCCTGGCGCTCGCTCGACGGCGCGGCCGTGGACAACGCGGGGTCGGTGCGCTTCAAGCCCGCGCCGGGCGGACGCGGCACGGAGGTCCACGTGGAGCTGCGCTATGATCCGCCCGGCGGCGCGCTCGGCGCGACTGTCGCCAAGCTCTTCGGCGAGGACCCGACGCAGCAGGTCCCGGACGACCTGCGCCACTTCAAGCAGGTGATAGAGACGGGAGAGCGCACGGTCTCGGACGCCACCGCCAAAGGCGGCGGCTCGGCGCAGCCGTCGGCCGACACGCCGCAAGAGTGAGACATTAACCAAGAAGGAGGCTACGATGAAGGCCAATTGTTGGATGGGCAAGACCGACGTGCGGGTGCAAGAGGTACCCGACCCCAAGATCCTGAACCCGCGCGACGCCATCGTCCGCATCACCTCGACGGCGATCTGCGGCTCGGACCTGCACCTCTACGACGGCTACATCCCGACGATGGAGAAGGGCGACATCCTGGGCCACGAGTTCATGGGCGAAGTCGTCGAGGTTGGGAAGGGCGTGGGCAACCTGGCGGTCGGCGACCGCGTGGTCGTGCCCTTCACGATCTCGTGCGGCAACTGCTGGTCCTGCCAGAAGGGGTTATATTCGCTCTGCGAGAACTCTAATCCGACTCCCAAGGTCGCCGAGACGCTGATGGGGCACTCACCGGCGGGGCTCTTCGGCTACTCGCACATGCTCGGGGGGTACGCCGGCGGCCAGGCCGAGTACGCGCGCGTGCCCTACGCCGACGTTGGTCCCCTCAAGGTCCCCGACGACCTGACCGATGAGCAGGTGTTGTTCCTCTCCGACATCTTCCCGACGGGCTACATGGCGGCCGAGAACTGCGACATCCAGCCGGGCGACACCATCGCGGTGTGGGGCTGCGGGCCGGTAGGCCAGTTCGCCATCAAGAGCGCCTACCTGCTCGGCGCCGAGCGCGTGATCGCGATCGACCGCTTCGAGTACCGGCTCAAAATGGCGCGCGAACGAGCCGGCGCGGAGACGCTCAACTACGAAGAGGTGGATATCCTGGAGGCGCTCAACGAGATGACGGGCGGCCGCGGCCCCGACGCGTGCATCGACGCGGTGGGCATGGAGGCGCACGGGGCCGGCCTCCCCGGCCTCTATGACAAGGTGAAGCAGACGGTGCGAGCGGAGACGGACCGGCCGCTGGCGCTGCGCGAGGCGATTATGGCCTGCCGCAACGGGGGCACGATCTCGGCGCCCGGCGTCTACGGCGGGTTCATCGACAAGTTCCCGATGGGCGCGGTCATGAACCGGTCGCTGACGATCCGGACGGGGCAGACGCACGTGCAACGCTACACGCGCCCGCTACTGGAGCGGGTGCAGAAGGGGGAGATCGACCCGAGCTTTATCATCACGCACCGCCTGTCGCTGGACGAGGCGCCCCACGGCTACAAAATGTTCCGCGACAAAGAAGACGACTGCATGAAAGTCGTGCTCAAACCATAGTGACCGCGACACGGGGCTACGGACGCCGCCGAACGGTGCGGCGGGCGCGCCCGTAGCGCGTCCATTGTGGCCGATGCGGTGAGGGGAGCGAGGAGGCCGATGCTCTTTAACAAGGTGGAGATACGCGATCCAGCGGTGAACAACATCGTGGGCGCGACGGTTCTGGTTCCCGATGACTGGCGGCTCGACGGCGGCTTTGTCTGGATGCCCTTGTTTTCGATGCAGGCGAACCTGCTGGTGCGCGTGTCCGACCCGCACACCGGCGCGGGGGTCGAAACCCTTCCCTCCCAGCAGTTTTGCTGGCCGCTGCAGCCGATGCCGATGATGCAGCCTGGCGCGAACTGGATGGGGTCGGTCATGCTTCCCCCGCCCCAAAGCCCCGTCGAATTCCTCCAGATGTTTTACCTGCCCGGCCCGCTCCGGCATTTGCAGTCGGCGCGGCTCGTCAGGGGCGACGATATGCCCCAACTTGCGCGGGAGGTCGCCCGCTCCATTCCGCCCGACATCACCCCGCGCGTCGCGCGCCTGCGCTACGCGTACGAGTATGGTGGGGGCGCGTGGGAGGAAGACATCTACCTGACCCTCACCTTCGCGCAGCCCAACGGGTGGACGGCGATGTGGTGGTGCAGCGGCAACGCCATGCGCGCCCCCGCGGGCCAGTTGGATCGAACAACGCGCGTCCTGCTGTCGTCGCTCAACTCCCTACGACTGACGTTTGAATGGTCGGCCATGCTGGACTACGTGAAACACCTCTACCGCCAGAACCTGCGCGGCTGGCAGGAGGATATCCGGCAACTCGGCCAGATGTACCTCCAGTATTTTCACGAGGCGCAGCGGATGCACCAGCAGGTGTGGCAAGAGCGGCAGGCGTCGCAGGATCGTCAGAACTTTGCCTTTCGCGAAGCTCTGGGCGGCGTGGAAACTTTCTATGATCCCTATGAGGCGCGCTCCGTGGAACTGCCCGTCGGCTATCAGACGCATTGGGTCAACAACAAAGGCCAGATTCTGGTGCATGACGACCCCACATTTGACCCGCGTCCCGGCAGTACGGAAGACTGGCGCGACATGCGCCGCTACCAGCCCTATGGCTGATACTTACATCGACATCGGCATCCTCACAGGCATCGCAACAACGTTTCCAGAGCCCGTGTCATAGCAACTGGGTAGGCGTTCGTGTCGACAACGTGGAAGATGAAACGCTTGTCCGCCCCATTCGAGTGGAACCAACGTGTCACCCCCCGTTCGTCGCAGGTCACGGTTATGGGCTCGAAGGCGAAGACCCCGGCATCCCCAATGTCGCCTCGCGGCGCGATAGACCCGTCGCGCGCGACTGCATACCCCGCGGCGTGGAGGAACCCGGCCGTGCACCACATATTGCGCCCCTCGTCAAGGCGGGCGGACAGCGCCTCGCCGTCCGCCTCCTCAAGGTGGCGTAGCCAGGCCGCATCGCACGCGCGGGTAAGCATGGAGGCGAAGTAGCGCCGCAGGGGGGATGAGAGATGGGTCAGGACATCCCCCTGGCGGAAGCGGTACCACGTCCCGAACTCGCCCACGGTGTAGTCGCCCGCGACGCCCGCGAAGCAGGGCATCCAGTACACCGGGCACGGCGCGGCGAAGAGCGCGCCGTACGCCGCGGGGTTGAGCGCGACGTTGTACTCGAGGGTCGCCCCCGGCGCCGGGTCGGGGGCGCCGTTACCCGCGTTGAGGTAGATAGCGGCGCATTTGTCGGCGAAGAGCGCGGGCGCCGCGTTGATGGCCAGGGCGATGTCACGGCAAGACCCGACCACGTTAATCGCGAGGGGCCGCGCCGCCTCGCGGAGCGCGCGCAGGACGAAGGCGACGCCTCCGCGGTCCGTTCGGGGCGCGTCCTCCTGGCTGTCGCCCCTGAACCGGACGGGGATTGACGAGCCGACGACGCACGGGACCTGGAGCCCAGTCAGGTGGTTAAGTTGCGCCACGGCTCCGATATCGGGGTCGCCGTACTCCCGCGGCCCGCCCCTCGGCGGGTGGTCGATGAGGATGCCCGCAAGGTCGATGGCCCCCCGGACCGCGAGCGCGTAGACGCAGGCGAGGTCCCAATGGTCGTCGGGGTCCTCGTGGGGTCGGAAGAGATCAGTCTGGTGTAGCATTGGGATGGCCATCGGCATTCTTCATTCCTTTCCGCCGCAATGGGAGATACTCGTCGCCGTCACGTGCTCACGGCGCTACGCGGGCGGCGGTCTCGAGCGGTCCGACGCGGGGGGAAGGGACGCGGGGGCATCGCTTCACGTCGCAAGCGCCCCCTCGAGGACCCGCCGCAGCAGGATCGACTCGGACACGACATCGACCTCGTCGCAGCGCTCCCACTCCTGCCAGGTATACTCGATGGCGATGGAGCCGCGGAAGCCGGCCGCCGCGGCGCGGCGCAGGATGTCGGCGTAGTCGAGCGTGCCCGTCCGGTGGCCCATCTGCACCCGGCCCGGCGCTGCCTGACGCGCGTGCAGGTGCCCGGCGTGCGGCAGGAGCCGGTGGATCGCCTCGGGCGTCTCGTGCGCGGCGAGGTAGTGCGAGTAGTCGAGCGAGAGCGTCAGGCCGGGCGTCATCGCGAGCAGGCGCTCCGTGGGCTCGACGGTAGCGACGATCGACCCCACGTGCGGCTCGATCGACAGGTGCCGCCCGGCGTCGCCGGTGTCCGTCACGAGCTCGCCCAGTGCGCTCACCGCGAGCTCGAGCGACGCGTCGGCTTCCAAACCCTCGTGCGCGACGCCAGGGAGCAGGGTGATGCCAGGGATATCGCACGCGCGGCACACGCGCGCCATGGTGGCGACGCGGCGGCGATTGTCCCGGCGCACTCCCGCGTCGGGGCTGTTGACGGGGCGGTCGGCGAAGCCGCGGCCGAACGTGACGAACAGGTCCGTCAAGGCCAGGCCGGTCTCGTCGCGGATGGCGCGCAGCGCGCGGGCGAAGCCGTCGGGGTCCTCCTCGATGACGATGGCGTCGAAGTTGCCGTAGCCAGCGTGCCCGCAGACATCAAGGGCCGAGAAGCCGCAGGCCCTGACGACGCGCGCGCTATCGGTCAGCGAGAGCAGGGGAAAGGAGAAAGAGGCGCAACTGATCGTGACCTCGCGCGTCGTCATACATGACCTCCTCTGGCCGCCGCGCCATCTCGGCGGCGGTACTGTTGGATAGAGCTGCGAGGCGCGGGACCGACCAGGGGCGATCCCGTGCTGGGCGACCGTCGATGGTTACGTCTTCGTGCGCCCCGCGATAAGGCCGCCGTCGACGCGCAGGTGCGCGCCGTTCAGATAGCTCCCCTCGGGCGAGCAGATGAAGGTCACCAGGGAGGCGACATCGCCCGGCTGGGCGACGCGACCGAGCGGGATCGTCCCTTCCACCTGCCGCCGCAGCGCGGGATCGCCGAGATAATCGGCCGTCAGCTCGGTCTCGACCCAGCCAGGCCCAACGCTGTTGACGGTGATGCCGTGCGGCCCCAGTTCCAGCGCCATGCCCTGCGCCAGCATCTGGGCCCCGGCCTTGGCCGCGCAGTAGTGCGTCTGCGTAGCGTAGGAGGTCTCCGCGGAGACCGAGGTGATCACGACGATGCGCCCCCCCCGGCCGGCCGCCACCATCGCCTGTGCCGCCGCCTGTCCGCAGTTGAACACGCCCGTGAGGTCGGCGCCGATGGTCAGGTCCCACACGCGCTGCTCAATCTCGAGGAACGGCTGGTAGATGTTGACCCCCGCGTTCGCGACCAGGATGTCGAGCCGACCGAACACCTCCAGGACGCGCTCGACCATCGCGTCGACCTGCGCGCGGTCGCCAACGTCGGCCAGTGCGGTGAGGGCGCGCCGACCCAGCCCCTCGACCAGGACAGCCGTCTCCTCCGGCCGCCCGTCCGCGCGTACGTCGTTGACCGCCACGTCCACGCCGGCTCGCGCCAGGGCCAACGAGATCGCGCGGCCGATGCCCTGGCCGGCTCCCGTGACCAACGCCACGCGCCCGCCGTTGAGCGCGGCGCCCTGCCCTCCTGATGTATCCATCCGTCTTCTCCTCGCGTCGTACCCACCCGTCGTGTCGGCCGTCCTACCCGCGCCAGACGTGGCCCTAATAGGCCGCCTCGACCAGGTCGATGAAATGCTCGGCGGAGTCGAAGTGCTCCCGCGCGGCGCGGGCGACCGCCTCCCTATCGCCGTTTTGCAGCGCGACGAGCATCTTCTGGTGCTGGACGATCGAGTTGTGCATAGCGCCGGGGATGCGCAGCACTTGCTGGTGCGCCGAGAGCTCCCACTCCCGCAATTGGCGGAACATATGTAGCAGCACCCGGTTCCCCGCGGCCTCGGCGATGATCGTATCGAACGCGTAGTGCGCGTAGGCGAAGGCCTGCCGATCGCCGTCGCCCCCGTCGCCAGAGTCGATCGCGCGCATGCGCTCCATCAGCCCATGGAGCAGGCGGACGTGCTCTGGTGTGAGTCGGCCGATGGCCAGCGTCAGCAGCTCCGTCTCGACTAGGCGGCGCGCCTGGTAGACCTCGCGCAGGGCGCGCGTCTGGTCGGCCAGGACCTGCGCGAGCGACTGCCCAGCCTCGGGGAGCGGGGGGGCCTGGCTCACGAAGGTGCCACGCCCCGG
>JAABUX010003100.1_pt1 | contig 22441 bp, 26 predicted proteins | sample 5561851 | NCBI WGS metagenome assembly JAABUX01 (sample SAMN10711883, study PRJNA513361) | rock metagenome | isolation source: Antarctica rocks | place: Antarctica: Victoria Land, Richard Nunatak red sandstone | collected 2016-01-03 | reverse complement strand
TGACTTTTGTCTTATTCGCAGTTACTTGTCAACCATGCGCAAGCAGGGGCGCTCCATGCTGGCTGCCTTGGCTGCCGTTTTTCAAGGTTCGCCCCTCCCCATTGCATGGGGTCCTGGGTAGTTACCTCTTTACATAAGAAAGGAGTGTTTCAATACATCTATTGTCGGGTGAACGTACTTCCTGATAGTAGATAGAACTCTGGATGAAGCATTGTAACTGTATATTTTTCACAAAAAATAGCATGATGCTCTGGCTCAGATTGGACCCTCAGACAGAACACCATGTGCGATTGTTACCGCATGCTTAGTATAGCATGTGGAAGTTAAGTTATTGGTAGATTTAATGATAGTTAAGAAAGGTGGTATCTCATGACATTTCTTTTTTCTTCCTTACAGCAAAAAAGCAAGTTTCCGCTTAGGTATCGTAGGCTAGCGAGAATGGGAATTGCTTTTTTCGTCTGTCTTGCTCTGTTGTTGGTCTTGACTAGGCAGGCTTTTGCCTATAGTTTAAATGGTGGAAGATGGTCGAGTTCTCAAATTAGCATTGGTTTTTATAGCTCTCAGCAAAGTTACGATAGAGCTGGATGGGTCAACGGATACAATGCGTGGAATAATGCTCACACCCACATACATTTCTCTGCGAACGGCGGAACCTTAGATGTTCATGATACCTATCGTAGTGATGTCACATGGGATGGAATAACCTATGTCACCATTAACGGTTTTGGGTATTTTACTGGTGTCGATGCCTATTTAAACTACTACTACACACAGCACTATGGTTCAGGCACGATACAAGAGGTTGCCGCTCATGAACTCGGTCATTCAGTTGGCCTGGGTCATGTGAACTCGTGCGTGCTTATGAACCCTACTACAGGTTCTCGTTGTGGAAATACGCCCAAACAGGATGATATCAATGGAGTGAACTCCCTCTACTAGATGTAGTGCTTGTAAAGCACGTATCTTTTTAGAATCAATGAGAGTTCTTCGTCGAGATGTTCATTCTTCAGATGATGCTACTGGAACTAACACGATGGATAATCCGTCCTCTTTGTAAAAGAAGAGACACATAGAGAAGGTCTCTCTGCGACGGAAACTGAATAAGGAGGAACAAGCATATGAAACACGTTACAGATGGCAGAAGCGTATTCTGTCGTATCCACGTTGGAAAATGCAGCAGTGTATTGGCCTTTGCAGGAGTTGCAGTCGTCCTCTTGTTGTGCTTGAGTGGCTGTGGGAGCCAAACTGTCAAGATGGATACAAGTTGGGCTGCGTATTATAAGTCTCTCAAAGAACTGAGGAACCACTCTGATTTTGCTGTAAGTGGAGATATCACGCATATTGGGGACGCTGTTCAGCCAGGTGATGGAAGTCTGGTTTACTCAGATGTAACACTAACCATGAAAAGTGTTTTTTGGAATGCTCATCCACAAAAAGCGGTTCCTCCAACGATTCTCTTTCATGAGAATGGTGGAACTTATAATGGCACAACATACGTTGTAGAAGACGATCCGTTGTATCAAGTTGGTCAACACGTGGTACTCTTTTTCACGGAGTATAGTCCTGGTCAATACCGTGTTACAGGTGGACCAACAGGAAGGTTTCTGGTGGAAAATAACCAGGTTAAACCAATCGTCTCAAATGGTGTGCAGGTTGCTCCAAATACGGATGAGAGTGGATTTGCCACGAGTGTGAAAGCTGCTAGTTAACTAGTGCTGGATACACGTTTTTGAAGTGTATTCCTTACTTCTCTCGATAAAAAGCACCTATCTCGAATGTAGATGGTGCTTTCTATTTCATCATGACGCTTTACTCAAACGGTGGGAGCAGGTTCTTCAACTCTAAACGCTTTTTGACATCACGCAACTTAATGACGTTGAAAAATGCTATGAGTGCTTTTGACACGCATCCTAGTTCTACCTCATAAAACAGCCTACCTACAACCTGCTGTCGTGTTCAAGCAACTTCCACTATCCTTCATGCGTATGAGTAATAAGGTTACATAATTTTGTAGTTGGCTATGTCTCGCCTCATAAGAAGAGATAGCTAAAACAAAGTGTATGAGGAAGTTGGTACAACTGATGAGGAACAATACTTCAGCAAACGGACACTTCCATACATACCCTAAGCGTTCACTTATCCGCTGGATAACGACGCATGGAGTACGGGTGGTACGTTCTTTCTTGCGTGCAACACAGGTTGCCCCATTAGCATTGCTAATCGATGGCGACAACATCTCTGCCGACTTGATTGGACCAATTCTCGTTGAGGCGGGCAAATTTGGTGGTGTGACAATCAAGCGCGTTTATGGCAACTGGACACAGCCAGCGATGCAACGTTGGAAAGAGGTAAGTCTGCACTATGGGCTACAGCAAATCCATCATACGGAGGTAACTTCTTCTCATAAGAACGCGGCGGATATTGCCCTTGTTGTCGATGCAATGGATATGTTTTATCGTGACCATATCGATCATTTTTGTATCGTCACCAGTGACAGTGATTACACACCACTCGCACAACGTTTACGCTCTGCCGGTTGCGTCGTTCTCGGTATTGGGCGTCAAGGAACATCGCCAGCGTTGACAAAGGCGTGTACGGCATTTTTGACGACGGACCAGATTATGCCACCAACTCATTCACCAAGAGGCATTCCCGTGACACACGCACCTCTTCATATCGAGGGACACATACCACTCTCGCCACTTACAACGCTCTATAATAATGCTCCCACACCCATTTCCATGCTTCCTGTCGTTTCCACCGCGGTAATGACGGAGCCAAGTCCAGAACTCCTCGCACTCCTCACAAAGGCGTATAAAAGGTCTGTCGAGGGCAAGGAAAGTGAGTGGGTGCTTATCTCGCGCCTCGGCTTGACACTACACCAGTTTGATCCCAATTTTGACGCCAATGAGTATGGACAGAAAGACCTCTCTTCTCTTGTAAAGATGTGCGAGGGGGTGTTCGAGCTACGTAAACGTAGTACAGGTCATCCCGAAATGCGTATGATAATTTCTGAACAATGATCATACTCTTTATAAATCCCCGTTAACCAAAACGATAATTAAAAGGTTAAAGAGCATCATTATCTTTATAAACGCCACGATACGCTGGTGGCAACATATCTGCAATGGCACGCATGACCTCTTCGGTGGCATTGTCGATATCTTCGCGTGTCATCTTCGCTCCTTTGGGTTTAAACGTTATTGGTTCGCCATAGGAGATTGTCACTTCTGGCCGAAATTGCTTGAGGACCTTTTCACTGCCCCAGATTGCAACGGGCACAACAGGCACTCCTGCACGAAGCGCGACCATCCCTAAGCCAGCATGAGCCTTTGCTAGCATTCGTGTTTTGCTGCGTGTGCCCTCTGGGAAAAGCACTACGACCTTGCCCTTCTTGAGTTGGTCATCGGCGGCTCGCAAAGCTTGGCGATCACCCTCACCACGTTTTACAGGAAAGGCTCCCATGAAGCGTACAAGCCATGCAATGCGGCTGCTGAAATACTCTTCTTTCGCCATGTACACGACCTTCCCTGGTAGAAAGAGGGGTACCAACGGAATGTCGGTCCACGAAAGATGGTTTGCAGCTATAAGAAACGCGCCTTGCCTCGGCACATTGTAGCGACCCTTCAGACGAATGCGTGCGACAAGCGAGAGAAGAGGGATAGCAATTCCCCAGCGTATGAGATTATAGAAAAGAGGTGGCGTAACATAGGGTTCATATAAATTTCTTACTGCCTTCTTTGGCTTTTCTGGTAACGAAGGAGAGGATTTTACAGCGTCGGGCTGCTCTGTCGAAGTAGCCTTGCTTGCCTCCGGTTCTTGTTGCATACTTATTTCTCCACATACTTAAAAATAACGGCGAGTACCTGTACTACACTCAAACCATCGGTCTCGACGACAATGGCATCTGGCGCAGGTCGCATATTCTCGCGATCCTCATCATCACGGCGATGAATATCGCGCATCAAAGCCTGAAGTGTTGGCAGGTCTGGACTCTGTGTACCGCTACGCGCTACAAGTTCCGCATAGCGACGACGTGCCCGTTCCTCAAGGCTTGCGGTAAGATAAATTTTCAGTTCGGCATCGGGCAGAACAACGGCACCAATGTCACGGCCCACCATAACCACATGCCCTTGTTGAGCCATTGAACGTTGCCATTCACGTAACACAGTACGCACCTCCGGGTGCGTGGATACAGTTGAAACATAGCGCGTCACCGAGGCATCGCGAATCTCCCATGTGATATCTTGACCATGAATTTTCACTGTGTATTGCCGACCATCGTCAACAGTAGGCCGTTCAATCACAATCTCAGTTTCCTGTGCCAGTTGTGCCAGCATCGGCCCATCATGCAGGTTCACGCCTTTCTGCAAGGCAAGCCATGCAACGGCCCGATACATTGCCCCCGTGTCTATATAGAGATAGCCCAATACATGGGCCAACTGCTCTCCAATCGTACTCTTGCCAGACCCTGCTGGTCCATCGATAGCTATTCTTTCCGGCCCCGACGTGCCATGCATGCTTCCTCCGCGCAATAAAAAATGACAGTAGGTAGTTCCAACTTGGGATTATATCATATTGCCTTCTTCACTCAGCGCGTAACTCCTCTACCTCGGCCTCGGTCAGATACCGCCATTTTCCGCCAGCAACACCCTTGAGTGTAAGCGTACCAACCGCGACACGCGTCAATTGCAGGACAGGATAGCCAACGGCGGTCAACATACGGCGTATCTGGCGTTTGCGTCCTTCGTGTAAGGTCAACGAGACCACACAATCGTCCGCGACGTGCCGCAGGATACTTACGACAGCAGGAGCCGTTGTATGATGACCACCATCATCCTCAGTAATCACCACACCAGCACGCAACGCATTCAGTGCTTCAACAGTTAAACAACCTTTCACAAGTGCCTCATAGCGTTTCGTCGTTGCATGACGAGGATGAGCAACATGCTGCGCGAAATCCCCATCGTTTGTCAGCAAGAGTAGACCACTTGTATCGGCATCGAGACGGCCAACGGGATAGACGCGCACTTTTCGTAGCTCTCGCGGCAACAGGTCAAGCACGGTCGGTCGTCCATGCTCATCGCTCACAGTACAAACATAGCCTACGGGTTTGTGCAGCAGAATATAGACGTGTGCAACCGAGCCAAGTACGGGTTTTCCATCAACACTAATACGATCATGCTCAGGATCGATACGTGTACCTTGCGTTGTGACGATTGACCCATTTACTAGCACACGCCCACTGGCAATCAGCGTTTCCGCGTGGCGACGCGAGGCAACGCCAGCATGTGCCAGGAAGCGTGCTAAGCGTTCTCCCTCAAGTTGCTCTGTCTGTATCTCTTCGTGTGGATGTTCGCTCATAAAATTCTTCTTCCCATCATACATTCAGCACAGTGTTTAGCCCGACATGTTTGTTGATAAATATAATGTAACCCCTGCTGCCGACAACTGCCATGTGGCTCCTCTACAAGTTGTAGCTGTGTACACATCGTGCGTGTGATGGTATTTGAAGTCAGGCCAGGATGCATCTCGTACAGGTGCTGCGCTCGTACCCCTAGCACGGCATCATGCTCAAGCAAGGCAACGGCGGCAGCGAATGGAAAAACCACGTTGCATAACAGTATATCAGTACGGGCAAGACCAAGACCTGCGGCATGAAAATATGTGCGTAATGACTGCACTATTGTAGCTTCGTCTTCGTGTAAGTCATCTAAGAGCAGTGAGCGCAAATGGTGCCATATATGCTGCCTTCTGCTAATAAGCATATGTAACACATGCAAACGTTTTACATCGAGCGGTGCTGGCTCAGAAGCGCGTCCAAGTGGTTCAGGAATCCGCTTGTTTTGACCAAGCAAATGCTGCGCGGCGGCACGAAAAAATGCGCGGTCACGTCCATACGCCAACCCTTCCGCCAACGCAAGCACAAGACAATCGCTGTAGGGGCCTGATTTATCACGCCCTTCGTCCCCGGTCGCATGTAGCTGTTCAACAAAAACATGCGTTTTCTGCTCAAAGCGTAACAGACCTGCACGCTGCAACAACGCCTCGCGCTCTACAGTGTTCAGACTGTGCATGACGCTATGGCAAGGCCAAACAGTTGCTGCACTCTCGTTATGCCTTACACTTTTGACTATAGGAATATCGTAAAGTGAGCAGACCGGTACTGTATTGCCATCTTGCTGCATTGTCGGGTGCGTGTCATCGCACAGTAGTACGATATGAAGCACGACGCCATTGTAGCGCGGATCGGTATGATGTTTGTGCGTAACCCAATCGCTCGCGCGTACATGAAACTCGACATCGCCAACCGATTGTGCTGCACTTTGTGCAAAATCCAGTACAGCATCACGCACGTCGGGTCCAACCGACCCGCCAGGACGCCCCGGAAAGAGCAACTGGCAGGTGTCACCATTGCTCAGAGGTAGTGTTGTATGCGCGGGTAACGACCACCAGCGTTGTGCAACAGCATCCTCCTGAGGCAGATATGACTCTGCCAATGCGTTTTTTTGACGTTGTGTACGCTCTTGCCGACTCAGGAATCGTGCAATCACGTCATACATAGCGTCATTATGGTTGTTGTTGCACAATTGGTGTCTCGATAGTATCTTCGTCTTCAAGCTTTTGTCCGGCCACATTTTGACGGGTATCAAGACGCTCCATTGCGCCCGTATCGCTTGTGTGAATTTGCCCATTCAGCAATGGATGAGAAATCGGTTCCTCTTCGCGTTGTTTTTCCGCATCTTCGTTGCGGTCTCCTACGGCAAAGGCCATGCCTTCCGCAACCTCAGCATCTGCCTCGGCCTCCATTGCAAAGCGACGAGCGCGTTCCTCGGCAGCTTCCGCATCTGCCAGCAGAGCGTGCATATGCGTTGCATCACGTTCCGCATCGAACAGGATTGCCTGCGCCGCATCACCTGTGCTACTACCATTGCGAACAGCAGTACGTATACGTTCGAGTACTGTATCGGCCTCCTGCGCCAGCCGCCGCGCCTCACGAGTATGGGAACTGGCTTCTTCGGCAAGTGACTCGGCTTTCGCAGCATTGGCGGCGGCAACATCTGCAATCATCATAGACGACACCATTTCGACCATTTCCTCCTCTTCGTCTATTTCCGCTACACGCTTCCGCTCTGCTGCCGAGGGTAGACCAGCATGAATTCCTGTTTCTTCATCACTACGTAGCGGTTCCGCTCCATCGTCAGATGTTTCAACAGAGTTTATCGGTATTTCTGCTCCATCGTGGCGTGTTTCCACAATAGTAAGTGCCCCTCCCTCATTTTCTGGCGTCTCGATAGTGCTTGCTGACTGTTCTTCATTGCTGGACATTTCCACAACTTCAGGCATTAGCTCATTCTGTGCAGATGTCTCTTCTCCATCATTAGACACCTCCAGCAGTGCTTGCGGTGTGTCATAGTGAGAAAGTGTATCAAGCGGCAGTGAAAGGTCAAGAGGCTCCGCGCTTGCCAGTTTTTCAGCTTCCTGTGCCGCAAGTTCGGCATCAAGAGCTTCAACACTGGCTCTGGCAGCATCCGCTTCAAGTAAGAGTAGTTCTTGCACAAGATGACGGCCTGTTGCCTTATGCGCTAAACGCATCGCTACCCCGTGGGCGCGTTCGACCGCGAGTCGTGCCGCCGCCTCTGTAGCCTCAGCAACAGCACGTGCAATTCGCGCCCGCTCTTGCGGATCAGCTTCGGTTTCAGAGACATAAGAGCGTTCATCTTGCTTATTTTCCAATAGCGGTGTATCGGACATGTTCTCGCTCAACGTATGTTCTCTTAGTGCGTCTGCATAGAGCGTTTCATCGACGCCCGTTGACGGAGCATACGCTGTAGCAAGCTCCGCTATCTGTTGACGAAGCGTTGCTAAACGAGCTTCGAGTCGTTGTACTCGTGCCACACGTTTGAGCAGACGCGCCTCCGCACGTTGAGAACGTTCAAGAGCGTTTGTATGGGCTGCATGTGCCTCCTGTAAACGTCCAAGCAGGTGTTGCTCGCGTTTGTGTAATTCCTTTTCGAGTACAAGCTGTTCTTGAGTATTCTGATAATTGGAAGATTCATCTGCCATATCTCTGCCTCTTTATCGCTTTTATGCATTTGCAAAAGAACAGGTTTTCCTGTTCCTGCTATTACTTGCTATCGAGTATCCGTGACGCATCTATATGATATACAAACGTCCCAACTACCATGTATTACAACATATATTTGTCTTACCTTGCAAGCCCAGAATATAACGAAGAAATAGTGCTAATAGGACGGAATATATCCTCATTACAGGTTATACTTACATAAAAGAAAGGAGCAACACAATATATGGACAAGATAACGCTTATCCAAACGTTACGCGCCGAACGCAAGCAATGGCAGACACTATTGACCCATGTGAGCGAAGAACGCATGGTGCAACCAGGGGTCGCAGGAGAATGGTCGGTCAAAGACATTATCGCGCATGTGATGTGGTATGAACGCGAAACAGTAGGTGTCTTACAGCAGCGTGCCTTTGTCGGTTCTCCCCTCTGGAATGTATCTCTTGAAGAACGCAACGCCGCAATGGTTGCCGAAAGCCGCACTTACTCACTCAAAGAGATACAAACCCAGGCGCAACAAGTGTTAGAGCAACTCATTCAAGCCATACAGGAACTTTCCGAAGCAGACCTGAACAATGCAAGCAGCCTCCGTGATATTCCCCCCAAACTGCACGACTGGCTACCTTGGCAGGTAATCGCGAGCAACTCCTATGAACATTATCAGCAGCATATTCCGTCGCTGCAGGCGTGGATAGACGCAAAATAAGTAGTGAAGAACATGTCATGCAGTGACAAAATAGTGTCACTGCATGACATGTTTTTGTTATCCCTTGTGAATATCAACCGAGCCATCCCCTGTATGTAGAGTGAGTGAGGCACGCGTTCCACTGACAGTCCCCCTGCTAACTGTTAGCTAAGTTTGTAGAGAATGAAAAAAGCTGATGGTCGCGCTAGCGCGACCATCAGCTTTTTTCATTCTCTACGGTTAGCGTCTCTTGAAAAAGAGAGAGAATGGGACGCGCCATACTTGCAACAGAATGGTGTTGGTAACAAGCGTGATAAGCGCGAAGGTCCACGGCGGCACACCTTTGCCAGCGAAGACACCACGGAACAGCATTGCAACAGGCCATGCCGCAAGCCACGCTAAAAGTGTTCGTAAAGACATCTTGTCAGTAGTATATTCGAGACCACGCTTAAATGCCCCCACGAAGGGCGAAACAAGGAACCACGCAGCGGCGAACGGTAGGGCTGTGATGGCAATACCAAAGACGTTTCCTGCTTCACTGTGGCTTCGTCGTCCAATGGCGGCGAAGATGAGAAAGACGATAATATCTCCAACGACAAGCATGATAGTACGTAGTGGACTGGCAGGTGCTTTGCTCCCCACACGCGCTGATGCAACGGTTTCGTTGACTCGCTCTTTAATATCCATAGTTTTTTGTCCTTATTGTTGACTGTTTTGTTGTTGTTTTTCTTGCTGCTCGCGCACAAGTTCTTCGACGGCAACAAGTTCGGTACGCACACCACGAATGCGTAGTGCAACGACTGCGAGATAAATGAAAAGGCCGAGCCATGCAACTGCATAGGCGGCAACTAAATAAGCTTGCATAATAATCCTCTTAAAAGCATCTGTAGAAACCCTGGTTATAACGTATCGTATTCGACGGTTGCACGCAGGCGTTGAGCAAGCGTTTGTAGTCTTTGGAACTGGTAGAGTTGTATCATCAGAAAGGCGTAGAGCAGCGTGAAGCCCGTGAGCGAGACCATAAGGGTTGTGACGACTTCCGGCGGCAAGGCTCCAGTGACGCCCACCTGTGCCGATGGATGCAGACCACGCCATAAGTTAACGGCCTCATAAATGATCGGTACATCGAACACACCGATGATGGCAAGCACGGCACCAGCATTAGCACTGGCAGGTGTGCGCCCCATGTAGCTACGTAGCATGAGGTAGCCAATATACATAAACCACAGCACGAGCGAGGCTGTCAGCTTGGGATCCCATGACCACCATGTCCCCCATGTTGTGCGGCCCCAGATAGAGCCAGTGATGAGGGTAAGCGTGATAAAAACGGTGCCGATCTCGGCGGCGGCACGCGCTATCCAATCCAGACGCTCGTCGCGCTTCCAGAGATAGCCTATACTAGCAATAGCCATGACAACAAAGGCCAGCATGCCTATCCATGCGATTGGTACATGGAAGTAGAAAATGCGCTGCGCTGGTCCCTGTACGGCATCGGTTGGCGCGTATAGAAAGGCCATTGGGATAGTCACCATGATAGCGACAAAAGCAAGGCCACCAATGATAAACGAGACGATGGGTAGTCGCGCCCTCTTTACACTAGGGGGAGTTCGTCGTTGTGTACTCCCTGTTGTCTCTTTATTTGCAAGAGCCATACATTTATTCCTCTATAACATACTGAAAAGTGAGCATCGAGACACTCAAAAATATAATATCGAACGCGATAATAAGTCCAAGCCAGGGCGGTTCATTCGACGTGGGCACAAGCAAAGCTTCTGTGGCACGAACCGCACCAATGACAACGGGTACAATCAACGGAAAAACGAGAATAGGCAACAACAACTCTCTGGCTCTTGTCGCCGCCGCCATCGTCGCGAAGAGCGTCCCAATAATCGCAATGCCAAGTGTGCCGAGCAACACTATTGGGATTAAACTCCCAGCAAAGAGTGGCACATCGAACAGCGCGGCATAGACAGGTAAGGCAATGAGTTCAACGATACCGATAAAGAGCAAATTTCCTAGCAGCTTAGCAAGATAGATAGCTTTACGATTCACTGGGCACAACAACAGACGATCCATCGACCCCTGCTCACGCTCGGCGGCAATGGTACGTCCTAATCCTAACAAACTCGCGAAGATAAAGGCAACCCATAACGCCCCTGGCGCAACGGCAGACTTATTATCGACATGCAGGTCAAAGGCAAAGTTGAAGATCACCAGTACGAGCAAGGCGAACATACCCATGCTGGTCCAGGTCTGCTTGCTACGTAGCTCGTAACGTACATCCTTTGCCAGGATTGCCCAGACATGCGCGAAAAAGATGCGCGGCGTGTTTGTTGTATCTATGCTAGCACCGCCTCTTGATAGACATGCTGCAATTCCTCTACTACTAATGCCTCCGTACTACGCTGATAGATCACACGTCCCTTGTTCAACATCACAATTGACGTACCAAGGCTCAATGCACGCTCCAATGAGTGTGTTGTGAAGAGTGTTGTGCCACCACATGCGGTATGCTCCTGCAACAGGGTATCAATCAGAGCATAGCCCTCCTGGTCAAGTCCAGTATCGGGTTCGTCCAGCAAGAGTAAGCGCGGTGTATGTAACAATGCACGCGCCCACGCAAGACGCTGTACCTGCCCACGCGAAAAGGTGCTGACACGCTCACGCATGCGCTTTTCCAGCCCGACACGCTGCATAAGCTGGATTGCACGTTCCTGAGCATGTTCTACCGTATACATGCGCCCAAAAAACAGCAGGTTTTCCAGCGCAGTCAACTCCTCATAGAGATACGGTTGGTGTGCCACGAAACCAACAAGCCGCCGTATCGCCTGCGCGTCCTGCAAAAGATTCAGCCCCCCAATAGAGATAGTCCCTGCATTCAGTCTGCTCAAACCTGCCAGGATACGCAAAAGCGTTGTCTTCCCCGTCCCATTGGCACCTAAGAGCGCGATTCGCTCACCCTGCTGTATCGTTATGTCTATGCCACGTAAAATCGGTTTCAGCCCATAACTCTTTTTCAGGCCAACAATACTTACGTAGGGACCTGCTTCAACATGTTCAATTTCTTCTGGCGGCAATTGGGTGTGATAAATCAGACCCCTACCATCGACTGAGGCATTGTTGGATAATGTGTTCACCGACGCAATGCCTCCTGTTCGCTCATGATGGAACGGAGACGCGCCTTAGCTTTGGCACGACGCTCGTTGTAGACAGCTTTGGAAAGCTTGCCAGACTCGTATGCCTTGTCAAGTGCTAGCAACTCTTGAAGTAAAGCGTCTTCCCTGTCCTTCGGCGTTGCTAAAACAGCTTCTTTATGTACCTTCGCCGACTGCTTTGTCCTGGCATTCGTCGCGGATGTAGCTTGTTTGCTACGCTTGCGCGTAGGAACTGCTCTTCTGCGTCCGCGTAGATTAGCAAGATAGCCGATTATGGCGATAAGTGCCAGCAGCATAAGCATGCCAACGATGAGCCAGATAATGTTCGTGTTTAGGATATTGCCAGCACTGGTACTACTATTTTGCGTTGGTAGTCCAGCGAGACTTGCATGAACCTCATCGTTTGCGAGCAAGGCTTCTGCTTTATAGAGTCGGTAAGAATCGTTACCAGAGTTGGTGATACCAGCATTGGTAAGAAAGCCAGGGTCAACCTGCAACGAGGGCGGTATCAACAGTGACAGGTCCACCGTAGGATAAACGTTCACATAACGGAAATCATAGGTAGCGGCACTGTATGCTATCTGATAGGAAAACGAAAATTGTGTAATTCCTGGTGACAAAGCTGCATCGGTCGCAAAGCCAAGATCGACCTGTGCTGTATGGTAGCCATCAAAACCTGTACCAAGAGTTAGGTTTTTTGCATTGCCCGGAAGCGAGAAACGGAGCGTATTCGGCTTGCCTTTGCTAGTATCGAAGGAACCAACATACGTATGTAAGTCCAGATTGCGAAACGAGAGTATTTCCGAGACGCTTATCGTACCCTTCTGTGCGTCAGGTTGATGCATCAAGATAGTGTTTAGCAATATCGCAATTTTGGCGGTACTTGTTGTAGCATCGTAGACGGTCAAGCTCACCTGTTGCGTCGGATTATTGGCGAATGTGACGACATCGCTGACATACTGTGCCCCTTGATACTGCTTGTAGACAGCATAGCTGATAGTTTTGTCCGTCTCTAAGTTCGCAAAGCTATAGTTGCCGTGCATGTCCGTGGTGACGGTCGAGAGATCACGTGAATTTGCGCCTTGCGCCTCCTGTAGCGTCACCTGTTGCCCCACCAGAGGTACGTTCTTTCTCGTACCATCGAGCAATTGTCCAGTGATACGCCCATTATTCACAAGGGTATGAGCCGAAACTGAGAGCGGAAGAAACAGAAATGATGCGAGGATACAGAGCATAAAAATACTTCTAAGACATACAGTGAAAAACGCACGAGGTGACGGAGATAACAAGCCACGATGGGACGGAGATAACAAGCCACGATGGGACGGAGATAACGGGCGACCACAAGGGATCGCCCCTACTATACATGATATTGCAGAGCCTTCACAAAATATAGTAGGGGCGATCCCTTGTGGTCGCCCGTAGGTCCCTGTTTCATAATCTAAATATCTCTGTTCAGTCCGTTGCATCGGTTCCTTGTTCCTTTAGTTTGCGTAACTGTTCTTCAATGAGATCGTCAAGCTCTTTGTCATGATCACCTGCCGTCACAGTATCAGCCCCGTCTTGCTCACTATGATAGCGTAACTTCAGCGCAACTAGAGCGCGACGCATATAGCGCTCGCGTAGTGTATTGTAGTCCTCTTCTGAGATATTGCCAAGTTGGTAGTCCAACTCGATCTCCTGTAATGCACTACGCGCCGATTGCTCATGCTCTTTTGCCGCGCTTCCAGTGCTTGTTTGAGTTACGTTTACTGCAGCAGGTGATTGTGGCACGTTACGAACGTTCTTTGCCGGAAAAAAGCGATAGAGCGGAAAAAGGACGAAGGCAAGTGCGACAATACCCAGTCCGCTTGCGAGCAAAATAGAAAGTGGCATCAGTGCGCCTCCAATTGTGTTTCATTCTGTGTACTTCGCTCGAAGAGAACATCGTCTGCGGCAAGTTCGCGTTCGATCTGAGTACGGTAACGCACAAGCTCTTCCTCGTCGAAATCAATAAGTTCTGCCTCTTCTTCCCCTTCCTCGCTTGCCAATTGACTCGTACTGCGTGCCTTCTGTATCGTATGCGGTGTATCACTTACTATAGATGTACGCCAACCGCGCAGAGTGAAGAAGATAAGTACCAGACCACCAAGAAGGAGCGCAATTGGTACAAGCCATGCGAGTAGTGAGAAGCCCCACCATTGCGGTGCCCACACAATCTGCTCACCATAACGATCACTAAAAAACTGGATAATCTGCTGATCCGATTGACCCTGTTGTATCTTCTCACGAATGATGCCACGCATCTGCTGTGCCAGTGTCGATGGCGAGTCGGCAACGGACTCACTCTGACAAATTGGACATTTCAATTGTGCCCCAATACGGTATACATGCTGGTCCAACGTCTCATGCGTTGCTGCCGTAAACGACATATACGACCACAGAGCCGCAATGAGCAACACAACCCCAAGCAGTATAAACAACGACCGTGTACGTGCCTGATTTATCACGCCCAATCTCTGGATACGGCCCCGATTCATCATGCTCAGTTGCGTTTTCATCATGCCAGCACCTTCTTCGCTGAAGTGGGCTGTGCGACGCGCTGTGTCACAACAACCTTACGACGTTCGGGCCACCAGCAGATAACACCTCCAAGCAACATGAGCAAACCACCATACCAGACAAGCGAGGTCAGCGGATTCACATAAATATGAATGGTTGCCTCATCCGGTCCACTGAAGTTTTCTAAAACGACGTAAAAGTCGTTCAGGCCGATAGAGGTAATGGATATCTGGCTGGCTGGCTGGTCCTGGAAGCTGTGGTAAAAGGTACGCCCCGGATAGATGTATTGCTGCAACTGGTTATTACGCCAGATTTGTAGTTGTGACGCAATGATCTCTCTATCAGGCTCTTTATCATCAATATTGCCGAAGTAGACAAGGCGATTACCCGCCATCGTTACCTCTTGTCCCGATTTGAGTACGACATCCTTCTGCGTCTGAAAGAAATGTGAGCCAATCACACCAACGGCCAACAGTATCAGCCCTAGATGCACAATGTAACCACCATAACGCTGTCGATAGCGATTGAAAAGCATATACAAAGCAACGGGATATGGTTCACCGTGTGCATGACGCACTCGCATACCACGCCACAACTCATAGAGCATGGCCCCAGCGGTAAAGGTACAGACCGAGAAGCCGATGTTAGCGGCAACATCGGTAACACCGATGAGAGGCAAGACAATCGCGCATAAGGCAGCAAGTACAGCAGGCACGGCGAGATTGCGCCACAACGAACGAAGAGCCGTGCGTCGCCACGCGAGCAGAGGGCCAATACCCATCGCCAATAGCAAGAGAACAAAGAGTGGGCCGTTGACGTTTTCGTAGAATGGTGGTCCCACCGTCATCGTCTGCTGACGTAAACCTGCAGAGATAAGCGGGAAAATTGTGCCCCACAGTGTCGCGAAGGTGATACCGATGAGGAGCAGGTTGTTGAGCAGGAAAACACCCTCACGCGAGACCACTGAGTCGAACTCTTGCTCGGATTTGAGCTTTGGTAAGCGGTACACAAAGAGAGCCGTTGATACGACGATAATAACGATCAAAAATGCCAGGAAATACGAGCCAATCGCCGAATACGCGAATGAATGTACGGAGCTAATGATGCCGCTACGCACTTCAAAAGTGCCGAAAATCGACAGCGCGAACGAGGCCATCACCAGTACCAGGTTCCAGACTTTGAGCATGCCACGCCGCTCCTGTACCATTGTTGAATGCAGGAATGCGGTAGCAGTCAACCAGGGGAGTAGAGCCGCATTCTCTACAGGGTCCCATCCCCAGTAGCCACCCCAACCGAGAACATGATACGCCCACCATGCACCGAGAATAAGACCCGCCGTCTGAATTGACCATGCCGCTAAGGTCCAACGACGTATTGAGCGTAACCATTCGCTATCGAGTTTGCCTGTAACAAGGGCGGCAATTGCGAAGGCAAATGGCAGGGCAAAGCTCATATAGCCCATCAGCAGCATTGGTGGGTGAATCAGCATGCCAGGGTCCATCAGTAACGGATTGAGGCCAGAACCGTCGGCTGGATCTGGACCAGAGATGCGTACAAAAGGATTCGAGACAGAGGTCAAAACAAGGAGCAGAAAGGTCTCGATAGCCATCAACGTCACAATAACATAAGGAATAAGAACAGCAGAGACGCGACGTGATGTGAGAATGAAGATAGCAGAAAAAACGCCCAGCATCAAACCCCAGTAGAGCAGCGATCCCTCCTGCCCGCTATAAAATGCCGAGGTGGTGTAGTACCATGCCATCGACAGGCTAGAATGATCGGAGACATACTTCATACCGAAGTCGTGCGTCAAAAATGATTCGACCAGAGCGTAAGAGGCCAGTAGCAAGAAGAACGCAACCACAAGCACGCTACGTTTCGCGCTCTGTAGCAATGCTTGTGATGATGTGGGAACACGATGCACAGCACCTATGACCGCGACGATCATGGCGAGTACTGAGAAGCCCAACGCTAAAATAAGTGCAATAGTACCTAAGTCTGAAAAATGCACGATAAATTATTTCCTTACCATTCATTATTGCGCTGCTGGCGTCGCTGACTGAAATTTGGATGGACATTTCGCAAGCAGTGTTTGCGCTTGAAACGCACCTTTGCCGCTATATTTTCCCTCAACCACAACCTGGATGCCTGCTCGAAAGATATCAGGCACGACGCCGCTATAACTCACGGGCAACGTCGCTTTGCCATCGTTAATTACAAACGAGATACGCTGGTTAGCATCATCGCGTACTATGGTGTTTGCCTGCACAACGCCAGCAACACGCACGGATTGCGTAGTACACATCGTACAACTGTGTAGTTCGGTAACGGTCATATAGTAAACAGCACTTGCCTGTGTATTGATGAAAACAAGATAGAGAACAGCACCAAGAACGGCGATACCAGCAAGCAAAAAACTCAACGGGACACGCTTTTTACGTTGTGGTACTCCTGCTGGTGCCTTAACTGTAGGGGTATTTATGGCCGACTGCACGGTTATAACCTCTCTATGTTTAAATAAGCCCAATAATAATCGTCGTAGGGACCATCATACGATGATTGGTCCCCAGCCCCTTTTTCAATGCGCTGTGACGGTCAACTCAAATAATTGATTAAGAATCGCACCGAGAATAAATACCAGGATACCGAGAGCTAGCATGAGTTGCGGCGCAACCTTCGAGAGTCGCGTTGTGCGCTTTGCTAAGCGCCGAATATTGCTTTGTCCAATATAGAGTGCCAGCACAAATAGCCCGATAGCACCCACTATCTTGAGTCCCAATACTATGAGATAGGGCATACCAAGTGTCGTCTGTGTAAGACGATCAAACGTAAGATAAGCACCAGTCAATAGTAGTACACCGATACAAATATTGACCATACGTTTGAATAGGTTCGCCACATTACCTGCAACTGTAGAAGTTGCCCCACCTAGACGTAGCGCAGGAATGACAACGACAAGATACATAACACTACCACCAACCCAGGTCGCCCCTGCGATTATATGAGCCACCCGCACAATCACAAATAGCACCGACGCCACATCAAGCATCATGACGTAATCTTGCTCAAACCATTCTTGAAACTTGCATCATCCAATGACGTATTCCATGTTGCTTTAATAGTTCCTTGACGATCAATAAAAAACGTCATTGGAAAGGTTGTGACACCATAGTCGATAGATGTATTGCCTGTCACGGTATCTATCACACTTGTATACGCAACACCATATTTTTGATTGAACGCATCGACGACCCCTAAACTCTCGCCCGCATCTATACTGATGAACTTCACACCCTGTGCCTGCATCTTTGACACATGCTTTTGCAAGAATGGTGTCTCATCCTGACAAGGCTGACACCACGATGCCCAGAAATTAATAACCACAGGCGTACCTCTATAGTGCGAAAAGGGAATTTTCTGTGTGCCATTGGCGGATGCGAGCGTTAGATCAGGTGCCTGCTTACCCAGCATTGCGCTATTCCCATTGTTCGTCGATGAAGAAGCATTGCTGCTGGCCTGCTGCGATGGTGTGAAAAGTAGCATCACCAACACTATGATTAGACCGACATTCAGCGCACCCACCACAATAACAATCGTGATGTTGCGCTTACGTGACCGCTTCTTCTGCACAATCGCTGGTTCAAGTGTATGCTCTGTCGTCGGCAGTTCTCTATCTTGTGACTCATCAGGCATGGTGCCGTTGACTTCCATTCGTTCTTACAACCCATCTTTCTCGCATGGTAAATTTCATCAGTCTGATTATGGTGCTTCTGCCTGATACGCAACTTGCAACGAAACAAAGCAACCTTACAATGACCTAAACGATGAGACAGGAATTGCCTACGTTCATAGATAAAATGAGAACGGCAAGCGAGGTTTTGATGGTATACTACTCGTATGAAGCCGTGAAACATACATCGAGAAGTAAGGTGTACGCCACTATGCTCAACGCAACATCGGTACAGGCGGTCAACGAGTCACAGTTCTCGCAACAGTTCATCAAGCCATTATATGAATCATACTGTTTCGCCAATCTACCCACGACAATTGAGTTTCTTCTGACAGGAAAGGGACAATCAGCACTCCCACTCGAAGCTTTCGGCGACTTGCCCACGCATTATGACAAGGTGATTTTCTTTTTCGTCGATGCCTTTGGCTGGCGTTTCTTTGAGCGGTACGCAGAAAAGTACGAGTTTCTCAAGACGGTTATGCAGCAAGGGACCGTATCCAAAATGACATCGCAATTCCCTTCGACCACCGCCGCCCATGTTACTAGCATCCATACAGGTCTACCCGTGGGTCAAAGTGGCGTCTACGAATGGAACTATTACGAGCCATTGGTTGATGACCTGATCTCGCCACTACTCTTCTCTTACGTCAACTATGCCAAAGATGAGAAGCTCAAACGCGACACCGTGAAACGCGCCAATATTCCTGCAACATCCTTCTTTCCACAGCAGACGCTTTACAAGAAACTCAAAGAACAGGGTGTTGCCTCGCATATCCTACAACATCAGAACTACACACCCTCGACCTATTCCGATGTAGTTTTTCAAGGTGCAAGAACTTATGCGTATCAGACGATTGAGCAGGCTCTATTTTATCTTGCTGAACTAGTCACGGTTGAAAATGCACCTCCCTCGTACTACTTTCTGTATTTTGACCGCATCGACTTCGAGGGCCATCATTCCGGCCCCTTCTCCAAACAGTTCGAGCAAGAGGTGGACGCTTTTTTTAGGGCCATGCACGAGCTATTCTACAAAAATATCCAGGGTAAAGCACAAAAGACACTACTTATCATGACCGCCGATCATGGACAGATCGAGGTCAACCCCAGAACCACCTACTATCTTGACAGAGAGCTACCAGAGCTTCAGCAGTATCTCAAAACAAACCGTCAGGGACAATTGCTGGTACCAGCAGGTTCGGCTCGTGACATGTTCCTCTATGTAAAAGATGAGCATGTTGCCGAGGCAACCGCGCTGTTACGCCGGAAGCTTGAGGGACGCGCCGAGATCTATGCGACACCGGACCTGCTGGCACAACGCTTTTTTGGACAAGGCGAACCATCGGCAACCCTGCTGGGACGCCTTGGCAACGTCGTCATTCTGCCCTACAAAAATGAGACTGTCTGGTGGAGTCAAGCGGGCAAATATGACATGCGTTTTCTCGGTCATCACGGCGGCCTTACACGCGAAGAGATGGAGATTCCCTTACTATTATTGGCGTTCTAACGCGTTGTAGGACCTGATTATGCAAATCAACTTTTTCGTTTGGGAACGGGCGACCACAAGGGTCGCACCTTACTATACACGTTTACGTGCGATGGAGGGGTATATAGTAGGGTGCGACCCTTGTGGTCGCCCGTTGGTGTCTTTCCATTGCCTAGTATTTTCTTAAAACAGTGTTCTCACGTTATGAGAGGAGCAGTTCATCATGACAACGCAAGAAACAACAACGCAAACCGACCTTCTCTATTTAAGTCAGGCTGAAATCCGCGAACGACAAAACCAGAGATTTCAGCATCAGATCGCTCTCTGCTTCAAGGCACACCCCTACTATCAGGAAGTCTTCACCCGTTTACACCTCACGCCCAATGACTTCAAAACGCTCGACGACCTGCCCAAACTGCCAATCACAACTAAGCAAGACTATATGCAAAATCCACAGGCGTTTCGCTTGAATGCGCTACCAGAGTTCTTGCCACAGGAGCGCATACTGTGGGATGTCAGCTATACAACGGGCACAACTTCGGGTATGCCAACACCATTTTTCAACACTACACACGACTATTTCGCGACGCTGGAACAATTAAAACGCTTATGCGGTGTCATCGGTATCTCTGAGGACGATACAGTGATGAACCTATTTCCGCTAACGCCAGTGCCACATATCGGCTTTCTACGTACACGCGATTACGCAACCGTGATTGGGGCAGCCGTCGTCAACGCCCTCACAGGTACGCCCTATCCTGCCTATCCCATCCATCGCCACCTTGATGACGCGGTACGCATGGTCGAGCGGCATCAAGGGACGGTCCTAAGCGGCATTGTGAGTTATGTACGGCGTGTGGTGATGCGTGCCGAGGAGCTTAGCGCGGACTTCTCGCATGTGCGTCTCGTTGTCGCCCTCGGTGAGCCATGTCCACGCGGCATGCGCGAAGATATGCGCCACCGCCTCGTCCGACTGGGTGCAAATAACGAGGCTCTCGTCGTGGGTAACGCTCTTGGCTTTACCGAGATGCAAGGCAGCACAGGCGAATGTGTCGAGCTAGGCGGTGGTCACAATCCCGCGCCCGATCAATTCTACTTTCAGATTGTGGATGAGCAAAGCCACGATCCGTTACCCGATGGTGAGCGCGGACTGTTCACCGTAACACATCTTGATAGACGCGGCACTGTCCTGTTGCGCTACATTACGGGCGACTTGAATGCTCTCAGCAATGAGACTTGCCCCCATTGTGGTCGTCAGGGGCCACGTGTCACCACGAACACGGTACGTACCGCCGATTTAATCAACCTCAAGGGTACGCTGATTAACCCTGATATCATCAAAGAGGCCATAGCCACCATCGAAGGTATCGAAGAATACCAGATTGTCTTCACAAAAGAGCAGATTGACGACCCCTACTCCAGCGACAAATTGCTTGTGCGCGTCGCCAGTCAACCAGACCAGCAGGAGCGTATCAAAACGCAGCTTACCGCGCAGGTTGCCGAAGCTGCAGAGATGCGACCCGTCATCGAATTTGTGGGCATGAGCGACATCTTCGACCCCGCCAAAACGCTCAAATCCACCAGAGTCGTTGATCTTCGTCCAGTTGAACAGTAAAGAATATTGTACATCATTAATCTTCATTGTCAAAGTCGATAACAGAGGGAATAGACAAACGACGATAGAGCTGTCTTGTCTCGATAGTAACATTCAGGCTTGTAAGATGGAAACTTTGTCCAGCTCCATATTGCTGGTACAGCCAGCTTGTAGTGGAGCGTGAGAAGACTTCGACACGCTGAATGTATTGGCTGAGAAAAAGAATCTCTTGAATACTCTCTTTTGCCTGATAGAGGGCGAGCTTCTCAAAACGATCTGTCATTTCTGTTGACCGAGAAAGTACCTCGACAACTAGAATAGGAGCTTGGAGAATTTGAGACTCGCCATGATCAGTCATATCATAGGAGACAACTACATCAGGAATCACTACTCTAGTGGGTGTGACGCGAACCAACTTATCAGCTACATATGGACGGCAGAGAGAGTCGTCGCCTAATGCTGAGTCGAGTGCTACTCCAAAGTTGAGCGCAATTGCTGCATGATTCGACGACCCGCCAGCCAGGGGACGTACCTGACCATCATGATATTCATAATGCTGGTCAGAGTTGTTGACTAACAGCAAATATTGTTCAAATGACATGTGCTGCCGAGCAGAGTGCATTGCCATCTATCAACTTCCTCGCTTCTTCCTAATAGTTTGATATTGTCTCTTTCCGTATATTATAGTACATTATCAATCTTCATCTCCATGTTCTTCTTGTCGCACTGTAGCATGCGGTCTTATAGTAACAGTGAGAATATAGCCGAGCGCGAATAGGACGATGCCAACCGCTAGACCAAGAGCGAGGATAGTAACACTGCCGTTCCACGTTACTATCTCTGCCAGGAATGTAACCGCAAGGAGAACTATAATAACTCTGATAAGTATCTCTTTGAGATCGTCGAGATTCCCGATATGAAGCCACGATGGAGTAGGCAAACTTTCGTCGATGAAGAGTTCGTAGAGGCCAAGCGCGATAATATAGAGGACGGTACCAAGCAGAAAGAGATCAATAATTTCGATACTCTCAACCGCGAGATGCTTAGGGCACTTCCGCAAATAAAATGATTAAGGTTCTTGAGGCTTGATGGTGTAGTTCCATTCACCGTGAAAGGAATGCCTGGAAAGATTAAGGCCCACCAGTTCGTCATCAGTGACCTTGAGAC